>Ga0228535_1000319_pt1 | contig 151209 bp, 147 predicted proteins | sample SJ1metagenome_FD_168457 | JGI IMG/M metagenome (GOLD analysis project Ga0228535, IMG submission 168457) | Enriched culture of PCE-dechlorinating microbial communities from Ithaca, New York, USA - SJ1 | ecosystem: Engineered > Modeled > Simulated communities (microbial... > Unclassified...
CTGATGGCAGATGATGACCTGGCTGAGGATATCACCCAAACTGCTTTCATATCCGCATACAGGAACCTGGGAGGGTTCAGGGGCGGGTCATTTAAAGCCTGGTTAATGCGGATTGTTACCAATGCCTGTTATGACGAGTTGCGCCGGGTCAAACGCCACCCTACCACAGCGCTTGAACCGGTAGATGAAGAATCGGACGAAGAAATGGATAGCCCGACCTGGCTTGCTGACATTGCTCCCAGCCCGGAAGAGGCTTTTGAGCAGGCAGAACTTGAGCATGCCATCCAACATTGCCTGGACAACTTGCCGGAGGATTTTAAAGCGATTGTTGTGCTGGTTGATTTGCAGGGATTTGATTACAGTGAGGTTGCCCAGGTGGTGAAACGACCGCTGGGAACGATCAAGAGCCGCCTGGCAAGAGGCCGGATCAAATTGCAGGAGTGTCTGCGCCAGTTTTGGGAACTCTTACCCGCCAAGTTTCGTCTTGAGGATAAGAGTTTATGATGAACAAGTCTATTATCTCCTCCAGACAGTTAATCACTTTATCGGTATATCTGGATGGACAATTAACCAGCACGCAAAAAGTCAGGTTAGAGCAACAGTTATCCGAGAGTGCAGAACTGCGCCAGGCGCTGCATGAATTGCGCCGGACGCGCAACGTGCTCCGCCAGTTAAAACAGAAACCTGCGCCGCGCAACTTTATGCTTAAGCCGGATATGGTATCCAGTATGCAGCGGGCTGCGCCGGTTTCACGCTGGGTGCCCGTGTTAAGTTTCGGATCAGTAGCGGCTGCAATTCTGATGATATTTACCCTGGTTGCCGGATTTCTGCCAATGGGAATGCGGGCAGCCCAACCTGCCCTTGAATATGCGGCTGCTCCAGTAATTGAAGCCCCAGTGACTGCAGAAGAGGATACTGCAGCTCCCCTGCCAATCATTTCCTGGGGCAGTGGCGATGCGGCAGCCCCTGGAGTTGTGGCAATGGGCGGGATAATGGCCACTGGAAAAGGCGGCGGTGGTGGAGGCGCGGAAGGGGCCGGCGGATCTGGCGTGGGAAGCGGGGGGGCAGTTATCAGTGCGCCGCCGGCAGTAATCACCAATGATATGGGTGTACCTGGTTTTGTTATACTCATCCCACCTGCTCCCGGTGAAGGCGTTCAGGCTGAAAGCCGGGATGTGCAAAAAACCGGGCAGGAAGACAACTTTACTGTCATTGACAGTGGACCGATCCTTGGGCTGCGCATCACTGAAGAGGTACAAAAACCAGCAGAACCGGAGCCGGAACCTGCCAGCAAACAAACCCCGGCCTTTTCACGGCCAGCAGCCATTATCTTCGGTGCGGCTGCCATCTTGCTGGCTTTGAGTGCCATCCTGCTTAAAAGGAAGCAGTAAAATTAGTGGCTGCTGAGATCCGTTACTGCCCTTATTGCGGCACCCCGGTTGAAAGAAAAATGCTTTTTGGTATGGATCGCCCGGTTTGTCCGGTGTGCGGCTGGGTTCATTTTGCCGATCCGAAAGTGGCAGCTGCAGTGGTTGTAATCAATCAAGGCAAGATATTGCTTACCCGGCGCGTTAATGAACCCTACCAGGGATTGTGGACACTGCCGGCAGGATTTGTGAATGCACATGAAGATCCGCGCGATGCGGCCAGGCGCGAGTGCCTGGAAGAAACCGGGTTGACTGTTGCTTTGGGGGACCTGCTCGATGTCTGGTCAGTTCCGGAACATGCCCGCGGGGCGGATATCCTGATCGTATATACTGCCAGGGTGCTGGAAGGGACCCTGGCTGCTGGCGATGATGCCGACCAGGCAGCTTTCTTTGATCCTAAGGACTTGCCGCCGCTGGCATTCAAGAGCACGGCCAAGATTATGGAGAAATTGTCCAGCAATGGTGCATTCATGGGGGTATGATAGAATAATCTCAGGGTAAAAATCTGCATTCATGTATTAGTAAATGACACCTGCCAGGAAAAGTACTGCAAGCAGTAAAACTACAACCCGCCGCACCAGCATGGCGCGCCGCGGCAGCAGCACGCGCGGCAGAAGCAAAAGCCGTTCGAACCAAAAAGGCACCTCATCCAAGGCTCGCCAACCCAGGCGTGCGCCAAGCGCGCAGCCGAATTTCTGGCAGCGTATCTCGCCTGAACGCAAACTCGATATCCTCGGGATCGGTTTGGCGCTGATTGGACTGTTGACCCTGCTCAGCATGTTTTCGCGCAGCCAGGGGACATTGACTTTTGCCTGGGTCAGGCTGCTGCAGCAGGCAGCAGGATGGGGCGCATTCATCCTGCCCCTTTCCCTGATGGGATTTGGGGCCTGGCTTCTTTTCCGTCATATTGAGATCAGCCCGCAGTTATCTGCTGAAAGGGTGATGGGCATCCTCCTGCTTTTGACCAATCTCCTGGGCTGGATGAGCTTTTTTACGTCCGGTGCTATTTGGGAGGTTGCCCGGCTGGGAAAAGGGGGCGGGTATATTGGAGGAGCAATCGAATGGCTGCTGGAAAAAATGGTAGGCAGGGCGGGTTCGGTGGTCATTCTGGTTACCTGGCTGCTCCTGGCTTTGATCTTAACCCTGGACATCTCTTTTACCGACCTGGTCCGGTCCTTGCGCAAAGGCAAACTACCGGTTGAGAAAACCGGTGCGGGCAGGAGATCAATTGTATCTGCCACCTCAACCAACCACGATGAACCTGAAGGCACCCAGCTGGAATTGCCGCCAACATTCCAACCATTGCGTCCGGTAAAGTCCTCTCCTGCGGCTGCTGCAGCGAAGAACAAGGCAGCCAGTACATCAGTCAAAAGTGAACGGGCAGAAAAAGTCCGCCCAGCCGCAGCAGAAGCCGGTATGGAGATACAGCCTGAATACCAGCACCCGGCCAGCACCATCTGGAACCTGCCGGAGATCAATAAAATTCTTGACCCGGCTACCCCCCAGGCTCAAACTGCCAGCTATGACAATGACCGGGCCAAACTGATTGAAGAAACCTTAAAATCTTTCGGGGCACCTGCCCATGTTGTAGAGATTCATCGCGGACCGACCGTTACCCAGTTCGGGGTTGAACCGGAATTCATTGAAAGCCGGACCGGGAAGACCAGGGTCAGGGTAGCCCGGATTGCCGCTCTTGCGGATGACCTTGCTCTGGCGCTGGCTGCTCCGCGAATCCGTATCCAGGCTCCCGTGCCTGGCCGTAATTATGTCGGCATCGAAGTCCCCAATACCATATCCACGCGCGTCTCCTTACGCGAGGTGATCGAAAGTGAAGCATTCCTGAAGCAGAAACCGCCGCTGCGGTTTGCGCTTGGAAAAGATGTGGCAGGCAAGCCCAAAGCGGCAGACCTGTCTGTGCTGCCGCACCTGCTGATCGCCGGAACTACCGGCAGCGGTAAATCGGTATGTGTCAATTCCATCCTGACCAGTTACCTGCTGCATAACTCCCCGGAATCTCTGAGGATGATCCTGGTAGACCCCAAACGGGTGGAATTGACCGGCTATAATGGCATCCCGCACTTGCTGGCGCCGGTTGTGGTAGAGCCGGAACGCGTGATCAGCGCACTGCAATGGGTGATGCGCGAGATGGACGGGCGCTACCACCGTTTCTCTGAAAAGGGTGTGCGCAACATCCAGGAATACAACAACCGGTATACAGATGACCGCCTGCCGTATTTGCTGGTGGTAATTGATGAACTGGCTGACCTGATGATGATGGCGCCGGACGAGACGGAACGGTCAATTGCCCGCCTGGCACAGCTGGCCCGGGCTACCGGTATCCACCTGGTTATCGCCACCCAGCGACCTTCGGTTGATGTCGTCACCGGTATCATCAAGGCCAATTTCCCCTCGCGCATTGCTTTCTCGGTGGCATCCAATGTGGACAGCCGTGTCATCCTGGACCAGCCTGGGGCTGAAAAGCTGCTCGGGCGGGGCGACATGCTCTTTCAAGCCCCGGATGCCCCGGCGCCGGTACGCCTGCAAGGTACCTTTGTTTCAGACAGCGAAATCAACAGGCTGGTGGACTTCTGGCGGGAGGAAGCGGAACGGGTGCGCGCCATACATCCGGGAGTGCCCTCGCAGGAAATGCCGGCTGCCATTCCGAGGGGAGCACCTCTCTCCCAGAAACCCTTGTTTGAAGAGATGCAGGCTGAACCTGATGGAGACCCGCTGCTGGCTGAAGCCATTGACCTGGTGCGGAAGGAAGGAAGGGCATCCATCACCATGCTGCAGCGCAGGTTGCGGGTGGGGTACACCCGGGCTGCCCGCCTGATCGATAGCATGGAGGAAAAGGGTATCATTGCCCCATCCCAGCCCAACAGCCAGGTGCGCGAGGTGCTGGATTACGGCCCAACAGCACCGCCGGCTGAAGACGGGATGTAGTCTTCCAAATTTTCTTTAGAGGGATTTAAAAGCGTCCAGCAGTAGTACACAGCCGACCATAGCTGCAGTTTCAAGCCTGTAAATTCGTTTCCCCAATGTTATCTGCTGAAATCCATACTGCACAGCCAGTTGTACTTCGGACTCACTGAACCCGCCTTCTGGTCCGGTCAACAGGATGATCCTGCTGGGTTTACCAATCTGCCCTGCCAGTTCCCGGATGGTATGCTCCTGGTCAAGTTCCCAGGCAATACACTTCAGAGTATCCTGGTCATCAGGCAGCGCAACCGCTTGTTTGAGTGCCAGCGGCGGCAGCAGTTCCGGTATTTTCACCCTGCCCGATTGCTCAGCTGCTTCCATGGCAATCTGCTGCCAGCGCGGAATCTTTGATTCGATGTCTGCCAGGCTTTGCACCAGGCTGCGTTCTGAGACCAAAAAACGGAAACCGGAAGCACCGATCTCGGTGCATTTTTGGATGATCCATTCCACTTTTTCCCTGCGGCTGGTGCACACCCATAATTCCAGGTGAACAACCGGTTCAGTGCCGGGAAATACACTGCTCTCGATCCTGCCCAGGACTTCCTTTCGGCTGACTGACGACAGGAGGACCAGATATTCTTCTCCGCTGGGACTGATCACATGCACCGCATCCCCTGCTTTCAGCCGCAGGACATTTGCAATTTGTGCACAGCGCTCGGGCGGGAATGCCACCACAGGCGGGATGATGGATTCGGGCGGGAGGAAAAAGCGGGCCGGGGTCATTTTCCAGCGATCACCACTACGTATTCGCCTTTCAAGGTTTTACCACTGATACTGGCAGCAAGTTCGGACAAGAGCCCGCGCTCGACCGATTCGTAAAATTTGGTCAGGTCATTCGCAATGGCAGCCTGGCGGTCGCCGTAGATTTCGAGCGCATCCTTCAGAAAGGCTTCCAGCCGGTAAGGGCTTTCATAGAAGATCAAGGTATGCGGGCTGTCTTTATCCACTTCGAGGAAACGCCGGCGGGGCCCACCCTTATGGGGCGGAAAGCCCCGGAAGGTAAAGCTATGCACCGGCAAGCCCGAAAGGACAAGGGCTGTGATCAGGGCGGTTGGACCAGGGATGGCTGAAACGGGGATATTTTCTTGCAGGGCGGCCCGAACCAGGATGTACCCGGGATCGGAAATGGCAGGGGTTCCGGCATTGGTCACCAGGGCAACTGAATTCTCCTCGCGCAGCAAATTCATCACCTGCGGCAAGACCTTGCTTTCGTTAAATTCATGAAAAGACAGCTGGGGTTTCTTTATGCCGAAGTGGTTCAGCATATGCCCGGTCTTGCGGGTATCTTCGCTGACCACCCAATCCGCCGCAGCAAGCACTTCCAATGCACGCTGGGTGATATCACCCAGGTTTCCGATCGGGGTTGCAACCAGGTAGAGCATAAAAGTAGTATATCATGCCCGGCAGGGTGGATTATTTCTGGAAACAGGCCTGCAGGTTCACAACGGTGGGATGGAAAAAAGCGTTAAGAGATTTTTATCGAGGGTAATTAAGGCAGGAGGGAAGGGAACTCTTCTTCCACAGGTGTTGCCGTGCTGCTTTCGGTGGATATCATCAGTTCGAATTCGATTGTAACCGCGGTAATATTGAACAGGTCAACCACCTGGAAATTTCCCAGGGAATCTTCAAAAATCATCTGGTCGCCTAGCCAGTTGTTGCCTACACCCAGGAAGAGCTCATAAGTGCTTTCAGGCAGCCCTTCCACGATGTATTGTTCACCCGAACGCACATATACCGCCAGGACAGGCATGCGCGACATGTTCGTCAGGATGACCACCGCATCTGCTGCCAGCGGGTTGGTAATCTTGATATAGCCTGTTCCCTCATATGTCCGGTAGTCCAGTAAAACGGCGCCATTTACAGGACGGAAAGCTGCTTCGGGTATCTGGGAGCAGGGTCTATCCAGTTCTATGTAAAAATCACCTCCGCTGACCCAGCCTTTGTTGCCGGAGGGTGTGATCACTTTCAGCCAGTTGCAAACTGCAGTCTGCCCGGTGACAACCAGGGGGGTATTGGTGGAAAGCAATTCCAGGGAGAGATAATCGGTGCCGGGGCCTTCGCGGACATTCAGGCCTTGCGACTTCACCCTGGCCTGGGGGTAAGGAGTAGGTGTCTGCCAGGCAGCGCTGGTTGGGGTAAGAGACGGCAGCGGCGACGCAGCCGCTGGCGGGGGATTTAAGGGAGCTGAAGCTGTCCAGGTGGCAAAAATGCTGCCGGCAATGGCGGTTTCGGTTGCGTGGGCGTCAAGGGCGTTGTTGCGGCTGCAGGAAGCCAGGATAATAGCGGAAATTAGCAGGATCAGGAAAAGGTTGTTTTTCTTCACTTGCCGCGCTCCAACCTAATCGCCCACGATAAAATCAACTTCGGGGCAGCCAGTAAACCGTTTCTTAATCACTTCGAAAGCCTGGGGATTGTTGTCCACCAGGATGAAATTACGGTCGAGCTCCAGGCAGACCGCGCCTACGGTTCCGCTGCCGGCAAAGAAATCCATCACCATATCCCCGGGATTGGAGGAGGCGGTAATGATTCTGCGGATGATGCCGAGCGGTTTCTGGGTTGGGTAGCCGGTTTTTTCGGAGCCATTGGTCGGTACGATGGTGTGCCACCAGGTGTCGGTCGGGGTTTTCCCCCTGGCAGCTTTCTCCGGTCCAACCAAACCGGGAGAGAGGTAGGGGATGCGGTCAATGGCATCGTAATTAAATGTGTATTGCTGTGGATCTTTGGCGTACCACAGGATGTTGTCGTGCTTTGGCGGCCATTTTTTTCTGGTGCGGGCGCCGTAGTCATACGCCCAGATAATTTCATTGATAAAGCTTTCACGCCCAAAGACCTGGTCCAGCAGCACTTTGCAGTAATGCACCTCGCGGTAATCAATATGGAAATACAGGCTGCCGTGCGGTTTCAGGACTCGATGCGCTTGCTGCAGGCGGGGTTCCAGGAAAGCAAGGTAATCGTCGTACATGTCGGTGTAAGAGCGGCTGCCAAGCTTCACCGTCTGGTAACGCCTGCCCTGGAAGCCGGTGCGGTCGCCGGTCTCACTCTGTTCGGTTTTTAGGTGCAGGCGGGTCTGCTGTTTGCCGGTATTGAAGGGGGGATCTATGTAAATCAAGTCGATGCATGCGTCCGGCATGGATTGCAGCACGGATAAGTTGTCGGCGAGAATTACTTTTGAAGCCATACGGATGATTGTAACATAAGCAAAGTGGGGCGATTTATGTTATAGATAAGACAAATATTGTCTTAATAATAGCGGAGAATATTGTGAGAAACCTGGGATCCCAGAACAAAATTGGATTGTACCTTGTTATTGCCGCATTGCTGGCAGGCTGTACCGGTATACCGTCCGCAACAGACACCCCGGTCCTGGAGACTGTCCCAGCTGCAGAAACGGCTGCGCCAACTGCTCCATCACTGGAGCAACCAACCCCTGAACCTGCTGATATCCTGCAGGGATGCCCGGTTCCTTCAGACACTACTTTGCTCTACATCAGCCGGGAAAATGGCTACTGCTTTCTTTACCCGCTTGGGGTTGAAGTATCCCTGAATGCAGATTACCCGCAAGATCTCTGGCTGTTTGGCCAGACACTGCAGAACAGCAAACAGGAAGCCCCGCGGGCGAGCCTGGTTGTGTATGCCACTGGACTGGCAGCCGGGTTGGACAGCGCCGGATATGCAGAAAAATATTTAAGTAGCCTGGGGGAACCGGTTGATTCAAGCCGCGAGGAGCTCACCGTTGACAATATTCCTGCCATTGTACAGCACAACCTGCCCTCTTTCTTCGGCGAGCAGTCGGCATTTATCGTGGCAGGGGATTACAAATACCGCATCAGCCTGATGCCGGAACCGGAAGCAGTTCCCGGCTTGGCAGACAACCTCAACGCTTTATGGACAACGGTTCTGTCCAGCATCCATTTCTTTGTCCCTGAGTATCAATTCACCCTGGTTGCACCTGAAGATGTCTGTCCAGTTGAAACGGCAGAAACGCGCGTAGTGATCGATGCAGCATCTGGATATTGTTTTGGCTACCCGGCAGATTTTACCCCAGTCCCCGGTTTTTTTGGACGTGTTGAGGGGGGCAGCACTGGATACCCTGGCGGATTTTGGCGAGGTCCGCACTTCCATAACCCTGGGCACCTTTGGAAAAGCAGCAGGGAAAGCACCGCGCGAAGTCATCCAACCGCATCTTGACTTGATAGATTCGGCTACAATCATGGATATGACTATTGGCGGGTATCCTGCGGTGGTGTACCGCAACCCGCAAGGCCCGTGGGCTTCCAGGATGGCATATATCGTTGGCATTGAAGATACGGTGTACACTATTGTTGCGCAACCGCTGGAGCCGGAGCGCTGGCCGGCCGGGGTGGAAGGTTTCGACCGTCTCTGGAATACCGTGGTAAATTCGCTACAATTCTTTACGCCATTCCGTTAAAGAATGCAGCCTTATGGTAACCCCTGAGGCTCCTATCCAATGAGCGAACCCGGTCGTCGATTTGGTGCAATCGCAGGGTAAGAATTGCTTTTCATAGGTACAATAAGTAAGGGAAAAGGGATCATATTATGGAACCAAATCTTTCACAAAGGTCAAAACCATACCTGGACCATGTCGAAGCCTGGCTGGAAAACCTGCCGGTACTTTCTGCTGCAGCATTACTTGCTGAACCAGAGCGGGCTGCTATCACAGCAGTGGACATTATCAACGGCTTTATCCGCTTTGGATCGCTGGCCAGTCCCAGGGTGGAGAGGATCATACCAAACGTGGTGCGCATCATGCAGGCTGCCTGGGGGCTGGGAGTGCGTAATATCCTGCACGCGACCGACAGGCATGAACCTGATGCGGTCGAATTCAACGCTTTCCTACCGCATTGCGTGCAGGGAACAGCCGAAGCTGAACCGGTGGATGAGTTGAAGGCGCTGCCGTTTGCGGGCAGCATTTTGAACATCCCCAAGAACACTATCGCCTCCGGAATGCAAACTGAACTGGAAGATTGGGTGCTGGTACATCCGGAAGTAGACACTTTCATAGTGGTAGGGGATGTGACTGACTTGTGCGTTTACCAGCTGGCAATGTACCTGCGGCTGGATGCCAATGCCCGCAACTTGCAGCGCAGGGTGATTGTGCCTGAGAACTGCGTACAAACCTATGATTATCCCGCTGCTGCCGCAGAAACGCAGGGCGGGTTTGCGCACGACGGTGATCTACTGCATGCGGTTTTCCTGCACCACATGGCGTTGAACGGGATCGAAGTGGTCAGGGACATTGTATGAATCAGCAGCCGGGCTTGTTCAACCCATCTACGCTGACAGTCAGTGAATTGACCCGCTTCATCACTGCCCTGTTAGAATCGGAGCCGGTTCTGCAAGATATTTGGGTGGAAGGTGAGGTCTCCAACCTGAAGTACCACACGTCCGGCCATGTGTATTTATCGCTTAAAGATGAAACAGCCACGCTTCGCTGCATTATCTGGAAGACCTATGTTCCCCGCCTGCGTATCCGGCTGCAGGAGGGTATGGCGGTCACCGCCCATGGGCGGATCAGTGTTTACGACCGTGGCGGCGATTATCAGTTGTACATCGACAACGTGCAGGCTGTTGGTGAGGGGGCACTCTTCCAGGAATTCCTGCGTTTGAAAGCACAACTTGAAGCAGAAGGCCTGTTTGACCCTGAACGGAAAAAGGAATTGCCTGCAAAGCCGGGCAGGATCGGAATTGTCACTTCCTCTACCGGGGCAGCCTTGCAGGATATACTTAATATTTTCCGCCAGCGCTACCCGCTGGTTGAGGTTTTACTGGCACCGGCAGCAGTGCAGGGGGTATCCGCCCCGGCTGAGATCGCTGCGCAGGTGAAGGCTTTGAACCAGGAGCAGGTGGATGTCATTATCCTGGCTCGCGGTGGCGGTTCGATCGAAGATCTGTGGGCATTCAACGATGAGCGGGTGGTGCGCGCAGTGTCTGAAAGCAGCATTCCTGTAATCACCGGCATCGGGCACGAGACCGACTTCACCCTTTCGGACTTTGCCGCAGACGTACGTGCCCCGACCCCAACTGCTGCAGCCGTCACAGCGGTGCCGGATATCCTTGAAATCCGGGCTGAACTGGATACCCTGCAAACCAGCCTACAGAATGCTGCCAGCCAAGGCATCCAGGACAGGCGGGCTGACCTGCGCGAAGATTTGCAAGAGCTGGCACGCCTGTCTCCCATGAACCAGATCCAGAACGAACGCCAGCATATTGATATGCTTATTGAGCGGGCATCAAGTTCTGCTGGTTACTCGCTGCAATTACTGCGCAGCAGGATGGAAGGCAGCCTGCTGCACTTGCGGTCGGTCAGCCCGCAGGCAGTGCTTGAACGCGGTTTTGCCCTGGTATTCAGCCAGGATGGCAGCCTGGTGAAGAGCGCCCGCCAGGTTCATGCAGAAATGCCAATTCAGGTAAAATTGCAGGATGGTAGTATTGCCGCCCGGGTGAAGGATGTGCAGATAAACAGGGATCCGGCGGTTTCAGGTGAAGGATAAAGGTGATGACAGAAAAACCTGTAGAAGAATTGACTTACGAGGAAGCTGTAAAAGAACTGGAGGGGATTATCCAGTCATTGGAGGGAAATAGCGGGGCACTGGAGGACATGATCCGCCTGTTTGAACGCGGCCAGGTGCTTGGCAAACACTGCCTGAATTTACTGGATAAGGCTGAATTGCGCATCCAGACCCTGGCCAACCCGGATGTATCCGGGGAGACCGTGCTCTAAAAGGAAACTATGGCCTTCAAACAAATTGTCTCCAATCCGGTGTTGCAGGCTGCGCTACTGGCATGGTTCCTGGCACAGCTGATCAAGTTGGTAATTGAAACTTACCGCAACAAGAAGGTGGATTGGCATATTCTCATGAGCGCGGGCGGGATGCCCAGCTCGCATGCTTCATCCATTACGGCTGCAATGCTGGGTGCGGGTTTATTCGAAGGATTCGACACCCCTTTGTTTGGCCTGGCGTTTGTCATCTCCATGATCGTGCTGTATGATGCCGCCGGTGTGCGCCGGCAAGCCGGCAGGCAGGCAGAAAAGATCAACAAGATGATCAACGAACTGCTGCAGGGGCACCCCCTGTCTCAGGAACAGCTGCAAGAAGTGCTTGGGCACACGCCTTTCCAGGTATTTATGGGCTTCTTACTCGGGATCGGGGTTACCCTGGTTATCTGGCTGCTCAATCGCTGAGCTTTACCAACCCAGTTTTTTTAGGATTTCTTCAGCTGTCCCTTTGCTTTCCTTACCCAAAAGGTCCTGCCAGAACCGGTCGTCGTAGCGGCGGGTGCGCACCAGCATCGGCATGGGCATGGACCAGCCCAGCATGAGCACTTCCTCCTTGGGCTGCAGGCGCGACAGCATACCGCGCAGTGAATCCTTGGCAGCCAGGCCGGAAAGGACCGCGGCAATATCACTGTCATCTCCCAGCCAGCCGGTGATGCGCGTGCCCAGCTGCGACATGACCTCGTCGTAGATTTGGGAGGGGCGCTGGTCGATCACCAGTAAGGTGACATAGTACTTGCGCAGCTCGCGGGCGATGGTTGAAAAGGTGGTCTGGAACGCCATCTCGCGGTTAAGCAGCTTGTGGGCTTCTTCCACCACAATTGCCAGCGGGCGGGGTTCGGTTCCTTTTTTCGAGCGGAACTCATCGGTCATCTTCTCCCATTCTTCGCGGATGCGGCGTGTGATCAAGTTGGTCACCAGCAGGTAATCGAGGTCGGTTTCAAAGTTGCCAAAGGACAGGACGATGTGGCGACCTTTCTGCAGGGCTGTAATGATTTCTTTTAGCGTATTTGCTGCAGGGTTCTCCATTATATAGCTGCGGTCGAATACCCGCCCAAGTTTTGATCGCAGCCCCTCAGCTGCCATTACGTTCACACCCGATTCAGTTGCCCATTCATCCACGCTGCCGGGCGCAGGGATGGATTTACCGTCCTCGTCTTTGATCCTGCCATTGGTATTCATCTTCTTAAACGCATTAAACCAATCGTTTCCAAAGGACCTGTGTAGCGCTTCCAGGGTGGTTGGTGTTGTTTCTTTCAGGTTGAGCTCATGCGTCAGCATTTCGATATCTTCCGGCAGGATATCCTTCTCCCCGATCACCAGGTGGTAATCAGGTGTCTGCCCGCGAATAGTGGTACCGCTACCCAGGCCAACCACCTGCACCTTGCTGGCGCCAAAACGGGAACGCAGCCCTTTGACCGACTCTCCAGTATCGGAAGCGGTATCATCCAGACCGTACTCGTTGTGCATGTCAAACACCAGGATGGAAGCCTTATCGCGTTTGATCAGCCCTGCCAGGATGATGCGTGTCAGGAAGGATTTGCCTGTGCCGGTGGCGCCGAAAATGCCGGATGACCGCTGCACCATTTTATCCAGGTCGATGCAGATCGGATGGTTCTGCTCACGGGTATAGCCGATGACAAAATTACCATCCTTGCCGGGTTCACCAAAGACTTCGGCAATATCTCCGGCGTCTGCCATGCGCACATGGGCATGATGGGCGGGAATGGTCTTGACAGCCAGCGGACGGGTTTCCTGGTCGGCGTGGGCTTTTGCCCACTCAAGGTACTGGGGCGAATCCGGTTCCGGTCCCCTATCCATCATCAGCTGCGGCATGACCTCCAGGTTTGTGTACAGGGTCTGCCCAAGCAACAGGTCTGCCAGTTCCGGCGAGAGCCGGCCTTCGCTTTGTTCATCCGCAAAACGCGGGTCGGTAGCGCCAAGCTGCAGGTCGGTTACCAGTCCATAAAAGCGCCAGTTCTTACTGTCAATCACCACAAAAGCGCCTTCCTGCACACTCTGGGGAGATGCGGTAAGGCGGACGCGCAGGTTTTCTTTCAACCCACCGCCGACCACATAGCCGACCGGCTGGTTTTTTGTTTGGCTGGCTGGTTTGTCACTCATAATTCGCCTCCGCTGCGGGCTGCAATAACGTCGCTGAGCAACCCGGCATCTGCCAGGGCGCGCAGGACATCGATTAAAACCGGGTAATCATCACGCAGGGCTGTGATCAGTTCCCTGCCAGCTTCCATTCCCCAACCAGGGTTGCCTTTCTGCTGGTGGATCGGTGCAGTTTGCTGCAGGTGGCTGGCTAAGATCTCTCCAACCGGGATGTCCTTTGCCCGCAGCAGGTGGCGGAAGTAGCCGAAACGGGGCGGCAATGTGAATGCAAACACTTCTTCCTCTGTGCACAGGAAAATCTGGTCGAGGGTGAGCGGCGGTCTGGGGGGCAGCAGGTGAGAAACTTTGCCGCCGGTTTCGTGCCCGCAAAAGATAACGCTGATTTCAAGGGGGACGTTGCGGTTGTTGCGGTTATCCAGGATCACTTCATCCGAGACACCTTCAGCCGTCACCAGCTGCCGCACCAGCCCGTCATCATCCACATGGATATCGCTGATTAAACCGTAAATGGAAATCCCGGTCTGGGAGTCGATGGGGATGCGCACCAGGCTGCCCAGGGCGGGGGCTTCCCGCTGGGTTACCTTGCAGCCCACCACGCAGCTGGTGGTGCTGGCGCGTAGCAATCTTCCAATTTGCAGTGTCTGGTTCATTTCAACCTCGTTCTTATTCCGGCCATATCTTTCAGGGATTGTTTATGTGATTTTACCTGGGGCGCGATGCCCTGTTTCAGCAACTCCAGTCCAACCATATTCTCCAGGTACTCTTTATCCTGGAGGGTTACCAGGGCGATTTCGTGCGCCCGCAGAAGCGAGTAGGGGTAAGCTGATTGGCCTAACTGCTGGCACTCAGCAATCAGGGTGCGCTGCAGCAAAGCCAGGGTATCTTCATCCTGCGCCAGCCAGGCTGGGATTTCCACGCGAGCCAGCCAGGGTTCCCGTCCGGTACCGGCGTTCAGGTAAAAGAAGTGCAGGGCAATCTCATCCTTGAAGAATTTGCCCGAAAACGACTGCAACCCGAAAATTGCAGAACGGTGCCCGGGGGGCAGGAGCGGACCCAGCAAAGCGGCATCGGTGATGCCCTGAAGGGGACGCATGCGTAGTTCATCCATCCCGGGCGATTCGCCAAACATATCCAGTTCCAGCAGGCGCACCAGCAAATCCGCCCTGGGGCGGTCGACATAGCCGGCTGTAACCACCTGCCGTGATGCCAGCTCTTTCAGCGCATCCAGGTATTCAATAAACCTGGGATCGGGTAAAGCTGCACTGGCAGGTTCACGGAAGAGTTCCAGCGGACCGTCGGTTAAAGTAACCACTGGACAGGCAGCTTCAGCGGCGTGCTGAACCAGCAGGCGGCGCTCTTCCAGGTCGCGCAGCATCGAAATCATCTCTTCATTGATTAACCCTCCGGAAGGATTGTACAACCTATCCAGGTAAAGCAGGTCGGTATGGGTGATCTCTTGCGGGGTACTGCCCTGGTGGGGGTGAAAGGAAAAGATGCCTATGTTGACTACGCCGAAAAGGACTGCTGCATGTGGATCGGGGATGATTTGCGATCCATCCGCAGCCAGGATGGTTCCGGGCAGTTCTCCCGGCTGCATGGGTATTGCCGTGTCCAGCGGTTCTGCCAGCGGGATAGCACAGCGCAGGTGACTTACTTTTTGGGCTGCAGCTTCAACCTTTGCCCGCAGTTCTTCATTCCGGCCTGCAGCCGCCTGCAAGCGCTGGGCTGCAAATGCCAGCCTGGTTTCCATTTCCTGCTGGTAAGCGGGTGTCAGCTCACCCAGTTTGCGAACCTGCTCTTTGATTTGCTGGTAATTGACTGGCATCGCAAATTACCCCATTAATTGAACGTTTGTTTTGGTATTATACAATACAAATGCCGCCGAAGATCCTTCGGCGGCATTGATTCACAACGATTTTTCTCTAGGGCTCGGATGTCTCCACCCAATCAAACTCAACCTTCACTACCTCACCAGAGAATGACATGGCACCAATGCCAACATTTCCCGGCATCCAGTTACTGTCAATCACCTTTAGGGGTTTGCGGTCGCTGCCGTTCTGCTGGACACCATTGATGTACGGGACAATGGAGTCGCCCTGGCAAAGTAATCCGATGGTATTTACCCGCTGTCCATTAAGCAGGTCCACGCTGGTGAGCGTCGAATAACCGCCCAGCAGGTTGACATAAGGGTTCTTCTTCTGGGAGCGGAGGTCGAAATCGAACCGGTAGAGAGAAAACCTGCCCACCTCAGGTCCTGAGGTGTAAACCCGTAATTCATACCAGCCCAAATCTGAGATACGGCAAAGCACAGAAATTCCATTTGATGAATTGGTTTTACTCTCAAAATTCGCTTCTACATAAACATCTTCGAATTCAGCCGCTGTGTTCGCTACATATGCATAGGTTTCTGTCAGGCGGGGCAGCTCAAATACCAGCCTGTGTCCCACCGGGGTAACGTACGTCATATCCGGGTTACCGGCAATTACAAAAGGCACCCAGCTGCTCAGGTCGCCGTCGAAGTCATCACTGAAGTATCCGGTGGTGGGGGCAACGGTGGGGATGACCACAGTAGGAACCGCAAGGGTAGGAGCAGGAGTGTCTGAAACGGTAGTCACTGGTTCTTCAGTTTCCACTTCTGCGGTTTCCACTTCTTCAGTTTCCACTTCTTCGGTGTCAACTTCCTCAACGGTTTCTTCTTCCTCAACATCCTTGCCAGTGTCATTGTTTGGCAAGTTGATAGTACAGGACATGACTGCAAGCATCAGGACAATGATCGGAATAAGTATTTTCTTGCTCATTCTCTCTCCTCGATTAAAATCATATTATTTTGGGAAACAAATATACTATATATAGAAATCGGGTGTTTGTCAATCAAAAGAAGGTTTGCATTTGCAAACCTTCTTTCCTATAACTTTAATCCGCTTCTGTAAATGGATCAAATAATGGATTACTGCCAGACCAGCGACAGGCGATCTTTTCGATCTGGTTGCACGTCAGGCCTCCGGAGCAGCGATGCGCCCGCAAGCGGGGAGGTTGATCGGGAAGGAACTCTTCGGGAAGGAGCTCTTCCACTTCTAATTCCACTTCACATTCGGCATGGTCGCAAAAGCGAACTTTAATTGTTTTCCATTGTTTTTCTGCCATGCTTATACCTCCAATTTACCCTTAATTTATCCTATTCGTTGGATTAATGCAAGCCATGGAGGATATCTATCGAGGGTATGCTTCAGTAAAAACCCTCTTCGGCAATTCCTGCTTACGAATCTCTAAAGGAACCGTCGATCACTTCCGGCTCTTCCATCCTGGCAGCATTGACAGCTGCAGATTTGCGCAGATTTGCCAGGTGCTCACTGACGATCTCATCCGGGCAAAGGGACACGAACAGGGTAAATCCCAGGCCGATTACCGCGGCGTCGTCCAGGGGGAGCGGGATGTCGATCGGGTTGATCAGGTAAATCAAGCTGAACGCTGGCAGCAGTTTAAGCAGGAAATTTACGCGCTTATCCAGCATTAGCTTATAAACCAGCTTGATGCGCAGGACAAGTTCATAGATAAATCCGCTTGATGGCAGGATGCTTCCTTTTTCGGGGTGATTCATCTTAACCTCCAGATATAACCAGTTGCTTAAGTTCCCAGTCCCTTGGCACGGGAGAGTACCTTTTCAAAAAACGGCTGCAAAGTGTTCTGCGCTGCTTCCCTGCTGGCGCGGCTTTTCACAAGTTCAACATTGACTTGCCTTGCAGTTTCGCGAAGCGGTGTATTATCCAATGCCGATAGGATGGCTCTGGCAATCTCGACCGGCTGGTATGGGTCCACCAGGAAACCATTCACACCCGGGGTGATCCAATCCCGCAGCGATTCCAGGTCGCCGGCTACCGGAAAGCTCCCGCAAGCCATGGCTTCGAGCAGGGTATTGGGTGTCCCGTCATGGGTGCTGATGCTGGCAGAAATCTCACAGCGGCTGAACAGCTGCCATAATTCTGCTTGGGAGAGATAAGGTAAAAGCTCCACGGATCTTTCTACCCTGTACTGGCGGGCATACCCTTCGGCTTCCTCCTGGCCTTGCATTCCTGGGCAGAGAAAAATTGTATCCGGATATTTTTCCAACACCAGCGGTATGGCTGCGAAAAATTCGCGTGTATTGATGTAGCCCGGGCGTAATCCACGCGGGTTGATGATACGATACCTGCCCTGCTTCAGCCAGGGAAACTCTGCTGGTGCCTGCAAGGCGGTATTTATTTCTGCCAGGTCGATCCCGCCCGAACCAGGCACAACCAGGGCGGGCTTGCCGGGATCAAAACCCCACTGGTTGGATAGGCGGATATCCCGTGGGGCATCTGCCAGCAGACCATCCGCGCGTCCTAAAGCCCGGCGCGTCCAGCGCCGCATGGGGGATGAACCGCGAGTGTGCAAAGTAAGGTCGTTACCCCAAATGGAGACAGCCAGCGGTACATTTTTGGGGGTGTAAGAAGCCAACATGCCTTCAAACGGGATGCGCAGCGCGTGCACAAGATCCGGTTTCCAGCGGTTGACCAGGTTCGCCAATTGGGCTCCCGATTTTGGCAGGGTGAGGGGGCCCAGCCAGTAACGCAAGTGCATGAGCGGTTTACGTGCTTTGCGTACCAAACTGCTGGTTGCCCTCTTCTTGGAGCCGCCGGCCACCTGGGTGCCTGCCATATTGGAGAATGCCACCGGGATGACGACACTGTCTTTTATACCTGGCACAGGCTCACAGGGAAAGGTGGAAGCCAGGTACAGGGTATGCCCCATCCCGTTGACCGCCTTTACCCATTGGCGGGTAATAGGGCTGCGACCGTCGGCTACCAGCAGGATTTTCACTGGATCACCTTCCTGGCAAGTGCAATGGCATCCTTGAATCTGCCAGCCATCATCTCTATGTTGACTTCCTGCTGCACTATGCGGAAGGATTCCTCCCCCATTTGCCGCAGGATGATGGGATTACGCAATGCCTGCAGGAGAACCTGCTGCAGGTTGTCTTCATCACCCGGTGTGATACTCCAGCCGTTGCCTTGCTGCACCAGGTCCTGCTGGGTGCCGTCTGCTTCCGCCACGATCACCGGCAAGGCATGTGCCATAGCCTGCTGCACAGCCAGCCCGCCGGTACCGGGCAGCACGAATAAATCAGTCTGGTTGTATTCTGCATCCAGGTCAATCCCGTACAGGGCGCCGGTAAACCGGGCGCGGGGATAGACTTGAGCTGCCAGCATTTCGAGTGACTGGCGGGTTTCCCCTTCACCCACAATGACCAGCTGGGGCTGTATCGCTTCCGGCAGGGAAGCACAGGCGCGGATCAGCATGTCAACGTTCTTGCGATCCTGCAGACGTCCCACAAATAATACTGTCAAACCGGAAGGGTCTGTTACAGGCTTGCGCTGCGGAGATAAATACTCCGGCCTGTGGGTGGCTGCGTTGGGGGCAACCATGATTCTATCTGCAGGAAAACCGAGGGCAGCATACTGCTCTTTTCCAGCCTGGCTGTACGCAATCAGGGTATCAAACTGGCGCAGCCATACCCGTTTCCTGTCCGCGATGAATTGATTCATGGTCGCCGGGGCGCCCAATCCCCAGCCAATGACCGGGCGGCGGCGCTGGTGCATCCAGCGGATGGCAGCCGGTAGGTGCAGGTAGCGCGGATTGGCTTCCAGGATCAAGATTTCAGGATCGAACGCTTGCAGCCAGGCTTTCCAGTTGGATTGCAGGCACAGGTAGAACCTGTTTGAAAACAGGTGGATATTCCTGGCGGGGAAAAGTGCTGCAGTAGATAATTCTGCCCGTTTCCCCAGGTCTTCACCTGGACGAGGGGAACCGGCAAACACCATCACCTCCAGGTCTGGGTCTGCTGCCAGGGTGTCAAAGAATGCTCCCCGGTAAAAGGGCAGCACCCTCTGCTGGACTCCAACCCGCAGCTTTGAAGTTCTCATGTCAGCACTCGGACCGTGGATGTCAACCCGACCTTTTCCACTTCAATCCGGGCGGGGAAGGCGTCCTTCAGCTCTTCAAGGTGGGTGATGACCAGTATCTTGGCGAAATCCTGGCGGACCAGGTTGATAGCTTCGATCAGGCGTTGTTTTCCTTGAGAGTCCTGGCTACCGAAACCCTCGTCGATCACAAGGGTTTGCAGGCGGGCGCCAGCCCGCTGGGCAAGGACGCGCGCCAAGGCCAGGCGGATGGCAAAGTTGACCCGAAAGGCTTCACCGCCCGAGAATAGCTCATAAGAGCGGGTACCGGCGGAATCATTGATCAGGATATCCAGGGTTTCTTTCTTGTCCTCACGCTTTTTTGACTTGTATTCAGCCTGGGTAACAAACCTGACGGACATGCTTCCTGCGCTCAACCGGTCGAGAATGTCATTAGCCTGGTTTTCCAGGTCGGGCAGGGCTTGCTCAATCAGCAGGGCAGGGACTCCGTCTTTCCCGCAGGCTTTTTCCAGTTTCTGGTAGCGGCCGATCTGGAGCCGGGTCTCCCGGGTGCGGTCTTCCAGTTCCGCTTTGCGGGCTTTCAGGTCTGCGAGTACATCCACTTTCTGGCGGGCTGCGCCGACCTGCAGGCGCAGGGCATTTTCATCCTCTTGCAGAACCTTGAATTCACGTTCCTGAAGATCGATGTCCGGCAGCCCGGCTTTTTCTATTTCATATTTCTGCAAAGCTACGTCAAGGTTCTTTTGAATTTCCTTCAATTCCCTTGCAGAGGTGGCCAGGTTATTGCGGTTGTCCTCGATCTGGTTTTTTAACGGCTGCAAGGCAGCCCTGGCTTTTTCGAGTTCGCGCATACTTTCCCCGGCAGGCTGCCCGGCTTTTTCCCGGCTTCGCAATTGGTCATGCACCTGCGGGTCATACCCCATTTGTTTGAGCAGATCATCAATTTCCGCCAGACTTGCCCTGGCTTCCAGTGCATATGTGTTGTTTTGCAACGTAGCTGCCAGTTTTTGCAGCTCGGGTTCACCTTGCTGGTTCCACAGGTTAACAGTCTCCTGTGCATTGCGTATTTTTTCACCCTGTTGATCAACCTGGCGCTGCAGGCTGCGCAGTTGCTGTTGGGCGGAATCCAGCTCAGCCAGTGCGCGGTTAATAGCTTGCTGCTCATCAGCCGCCGTTGCAATAAGAGTTTTATTTTCGCGGTGCTGGTTGCCCATTTCGAGTCCCTGTTTTTCAAGTGACTTGATAAGGCTCTGGCGCTCGTTCGGCTGTAAGGGTTGACCACATAACGGACAATCTGCGCCGGATGCTGCTTCCAGCTGGTTCATGCGGTCTTTCAGCTCATGCATATCCTTAACCAGGCGCGCGTTCTCCGCATTCAGGTTTGCCTGGCTTTCGATGATCTGCTGCAGCCTGGCTTCCAGTTCTGGGCGGGCAGCCAGCTGTTTTTCAAGCAAGTTGTGCTGTTCCAACAAATTGGCTAATTCCGCCTGTAATTGCGGGAGAAGCTCATCTAATTCTTTTGCCTGTTGCTGTACTTCCAGGTACTGGCGGTATTGCTGTTCCAGTCCGGCTTTTTGTTTTTCAATCTCCACCAGGGGATTTGCGCGCAAGCTTTGCTGCTGGTGGAAGCTGGCAGCCAGCTTATCCATAGACTGCAGCGCTTGCAGGTCAGCCTGCCATTGCTGGTAACCCGCCTCGATTTGCGGAGCAGCATCCATCAACCCGGTAAAACGCTTCTCTTCTGCCTGCAGCCTGGCCAGCCTGTCTTCAAACTGGCGCACCTGAGCTTCTTTTTGCTGCAACTGGCTTTGCCAGAGGTCAGCCTGTTTCTTTTGTTCTTCCAGGATGGCTGCCTGCTTTCGCAGGGTAGTGATTAGTGTTTCCATTCCCAGGCGCTGCCGGGTGGCTGCAGCTAACTTTTCTTCCAGTTCCTTGAGTTTTTCCTGCCGGGCTGCTTCTTCATCCAGTTCAGCCCGGATTTCATCCACCCGTGCTGTGTCTGCATTGAGCACCATTTCCAGGTCTTTGCGTTTATCTGCTGCCCGGGCGCGGTACTCTTCCCAGATCTCAAGACCGAGAATGTTACCCAGGATACGCTTGCGATCGGTTGGAATCTGCTGGGCAAACTGGTCGGCTTTGCCCTGCAGGAAAAAGGAAGCATTGGTAAAAGTCTCATAATCAAGCCGTAATGTCTTGCGGATGCGCTCTTCGGTGCGCGACATGGTGGCTTCGGTAAGCGGGACCCAACCCTCAGCAGCCTTTACAAAGAATTCCAGGATGGCGGTTTTTCCTGCAGTGCGCGAGCGGATGATGCGGTAAAGATTGCCTTCGTGCTCGAACTGGAAAGCTACCTCCGCTGTCTTTTTGCGGGTGTTAATAATGGAATCGTCTCTTTTACGGGCAATCCCAAATAATGCCCAGGTGATCGCGTCCAGCAGGGAAGATTTGCCTGCCCCGTTCTGACCAGAAATGCAGGCCAGTTCAAATTCCGTAAAATCGACTTCTACCGGTTCTGCATACGAAAGGAAACCCGCGATTTTTAATGTGACAGGTATCATTGCCCTTCAGCTCCCTGTTCCGGCAGTGGTTCCGTTTCTTCTTCCCGGATGATCTCCCCTGCGATCTTTTTCATTATGTCCAGTTCTTCAGTGTCCAGGTCGATGCTTTTCCAGAAGATCTCCAGCAGGTCGATATGTGACAGGCTGTTGATGGATTGATCTTCAGGCAGCCGCAGCCTGGCTTCACTCTGGGCTTTGCGGATGAAATGCAATTCCATTGTGTTCTGGCATGCCCGGCGAATTTCGCTTTCATCGATCATACTTTCCCACTCGCGTGGGTACTCAATCACCAGCCGCATGATAGCGCCTTCCATCTCCTGCTGCGACGGCAGCGCGGATCGGATCTGTGCCATTGCCAGTTCTGCATTCTGCACTTTGACATACCGGTCAATGAATTTCCGTCCGTTCAGTTTGTGCCATATAACCCTGGTGGGTTTGCCTGGCTCAATCTCAGCTATTACGAAGAATTTTTCGTCGCTGATCTCACCGAAATCCACCCGCTCAATGGAACCGGGGTAAATCACAGGCGGCTGGTTCCCCTCGTTAACATCCTGTGCTTTATGGATGTGACCCAGGGCGGTATAACTGAATACAGGATTCTTAACCATCGACCCGGGCAGAATGATGTCATTTCCAAGCATCACACTGCGTTCAGCACCGTAAGTAGCCCCGGCGACCGAGCCGTGAGCGGTCAACACAGCCGGCAGGGAAGGATCGAGATCATTTATCCAAAAATCCACCAGCTGGTCGATATGACCTTCGAGGGCTGCGTTGATTTTATCTGCAGACAGCGAGATATCTTCCTGGTGTGCCAGCAAACCTGATCGCGAAATCCAGGGCAGGGCAATGATCTGCAAAGGCAGTCCTTCGAGATCATCCGGCTTTAGAATCCCGGGTTTCTTAACCACAATCACGTGCGGAACCTGGAGGGTGTCGTATTCCTCCAAGGTGTTAGCCCGGTTGGCTGCGGGAGAAACATCATGGTTCCCCACCAGTAAAAGAGTGGGAATGCCAGCCTGTGAAAGGCGAATGATGCGTTTTCCCCACTCGCGCTGATAAGTAGGAACCGGGGTGCGGTCTTTGTAGGCGTCGCCGGCAAAGATGACCATGTCGACTTTCTCAGCAACAGCAGTGTCCACGATCGTATCCAGTGCTTTGAGAAAGTCCAGCATGCGGACGGGCAGCCCGCTTTCAGGGTCATGCCGGCCCTGGGCAGCAATGTCGATATGTGCGTCTGCGAAGTGTAAGATTCTGATCATGGGCAATCGGATAAGCCAAGGTTTTGCATCTGTTCAAGTGTAGGTGGAAAATCCTTATGGTATTTCAGGCTGGTACAAAAATCAGTCTTTGCGGATGCCATGTCACCCAGCGCAGCATATCCCATTGCGCGCCAGTAAAAGCTCTCTTCAAAATAAGGCTGGGTAGCTGCGTCAATGGTTGTGGTAGCCAGGGCAACCAGGTCCTGGTAGCGGCCGGTGTAGTAGTAGCTGAAGTACGGCCCGGTCTGGTACCAAACGATGCGCCAGGGGCGGGAATCCTTTTCCAACAGCGGAAGCAACTGGAATGCCTGGTCGAAGGCCGCGGCAGAGCCGTAATAATCCTGCAGCAGCTGCAGGCTGGTGCCCCGATTGAACCAGGCATGGAACTGATCGTTCCCGCTCAATGCTACGGCTTCATTTGAGGCGGTTGTTGCTGCGATCTGGTAGCTGGTGACTTCATCCACGTAATCTCCCAAAACAGCAAGGACAGATTCAGTATGGTCAAGCGGGTAGATCACCTGGAAGACGTAATTGAACCCGCGCCATTCGCTGGTGATCAGATCGTATGAGATCTTGTAATCCTGGGATAGCAGGGAATCCTGGGTGATGAAGACCTGTTCGGCATCATCATAACCGGTAATGACGTTGTAATGTCCCATCCAGCTGATCTTGCCGGTAATATCACGGCTATAGGTGCCCTTTTCGATCAACACCGGATAACCAGCAGCAATCAGCCGTTTTAAAAGGTCGATAGTACCGCCATAGCGGGTGATGATCTCGAAATCGGTCTTCTCCTGGACATAATTTGCCATCTCGTACGGCATCACATTCTTATCCTCATTGTACGGCTTGAGGTAAGCACCAATTTCATTTACATCGCCGCGCCAGCCCCAGTATGTAAGAGCCATAAACAGGTTGGCTGGAGCACAGAAGTTATAGAAACCCTTCTGGGTCTGGTAGATCACCCCCTTGAGAGAAACCTGTTCCGGGATTGGGGTTGGGGTCAAGGTCGGGGTTGCAGTGGGGACAACTGGGTCTGGCGAAGGTGTGGCTGTGATAGTAGGAGTCAATGCAGCCGGGGTTTGCTCAGAACCGCCGGGAACCGGGGTGGCGGGTGTAAACAGGTTTTCTTCAGGCGGATGGAGGATGTAATCCACCTTGATCCACAACTGTTCGGTCTGATAGAAAATCCGCTCCCGCAGGGAGGGGATTGCCAGAGCAACTGCTGCCAGGAATACAACCAGCAACAGGATGCGTAAGAATATTCTTCGTTTTTTCTTCATGGAATGTATTATATCAACAACTAATCCGGGTTCCCGGTGTGTGCCAACCCAACCTGAAGTATATCGCCTGGCTAAAGAAGTGCTTATCCTTTCTGCAGGCGGGGATTGAGTATGCGCTCCAGGCTGAAACCGAACAGCGAAAAGGCAATGCCGGTAATCAACACCATTGCCATCGGCTCCAGCAGGCAGTAATGGGCATAATACAGCGCCCCCCGGGTTAATGCCTGGTAGATGATTGTGCCCCAGGTTGGGAAACCTGTTGAGATATTGAACAACCCGAGGGTTACTTCAAGGAACACATAGCTGGGTATCAGGATGATCAATTGCGGGATCAGGACCGGGATAATGCGGGGTACCATATACTTGGTGATTATCCTCAGACTGCTTGCCCCGTATGCCTGGGTGCCTTCAATGTAAGGTGCGTTATTAATGTTCAAGAAAGCCGAGCGGAAGTTTTTTACCGGGCTTCCAAAGATATTGAGGATAGCTATGATGAAGAATATCAGCCATAAGCTGAGGTTGAGGAATGCGTATGCCATCACACAAATGGCAAGGATGGGCAACACCAGGTTAACTTCTGTCAGGCGCTGGATCAGGCTGTCCACCCAGCCGCCAAACCAAACCCCTGCGGCGGAGAGGAACATTGACAGGACGGTTGTAATCAATGCGCCAACCAGGCCAAATCCCAGTGCCACCGGCATCCCCCATAATAACGGGGTCAATAAGTCCCGGCGCATCCGGTCTGTACCAGCAATGCCAAAAACCTGCCCCAGCAGCACCAGGCGGCCCTGGATGTCATTTCCCTCCTCAAATATGAACCCATCCATCCGCAGGCTGCAGGTGCCTTTCATTACTTGTGGAGTATCGGAATCCGGGTCGGCAAACAACAGGTAATGGCTCGGGGTGGGGTGTGTCTGACCGAAGGTAAACCACTTTTGCCAGTTTATATTCTGGTTGACCAGGTTCCGGGCATTCAACCCATTTTCGAAGGTATGGGTCATTACCGGTTCCACGGATGTGCTCTTGAGCTTGAATTCCCTGCCATCTGGGGTGGTCCAGGTAAGCGTGACAAAAGACTGCTTCTCTTTAAAGTTCCCCACCAGGTAGAGAAAAACCTCCTGTGGGAAATCAGCGTACTCATAATTAAATGTGTAGGTGCACAATAGGTTCTTCAGGTTGTTCTCAAAGGCGCCTTCACCCAGGCAGGTTTTGCCAGGGCAGTGACATCTGCCTGACCGGAGAGCCGGCTGCCGCCCCATTCAGCCCCGATTTTTTCATAGGGGCGGCTTTAACCCATAGCCCGTGTTGATTGGGCGGTTTGCGATGATGATGGTGATAAACACCCCGACAAAAATCGTTGCAAAAATCAACAGGGCTTTTGAAACCAGGAACCGGATTACCTGGAGGGTGGATTTCCAGCAGGCGCTTGATAGCATCCGTTGAACTTCACGCTTATCTGCGGAAGATTGGCTGCTCACAGGCCGAAGCGGATGAGGCGTTTCCTGGTGAATGGTCACCAGCTGGGTGATTTCCTCGTCCTCATCAACGGTCTCTTGGCTACTGAATTGAGGCTTTTCTCCACCAGCTGCAGGCATTCCAGGGGAGGTTTACTCCATTCGCATAGCTGCACAGCGGAGAGCCTTCTGGACAGAGGGATTTCCTGGAGCAATCTCTTCTGCCTGGTGCATGTAAGCCAACCCTTCTTGCGGGCTGCTGCAGTATGCCAGGATCAACAATGCCTGGACATTATGCGGATCCAGCCGTAAAATCCCTGCCGCCAAGCCGGCTGCTGCAGGTGTGTTTCCCTGCTGCAGAGCCTGGGCGGCTTGCTTGAGAATTGGCTGGATAGTTGAAGAAAGTTGTTCCATTAGTGCAAGCGTTAACTGCAGGTTCTATAGGACTTTCCCTGAAAAGTTTACTGCCAATTAATCATTCCATTAATTGGCAGTGTTATTACAATGCTTGGTTTTTCTTGGTGGTCAACTCGGAATTACTGTTTAAGGCATAGACAATTAGCAATTATGATGCTGCGATGGACCTTAATACCTCAGCGAACTTCTCAATCTCATCTAAGGTGTTGTAATGTACAGCACCTACTCTAACAAGCCCGCCAGTCTCTTCCACACCCAGGTGCTGGGTGACTGCGAGTGCATAAAAATTCCCATCCCAAAGGTTGATGCCTGCTTTGCCGAATTCTTCAGCTGCCTGGCGGGAAGGCTTGCCTGCCACCTGGAAAGAGAAGGTTGCCACGCGGTCTTCCACCTGCCAGGGACCGTACAGGGTAACATTGGGAATGGAATCAAATATCTGCAGGAAGCGGCTGTTCATTTCAAGTTCATAGGCGCGCAGGGCGTGCATGGCTTTCTTGTAAGTCAGAGCCCTGCCGGAATATTTACCGGAAAGCATTTCAATATGCTCTGACCCAAAAGATTTCCCCAGCCATTCGAAATACTCCAGGGTGCCAAGGACGCCATTCATGGCTTCAAAGGAACCTGTGCCTGTCTCAAACTTACCAGGTGGGGTGGACGGGGCAGGACGTACGCGGTACGCGGTTAACGAATCCAGCAGGTCGTACTTGCCGTACAGGATTCCCAGGTGCGGACCGAAGAATTTGTAAGCTGAACAAACCAGAAAATCGCAATCGAGGTCCTGCACATCAATAGGGCCATGCGGGGCATACTGGACGGCATCGATATATACCAGGGCTCCAGCAGCATGCGCCATTTTCACCAGCTTTTTGGCCGGGTTAATGGTGCCGAGCGCGTTTGAAGCATACCCGAATGCGACCAGGCGGGGTTTTTCCTGCATGGCAGCCTGGAAGTCATCCAGATCCAGCATACCTGTCTGGCGGTCGAAATTCACCCAGCGCACCTTGCAGCCCCGGTCTTCGGCAGCCTGCAGCCAGGGAGAAATATTGGCATCATGATCCAGGCGGGTGACTACGATAGTGTCGCCAGGCTGGAAGGTGCGCGCCAGGGCACGCGAGATGGTGTAGGTCAGGGTGGTCATGTTCATGCCGAACACGATCTCATTCGGGCTGGCAGCATGCAGAAAATCTGCCATGGCAGCCCTGGCTTCGTCTACCGATGCATCCGAACTGGCGCTGGTTGGGTAGGCACCGCCATGGTTGGCGTTCCGTTCCAGGTAATATTCCGTAAGCCTGTCAATGGATTGCTGGCAGACCTGGGTTCCCCCGGGATTATCCAAAAAGATAGTGTCTGCCGCAAGGGCGGGAAAGTGGCTGCGGATGGCGGTGAGGTCCAGCATATCAGGCTCCAGTCAGGTCGTCAGAATCATCTTCTATATCAATGTCATCATCTTCGTCGAGGTCCAGGTCATCAATTTCGCGGCGCACCCATAATAGAAGCACATTGCCGTCATCGGTGTCCATGGCGCGGGCGGCAACTATCGGAATCTTCTCTTCCAGCCCAATCTCGTTGCGGTAATGCAGGTAGATGGGTTCCTGTTTGCTCCAGGCACGGTGGCAGCGTTCTACCAGTGCCGGCCCGTTAAAGGTGCGCAGGCGGGTAAGGGCTGTGTCATAAAGGATGGGACCCTCATTCATCCCGATCGCCCAGCCGTCATGACTGTCTTCAAAGACGGGGGTTGGTCCTTCGATGATTGTAATACGGTCTTCCATTTTTTCTCCAATCCGTGTGATGATACCATAAATTGAAACACATGCATGTGACTGGGCGAGGGCAGTTGGCTGATCGGTTATTTGTTCCTGGTTTTCCCGTGAAAGCAGCCGAACATGGGCGGGCTACCTGTTCTAACAGATTTCCTATATTGTGCTTACAAAAAAACTATATCCAAACGATATTATGTAAGCAAGAAAACAATCAGTGAATAAATACAGGAGGACCCTATGACTTACTACTTTTCTTATCCAGGAACCGCACGGCGAGCCCGGCACATGATGCAGCGCACGATGGACCCTGAATGGCAGCAGCAGGAATGTAATGTTACCTTCCCAATCGATGTTAAAGCAGAAGATGATGCTTATATCATCACTGCCCTTATCCCGGGGATCAAAGCTGAAGACCTTAATATCCAGATCGTCAATGAAACCCTCAGCATCCAGGGTGAACTGGTGAATGACCGTGAGGAAAACGCCCGCTACTTGCTGGCTGAACGCCCCTTTGGAAAATTCTGCCGTACGCTCACCCTGCCGGAGCAGCTCAATTCTGCCAAATCGGAAGCCGAGTTTGAGAACGGTGTGCTCAAGCTGCGTATTCCTAAAGCCGAGCAGGCAAAACCGAAATCGATTAAAGTGATCACCAAGAAATAACCATTCTCCTCCGTTATGGTTGATGTTAGAAAAGGCAGCAGCTCAAGCTGCCTTTTCTGCTTAAAGACTACCTGTAAGTATCAATCACCTGCTGCACGTTGCGTATTCCGATTCCCTGGGCTAAAATGAATCTATGCTTTGCCGGAAGATCACTTCCGGTTTATGTTGATTCGTTATGAAAAGACCAAACCTTTCATTGCCGCGGCTGTTTTTTATCCTGAGTGCCTTCCTGCTGGCTGGCTGCGGTCAAGCTACCTTCTCAACGGCGCACACTCTTCCTGGAACCCTGCCAGTGGATATCCAGCTTAAAGAGTTCTATATGGATAAGGGTGGAGAAGAAGTCTTTGGCCCGGCCATCGCCGAGGTGACGGTAGAAGATTACCTGCGCTGCCAGCTCATGGCAAACGCCCGCATTTGTGCCAACACCAACCTGAACGGTGCCAGCCGGTTCTCCCTGTCCCCACTGGGTTCACAACTTGGCATCCCGCTCAACAAGGAAGTGGATAACAGTGCCATCTTCCCTGACTTCATTCCCTTGATTGAACAGCTGGGGGTAGAGAATGCCGGGCGGCCGCTGGATAAACCCCGCTATAACTATGCAGAGGGCAGGATTGAGCAATACTTCGCCAGGGTTGGTTTTTACATCAATTTGCATAACCCGGCTTCACCGGTCCAATTGCTGCCCTATGGGGCAACAGCCTGCGGCAGCGCCTGTACTTATGTCCCGCCTGTTTCTTTTAAACCCATCCTGGACCTGTATCCATCCAGTTTTATATCCGCTTTGCAAAGTCTGGGAGGGGAGGCATTCAGCGGCATCCCCCTGACGCCGGTGTACAGCGCCGCCGATGGAAACCTGGAGCAGGTATTTACCAATATCGCGGTGTATGCCAGCCCCGATACTCCCGAAAGTATCCGGCTGCGCCCTGTCCCATCAATAGTCGGGGTACAGCCAGGCGCGATGACCACGCAGCAGTATGACATCACCGATAATATGGTTTTCGTACAGGTGGAAGGTGGTTTGGGGTATCACGTCCCCATCCCGCTGGATAATTACATCAGCATGCACGGCGGGCTGGCTGTTTCAGGTTACCCGGTAAACGAGATCAGCCTGGTCCCGGATAGCAGCATCTACCGCCAGTGCTTCCAGGCCTACTGCCTGGATTATGACCCGAATGCACGCGAAGCTTACAAGACACTCCCGGCTGCTTTAGGGCGGCAATACCTGGAGGCGGTCAAGCCTGTCATCCCGGGCGGGATCGTACAGCCGGAGGAAGTGCTCCTGGGCACCAGTGTCAGGTTCCCGCGCCTCTCGGTCAAGGAAACCCAGGTCATTTCAATCCTCCTGGAACAGCGCTACAGCGCTCAGCCAGTGCCGGGAATGCAAGCCAGGCTGGCGGTCCGTAATCCGGATGGGAGCCTGGTTTTCGAGGGGAATTTACCCGCAACGGACGAAAACGGCCGCGCCAGCATCAGCCTTGAGCCAATGGGGGATAAACAGAACGGCGACCTGCTGTTCTACCAGGTCTGCCTTCAGCAAGAGACCGCTGCCCCGGTTTGCAGCAATGGCTCATTCCTGATCTGGGATTAGTGTACATCAGGGAGCTATTTCCGCAAGAACATCTATAGACTCGATCACACCCGAAAGACTGTATACCTGGAAAGAAAAATTTGCGCTGGTCTCACCATCCGGCAGGCTGACGCTGAAACGCCGTGCGGCGGTGATTTGCCCCTGCCCATTCCTGCCTACCAGCAACACCCAGCACTCCCCCGGACCGGCATCCCCTGCGGTAATCCTGCCTGTGACCCGGGCAGATGTGCCTTCAGCATTGAATTCTATTACAGTTCCTGAAATCTCCACCGTACTGCTCATTGCCGGGGATGGAATAGCCGAACGCAATTCGGCATCCATGCTGCCATTCCAGGTCTTGTCCGCCGGGAAGACAGCATACAGCGGTACTGCGCTGCCTGGGGGGATCCGGTTGAGCAAAGAATAGGCAACTGCCTCCTTCAGGCTGCCATCCGCTGAAAGGTAGCGCAGGGTCGCGCTGACCCCCTCGACTGGTGACGCAGACGGGTTGGCTGCGTCCAGGAAGCAGATGATGCGCCAGGCTGTGTCCTGGTAGCAGGCAGGCGCCTGCAGGGTGACCGGAATGGGGGTAGGCAGCACGCTCGCAGAGTCTCCTTCTGCAGGCGCAGCCGGGATATTCAGCACAGTACCGACCGGGATGGCATTCGGGTTGACGGTAGGGTTGGCAATGATCAGGGCATCGACCGTAATGCCGTACTTCACGGCAATTGTGCCGAACGATTCGCCAGCGGTTACCGTATGCAAAATGGGCGTCGGGCTGGGAGACGGCAGCGGGGCGGGAGTACCCTCTGGAGATGGTTCGGGTGTGGGAGTTTTGGTGTTTTGGATGTAAGGGGACAGGGTGATAGCGGGAATCGTTTCCACCCAGGTCGCTGGAGAAGGAGGCTTTTGTGGACTGCAGGCGGCTGCCTGCACCAGCAGGATCAGTGCCAGGGCAAAGCCGGTCCATCTTCTTCTTATAGGCTGCATGGCGGGATTATAACATGCCAGGGTTGCAGGGTTTTCCGGGCGATCAGTCCGGGCGATCAGTCGAGGGTGGGCATGATGAAGAACTGCCCTTCTTTTCCATCGGGGTGCAGCTCGATCTTGATCCGGTACACCTCGCTCAGGCGCTCGGCAGTGAGTACCTCGGCAGGAGCTCCGTAAGAAACCAGCTTCCCATCGTTCAGCAGTACCACCTTATCACAAAAGCGGCTGACCAGGTTGAGGTCATGCATCGCCATCACGACCACCAGGTTTTGGCCCTCTGCCAGGCGGCGGACATCGGCCAGCAGGTTGAACTGGAACTGGATATCGAGGTGGGTGGTGGGTTCATCCAGCACCAGGATGGGAGCAGCCTGTGCCAGGGCGCGTGCCAGCAGCAGACGCTGCTGCTCGCCGCCGGAGAGCTGCCCGACCTGCCGGTTTGCCAGCTCCAGGGTGGCGGTTTGCCTCATGGCATCGCGGGTTATGGTTTCATCGCGGTGAGAAAGGTTTCCCAGCCAGTTTACATACGGTGTGCGCCCCAGCACAACGGTCTGCCAGCCGGTGAAGGCGGGCGGCAGCTGGGTCGCCTGCGGTACCACGGCGACCATGCGGGCGCGCTGGGCTGCGCTGAGGGTTTGGATATCTTTGCCAAAGGCGTGGATGCTGCCCTGCTGCAGCGGCAAGACACCGCTGATGGCGCGGATCAGGGTGGTTTTCCCTGCGCCATTGGGGCCGACCAGGGCGGTCACTTCTCCCGGGCTGGCGGTAAAGTTAATGCCCTGCAGGATGGATTTATTCAGATAGCCGGCGTGGACATCCAGTAATTCGAGCATGGTTATACCTCCTCGGGGCGTGAGCGGCGCAGCACCCAGATAAAGAACGGTGCCCCGGTCAAAGCGGTAATGATGCCCACCGGAACCTCTTGCGGCGCAATTACCACCCGGGCGAGAATATCCGCCAGCAGCAGGAAGGCTGCGCCAGCCAGGGTGGAGAGCGGCAGAATGCGGCGGTAGTTCCCGCCGGCAAGCAGGCGTACAATGTGGGGAGTAATTAAGCCGACAAAACCGATCACCCCTGAAAATGACACTGCCGCTGCAGTTGTGAGGGAAGCTGCAACGATCACGATCAAACGCCTGCGCCCAACACGCAGCCCCATCTGGGCCGCTTGTTCATCACCGAACTGCATCACATTCAGGGTATACCCCATAGTCAGCAGCGCCCCAATTCCCAGCACAGCATACGGCAGCATCCCCAGCACCGGCTGCCAGCCGCTGAGAGTGGAACCGCCCAGCAGCCAGACCATTGAACGGCGCAGCTCGCCGGTGGATTTGAGCATCACAAAGGATGAAACCGCAGTGGTAAAAGAACTGATTGCTACGCCTGCCAGCACAAGGCTGGTGCTGGAAGAGGTGCGGTTGACCCGCGCCAGGACTACTACCAGCAGTACGGTAACCAAACCGGCTGCAAAGGCAATTACCGGGATGATAAACGTGGAAGCCCATTCATACGGCCAGCGGATGGACATGGCGATCACCGCGCCAAGGCCTGCTCCGGATGCGACACCGATCACGTACGGGTCAGCCAGAGGGTTGCGGAAAAGACCCTGGTAAGCTGCCCCACTGCTGGCTAACGCTGCGCCCGTCAGGGCGAGCAGGATGGTGCGCGGCAGGCGCAGCTTAAAAATAATTGCAGCCTCTGGAGGGATCTGTTCTCCCAGGCTGCCGGTGATCCCCTGCCAGAACACAGCAAAGATATCTTTGAGTGGAATCACGACACTGCCCACCGCCACGCTAAGCAGCATGGCTGCCAGCAAGATGGCCAGGGTGACCAGGTAGGGGCGGGCAGTGTTTTCTTTCATGATTATGGAAGCTGGTCTGCGATTTCAGGATGGAGCAGGCGGGCGAACTCGATCAGCCCATCCACCAGGCGCGGCCCGGGGCGGGAAACCAGGTCGTCATCGAAGGAGGAAATCTGTCCCTTGGTGACTGCCTGCAGGTTTTCCCAGCCCGCCCTGGCGGCAACCTGTTCGGGAGTGGTTCCGTAAGCTGCGTCACCCAGGAAGATCATGTCGGGATCCCGGAGAATGAGTTCTTCCTGGCTGATCTGAACCCAGGCGCCATCCAGGCTGCTTCCCAGGTTTACACCGCCAGCCCGGCTGACCAGCTGGTCAACAAAGGTGCCTGGACCTGCAGTCCAGGGCTTGGCTGGATCGGTGGCATCCAGTTCGTAAAAAATTACCGGGCGGTTGGTAGTGCCTGCCACCAGCTCATCGACTTTGCTTACCCGGCTGGTGAGGTCTGCAACCAGTGCGGCAGCTTCATTTTCATGGCCGGTAAGTTTGCCAACAGTCTCAATGTTCGTGTACAGGTCTTCGAGCACAACCGGGTTGCCCAGGTAGAATACGGTCAGTCCCAACCCTTCCAGCGAATGGACCAGTTCGGGGGAGTGTAATTCGGTCAACAGCACCAGGTCAGGCTGCAAGGCGACAATAGCTTCGAGATTGTAATCACCCATTGAGCCGCCCACTGAGGGCACATCGAGGGCTTCAGCCGGGTAATCGGAAAAATCCTCCCGGCCGACAACCTGCTCTCCTGCACCAACGGCAAAAAGCAGCTCGGTGTTTGAGGGCGCTAGGGAAACGATGCGCTGGGCAGGCTGCGTGAGGGTAACTTCACGCTGCAAGAAATCAGTGTAAGTTTGGGGTGTTACAGGTTTGCACGCTGTCAGCAGCAGGACGGTAATCAGCAGTGCAAAAATGATAGTTTTTTTCATGGTCATCGAATACTCCAATTTCGTTATGGTGTACAGTCCAGTATATTAATCAACTTGCCAGTATTGTCCCTTTCTGGGGTCCGGCAGTTAAAAAACTGCTTCCCTGCCACATTGCCAGGGAAGAAATTTTCGGGGATATCACGGCTCAGCCGGGTTTCCACCTCCTTTCAGCGAGGATTGTGGCAAACGCTGCCTGGAGGGCGACCTGGCTCGGTCACTTAAAAAAGCGACCATACAGTTGCGCAACAGCACCGGACTTGCACCGGTTTCGCCATTAAGCCTTTCCATCCGGGGAGAAGGCACGCATGCAGCAAGTATTCAATTGTTAATCATTGTATAGGTCAGGTAAATATCTGTCAAGGAAAATTGCAGAAATTCCCTGCCCGATTGCTAAGTGCTCCTGGTCCTTCTTGGTTTGACGGATTTGCCACCGGAGGGTACTGCAGTTGACCGGTAAGATGGCGCTGTGATGATGTGGAACTTGCAGAACCCTGGGTGCAGCATGCGGCTGCGGATGCGCGGGTCGATCTCATCCAATGTAGAGGTGGTCGTGATTACGGTCGGCAGCTCGGCGTTGTAGCGGTAGTTCAGGATCTGGTAGAGTTTTTCCTTCGCCCAGGGGGTGGCGCTCTGGGTTCCCAGGTCATCCAGGATGAGCAGTGCATTCGTGCGTACCTGGTCAAACATCTGGTCATACGGGATGGTGCTGTTCGGGCTGAAGGTAGCCCGCAGGTGGTCTAGCAGATCAGGCACCACCACGAACATCGGGCTTTCACCCATGGCGGTGCGGTAGTTGCCGATGGCAGCTGCCAGGTGGGTTTTCCCGCAGCCGTAATCCCCGGTCAACACCAGCCAGCCCGATGGCTCTTCCGAGAACATGCGGGCGGCATGGTAGGCGTTCTCGAGGCTGCTTTTTGCTTCCGGGCTTATCTTCTCATTTTCCCTCAGGCTGAAATTACTGAAGGTCTGTTTGCTGTGCAAGGGCAGGGAGGAAAGCTGGGGTGTGCTGCTGTCTACCATCGGGGAGCGGAAGTCCGGTGCATTGATGCGGATGGTGGTTACCAGCGAGGGGTCATGCAGGCGCGAGCTGATGCGGCCGTCAATCTCAGCCAGGCCCTGGTTGGTGGTGATGATGGTGGGCAGGCGGTTGGTGTAACGGTGGTTGATGATCTGGTACAGCTTTTCCTCTGCCCAGGGGGTGGCATTTTGTGTCCCGAGGTCATCCAGAACCAGCAAGTCAATATTGCGGATCTCATCAAAGCGTGATTCCATCGTCTGTTCCGGGTTGCCATAAGCGAAGCGCAGCCAATCCAGCAGGTCCGGGACGGTGAGGAACAGGGTGGGGACACCATTTTCCACAGCCTGGTTAGCCACGGCTGCCGCCAGGTGGGTCTTGCCGCAGCCATACGGCCCCATCAGGAACAGCCAGCCGTCGAGGTGCTGGGCGAAATGGACGGCTGAATTCAACGCCAGCTTAAGCGAGTTTACCTGCTGGTCGCCCAGGCCCAGGCGTCCCTCGGTCTTGAAATTTTGGAAAGTCATCTCTTTAAATGCGGTAAGGTTGCTCAAGCGCACCAGGCGCTGGCGGTTTTCTGCATCCACAGCTTCTTTACGGCATTCGCACAAAACCAGCTTGCCGAATTCGGGATGATGGATGGGAAGGTCGCGGGATAAATACCCTTTTCCCTTACAAATAGGGCAGACATCCCCTGTACCTTCAGCGTCCCCTGGTTCCTGCGGCATGTTATCCTTCATCCTGGAAGTATTTGCGATAACTTTCTTCGTAATCTCGTTTAGTTTGGGCATACCGTCCTTCCTTCTTCCAGGATGCCAGGATGGCTTCAATGTAGTTCCAGCGGCGCACGTTGTTTTCAACGGCTGCCTGGATGGCATCCTTGATCCAATCCTGCGGGTAAGCTGCCTCTGCGTCACGCAGGGTGTCTGCGATCAACGGGGTGAGCGGCCCGATATTCTCTTCATACAGCTGGTAAATAGTGCGGCGCTCGCGCCCGGTATTTACATTAATGTCTTCACCGGGCCTCCAACTGCCCTCCCGGCAGGCTTGAGCAAGGGCTTTGCCGCGTTCCGAGTTCAGGAAGTAAATCTCCTCTGTATACCCCAGGGGTTGGGCGGAAATGAGCATGCCGATTTCGATAAGCTTTTTTACCGCCTGCCTGATCCTGGCCGGGGTTTGGTCGCTTTCTTTCTGGTCTTCTACAAACCAGGGAGGCGGGTTGAGATAATCATCCAGCCTGAGAAAACGGGTATTGCCCTCCTGCTGCTCCAGGAGCCAGAAGGTCAGCAAGGCTGTACGCAGCTGGAGCTGGTTTTCCAGTTTTGGTAATACCGTTTCAAAGAAGATCTCGGGTATGCGGATCGTCCTGACCCTGGTGCTGGGGAAACCCTTGAACTTGTTCATCTTCTCATTTGTTTAATTTCGTCTTCACTTAAAGCATTTTCAAAACGGGTGACATCATATTTGAACATGATTTCAATACCCGGGCTGGTCGGCCCGTTGCGGTGTTTTGCTACGATAAGCTCGATCTTTTCGAATGGGTCTCTCTTATCTTGCGGGAGGGCAAGCTGTTCTTTATCCAGCATGTTCGGGCGATGAATGAACATGACAATATCTGCATCCTGTTCAAGGCTGCCGGATTCACGCAAGTCGGACAGCACCGGGCGTTTATCCTGCCTTTGCTCAACTGCGCGCGAAAGCTGGGCTGCTGCCATTACTGGAACATTTAATTCGCGTGCCAGTATCTTCAAGTTCCTTGAGATAAACGAGACTTCCTGTACCCGGTTGTCAGTGCGGAAATCTCCCCCCATCAGCTGCAGGTAGTCCACAAGGATCAGGTCCAGCTTGTATTCATTATCCAGGCGGCGGCACTTGGTGCGCAACTGTAATGGTGTAATGGCAGGCGTGTCATCCAGGAAAATAACAGTGTCCGAATAGACATCGATAGTATGGAAGAACTTGGTCCACTCATTTTCATGCAGTTTGCCGGTGCGCAGGCGCTGGGTGTCAATGTCGGTCTCCTGGGCGATCAGGCGTTGAGCCAGCTGCTCGTTGGACATTTCCATCGAGAACATGGCAACATGTTTCTTATTATGCAGGGCAGCATTCTTGGCTACTGAAAGCAGGAAACCGGTCTTGCCGGAACCCGGCCGGCCGGCAATGATCAGCAGGTCCGATTTTTGCAACCCGCCCAGGATTCGATCCAGGTCTTTCAGCCCGGTAGGCACCCCCATGATCTCATCTCCGCGCTGCGAAAGCTGTTCCACCCGGTCGAGTGTTTCTGCCATGACCGTGCGGATCGGCTGCAGGTCTTTGCGTGCCTGGCGTTCGCTGATCGCGAAGACTGATTTCTCAGCAGAATCCAGCACAATATCCACCGGCTGGGTGCGGTCGAATGCCATCTTGGCCATCTCGTTTGCGCTGGCCAGCATCTTGCGCCGGATGGAATCATCCCGGATCAAGATGGCGTAATTCTCCGCGTACATCGAGCTGGGTGTCTTGCTGAGCAAGAAAGTCAGGTAGGCTTTCCCGCCTACCTCTGTAAGCTGGTTGAATTCTTCAAGCTCGGTTGAGAGGGTGACGAAATCAATTGGCTGGCGTTTTTCGTACAAGCGGATGCAGGCTTCCCAGATCCAGCGGTTGCGGACGATATAAAAATCATCCGGTTGGATGACCTGGGCAACTTCGTAATAGCTTTCAGGGTTGATCAGCACTGAACCCAGGACAGCCTCTTCGGCATCCCGGTTGTGGGGTTGTGCCTGAACTTCTGGTCCAGGCGGGGGGTTGAAATCGTCGTAGTCGCTCATGGTCAGGCTTTGTCCGGGTCCGGTTCATCGCTGTCAGGAACTGGAGGTTCAGTATCCGAATCTCCTTGATCGAGAGAATCGAGAAAATCTTCAAATACTGAAAGACGGTCTTCACTTTCCTCTGCCGGCTCTTCAGTAAGCGTTTCCGGTTCATCCTGGGTAGCATTCACATCAATTTCCTGTTCCGGCACAAAACCGGCAACTTCGAGGATCTCTGAAGACACCAGGATGGGAACCCTGCAGCGGATTGCCAGGGCAATCGCATCGGACGGACGCGAATCAATCTGGATGGTCTCCCCATTTACCTCGATGATCAAGTTGCCGTAAAAGACGTCCTCCCGCAGGGAGACAATCTCAATCCGCACCAACCGGCCGTTCAGGGCGTGGATGGCGTTCTTGAGCAGGTCATGGGTTTGCGGGCGGGCAACCTCGATCTCTTGCAGGGCAAGGGTGATCGATTCGGCTTCAAACTGGCCAATCCAGATGGGTAAATGGCGCTCTCCGTCACGCTCCCGCAGGACGACTATGCGGTGCTGGTTGGTCAGGCTGACGCGTAAACTCTCGATAATCATTTCGATCATTGCAGGCATGGAACCTCGCTACTGCCAGTACAGCCTATGCTCTGATCCCTCTGGCAGGGCTTACCGGGTAATTTCTATTTTAGCATGCCCGCTAATGCGGTGCAACAAGAGCATATTGGATTCAGGCATGCCCCAGCATGTTTTAAGCTTAAAGATTCTTACTGGCTGGCCAGTAACTCCTTTGCTTTTTCCAGCTGCGGGTCAATGTTATTGGCAAGGTCTTCTTCCGTGATCTCAACTACTACATCCGGAGTGATCCCGATTTCATTGATCTGGTTGCCCTTTGGGGTCAGCCAGCGGGCAACAGTGACCCTGATCGCGCCCTGGTCGTTGGATAGGGGTGTCCAATTCTGGACAGAACCTTTCCCGTAGGTGACAGTGCCGACAATCGTACCGCGCCCGTAATCCTGGATCGCCCCGGCGGTGATCTCGGCTGCAGAAGCTGTGCCGGCATCCACCAGCACCACCAGTGGGATATCGGTTGCCAGTCCGCCGGCATTGGTGGTCAGTTCGCGCCGGGTGCCGTCGCCAAATTCTTCAATAATCGCCACCTGGTCAGCCTTGATAAACTCAGAAACAACTTCTACTGCCGTGTTCAGATAGCCGCCCGAATTACCGCGCAGGTCAACGATCATGCCGCTTGGTTTCTCTGCCATCACTTCTTTCAACCCTGCCCGCAGCTCGGGAGTGGTTTTATCCCCGAATTGGAAGATCTGGACGTAAGCAATATTGTCCTCGAGCATCTCGGCAGACGCGCTGGGCACGGTGATCTTTGCGCGGGTGATAGTAACTTCAAATGTCTCCTCGGTGGAAGGGCGAAAGACGGTAAGGGTAACATCTGTGCCGTCAGGCCCGAGCACCTTGGTTAAGCTTACATCCGGTGCGATCCCGGTCTGGTCAATGCCGTCAATTGCGATAAACTGGTCGCCGGTGCGCAAGCCGGCAGCTTTAGCCGGGCTGCCCGGCATTGGGCTCATGACCGTCAGGTAATCCCCGGAGGTGTCCACCCAGGCGCCGATGCCGGTATATTCTTTTCCTGCCAGGTCTTCAGAGGCAGATTTGTATTCTTCAGGGGTCATATAGGACGAATGTTTATCCCCCAATCCCTCCATCATGCCACGGATGGCGCCCTGCATCAGCTTCAGGTCATCGACCGGCTGGTCCACATAATAAGCATGCACCAGGTCCCAGGCTTCCCAGAAGGGGGCAAACAGTTTGTTGGTGTCGGCAGGGGTAACAGTTGTATCTGTTTCCGGATTGTCTGTTCCACCAGCGCCGATTGTTGCTGCCTGGCCGCTGGGACTGCCGGGCAGCGCCCAACCAAGTACCAATCCGCCGGCAAAAGTACCTGCCAGCAGGATTAAACCAATAAAAATGATCAATACGATGCGCGATGCTTTCATCGTGTGACTCCTCTACCGCTTAAGTATTCAGTGAATACTAGTGTACATCCGATGTATAAGAATTTTATGAATAATTGCCGTTTTTTCCACCTTCTTTTAGAAGCGGATCCAGTATCCTGGACAAGTCGTTGATGTTGGGAATGCAGGCGTCTGCAGCGGTTGACGTGGCGCATGAGTGGGGCTTGATGGTGTACATTCCCAGCTGGCGGGCAACCTGCAGATTCTGTTCGTGGTCATCTACCAGGATGCAGTGCTGATAGTCCAGCTCCCCGGCAAGTTTCAGCGCGATGTCAAATGCCCCCGGGTCAGGCTTGCAATATGGCTGCACATCCAGGACATCCACCATGCCGTCGAAACAATCTTCAAGACCCAGCACAGCCAGCGTGCGGCGGGCGTGTGCCTTATCGGCATTGGTGAAGATGAATTTTTTCGCAGGGATGTGCAAAAGAATTTCCCGCAACGCGGGGTTTGGCTGGATATATTGCGCCAGCGGGATGTCATGCACATATGCCAGGTACTTGTGGATGTCGATCCCGTAATTAATGTTCAAGCCACGCAGGGTGGTGCCGTACTTGTTGAAAAGCTCCATGCGGGTTTCAACAATATTTTCGAGCGGGATACCAACCTCATTGTGCATGAAGTCCAGGATCCGGTCTCCCACTGCTTCCCAGACCCCGCTGTCGGGGGGATACAAGGTATCGTCCAGGTCAAAGTAGATAGTGGAAAAAGGCATACCCTGAAGTATACCCGAAGCTGGTTTGCCGGCAGGCCGGCTTTTTGGTATGATTTGTCCATAAGGATACAAGCAATGGATATACAGCTGTCTCAGGAAGAATATTTCCGCTATTCCCGCCATTTAATGCTGCCTGAAGTAGGGGTGGAAGGACAGAAAAGATTAAAAGGCACTTCGGTCCTGATCACTGGCAGCGGAGGGCTGGGGTCTCCCATCGCACTTTACCTGGCTGCAGCCGGGGTCGGGCGAATCGGGTTGGCGGATTATGATACGGTGGAAGTCTCCAACCTGCAGCGCCAGATCATCCATGGTACAAGTACAGTTGGGACGCCCAAGGTAGACAGCGCCAGGGCAAGGATTTCTGACTTGAACCCGTTCGTGCAGGTGGAAACATATAATGCCGTCCTTACCTCCAACAACATTACCGAAATCGCTGAAGGCTACGATGTGCTGGTGGATGGCAGCGACAACCTTGCTACCCGCTACCTGCTGAACGATTTTGCTGTGCTAACTGGAAAACCGTACATCTACGGCTCCATCTTCCGCTTTGAAGGTCAGGTGAGCGTTTTTGACAGCCGGAGCGGGCCGTGTTACCGCTGCCTGTTCCCCGCCCCGCCGCCACCCGAGCTGATGCCAAGCTGTTCCTCTGCCGGGGTGCTGGGAGTGCTTCCCGGTATCATCGGCACAATCCAGGCAAACGAAACCATCAAGGTTTTGCTTGGGATTGGGCAGCCTTTGATCGGAAGGCTGCTGCTGCTCGATGCGCTGGAAATGCGCTTCAGCGAGATCCTGCTGCGCAAGAATCCCGCCTGCCCGGTGTGCGGCGAAGCGCCAACCATCCATGCATTAATCGATTACGAACAATTCTGCGGTGCACCCTACCGGAGGGCAGGTGCTCAGGATTCGCCCGAGTTTGATTTGCTTCCCCTTGACCTGTATGACCGTCTGAAGAACGGGGAAAATATTACCCTTGTGGATGTGCGCGATCCGGTGGAAAGCCAGGTATCTTCCCTGCCTGCTGCAATAAACATTCCCCTTGAGCGGCTGCCTGTAAGGCTGGGCGAGATCCCCAGGGATCGCACGGTGGTGGTGTTTTGCCGGACGGGATCGCGTTCACTGCAGGCAGCAGCCATGTTAAAACAGGCTGGTTTTCCGGATGTCAAGCATCTGAAGGGGGGAATCAATGGCTGGGCGGTGCAGGTTGACCCGGGTATGAAACAGTATTGAGGCTGGGTATGAAAAAGGCTGTGACTATTTTCCTTTTCCTGGTGCTTTTAACATCTGCTTGTGGAATACTGCCTGGAGCTGTCCCGACAGTGCAGCCCACCAGCACTCTGCCGGCCCTTCCGCCGATTGCCCAAACCGCACCAGTGATTGCACCGCTTGCCACATGGACCCCGGTTATTGCGTCACCGGTACCTCCGGCTCCTGCCAGTGCGTCCCTGCTTTCTGAAATGCTGGAAGCCTACTCTGAGTCACCAGCCTTCACCATCCTGCTTGAGTCGGTTGTTATGGAAGGGGATGCTGTGTATGCAGATCCTTTCAATTCCCAGGTCCATTTGTTGATGGAGCGAGAACAAAAGAATTTCATCGAAGGGTTGAATGAGATCGAAGAATGGCGCGCTGCCAACATGCCAGATATCCGCTCAACCCTGGATGCAACCCACCAGGTGACCCTTAATGACCACTCCCTGGTCAGCGTCCGGTTTGAGTTTTACGCTTTTACCGCCGGTGCAGCCCACCCGGTTTCCTATTCCAAAACATTGACCTATAACCTTGCGAGTGGCGATGTGGTCCTGCTGCCGGACTTGTTTACACTGGGAACTGACTGGCTGGGAGCGCTCAGCAGCTATTGCCTGAAAGACTTGCAGGAACGCGGTGTGCTGGAATTCCCCGAAGGGGCAGGCCCGACTATGGGGAATTACGCAAGCTGGACACTCGCACCGGAAGGGCTGGTTGTTTATTTCGATCCCTACCAGGTGGCAGCTTATGCTGCCGGTCCGCAGCAGGTGCTGGTGCCTTATGCTGCCATGTCTGAGTTCATTGCCCCTCAGGGTGTCTTGTCGTTCGTGCAACCCTGACCGGTGCTCTGATCTTAGTATTAGATAATAAAAGGTATCTGATAACCATGAATTATCCTTCACAAAAACAAGTTCTTCTGGCAGTACTGGCGCACCCCGATGATGAGACTTTTGGTATGGGGGGAACCCTGGCGCTTTATGCCAGCCGGGGAGTGGAAGTACACCTGGTTTGCGCTACACGCGGCGAGGTGGGTGAGGTGGACCCCAAACTGCTGGAAGGATTTTCCTCCATTGCCGAGCGGCGCGAATCAGAGCTGTGCTGTGCTGCTGATATGCTCGGGTTGAAGGCAGTCCATTTCCTGGATTACCGTGATTCGGGTATGCCAGGTTCGCCGGATAACACCCACCCATCAGCGCTGGCTGCCCAGCCGGTAGAGCAGGTAGCTGAGCAGGTGGCACACTGGATCCGCGAGCTAAAACCGCAGGTGGTGCTGACTTTTGACCCGGTGGGAGGGTATTATCATCCTGACCATATTGCCATCCATAAAGCGACCGTAGCAGGGGTAGAACTTGCGAAACAATCTGAAAATGGGGATCCGGGAATGGAAGGGTATGCTGTTCAAAAGCTGTATTACCATACCATGCCAAAGGGTTTCATTCGTGCTGCGGTCAGGCTGATGAAACTGGTAGGAAAGGATCCCACAAAATTCGGAACCAACAAGGATGTTGACCTTGAGGCGATAGCCCGGGTGAGCTTCCCAACCCATGCAATTATCCGTTACGCCTCTGTGGAGAAGCTGCGGGCTAAAGCTTCTGCATGCCATGAGTCGCAGGGTGGAAAGAGGATGGGGGGCGGCCCGCTGGGTTTCCTGCTACGGTTGTTCAGCGCCAAAGATACTTTCATGCGGGCTTATCCTCCGGTGCAAACCCGGCAGATGGAAAGGGATTTGTTCGAAGGGGTGCAATAATCCGCTCAAAGGTACAATGAATAAATGGCATAATACACAGGGTGCATATTTTTGCACCCTGTGTTTTTGCTTTTTACTCTCGCAACGAATTGTTCTCGGATGACCCCTTAAGAAGTGCCGCCCTTTCGCTCTTTCAACCAATTTTGGATATTCTTCAAGGGCAGCTTGTCATAAGTGGCAAAGAGAAGCATACCGATTGCCATGACAAGCACGATCCAGTTGAACCCCTTGTTAAAAGCCAGGAATAATAGAATGGCTGTGGCAACCAGACGGAATGTGCGGCTTTGTGAATCGATCCCGGTGTACGCCTCGCCTTTTTGCACAGCCAGGAAAAAGGCGCGCAGGTCGCGGGCAGACATCCCTCCTACCCGCCGGGCGACTTCCTTGCCCTGGTTGTAGCCGATCAGGGTTGGGATGCTCTTGATGTTGAAACGCTGGGTCAGCTCCTGGTCTTCGTCGGTGTTTACTTCGATAAGCAGGAACTGCCCTTCGAATTCCTGCATCACGCTGGCAATAGCTGGTTTCATCATTTTGCAGGGGGCGCACCAGGGCGCCCAAAAATCAACGACCACCGGTAAAGGCGAGCTTTTTACTTTCTCATCAAAAGTTTGTTCCATATCTATCCTTAAGGCGGCAGGGTAATTTCATGCAATCCTGCCCTAATTTTACCTGTAAAATCCGCGGTTTTAACCATTACAGTCCCATTGTTGCGTATAGGTAATAAATAAACCTTTCTTTGTCTAGAAATATTCCAGCCTGTGACTTCGGCTGCCCATTTTTTTTGACTTTCTTGTTAGCTTCAGATATACTTTTTATGCTGGTTGTTCCACACCGGGAAAGATAGTGTTCTTTCTTCGCATTATACAGGAGGATAATGTATGTCAACTAACTCAAATTTCAAGTTAACGTATTCAACCATGTTCAATCCCCCCGAGGTCATGCATACCCGCTTTTCGGATGCGGTGACGCAGGTGAAAGCGCACCTGGGTCGAGAACATGCCATGATCATAAACGGTAAAGATGTCTTTGCCGCTGAAAAGTTTGAAGACCGCACCCCGATCGATACATCTGTGGTGCTGGGGGTATTCCAGAAAGGCATCCCGGCAGATGCTGCGGCAGCCCTGGCAGCGGCACGCAAAGCCTGGCCGGGCTGGAAGAACACCCCCTGGCAAAAGCGGGTGGAATACATCCGCAAAGCCGCCGACCTGATGGACCAGCGTATTTATGAAATCGGTGCTGTCATGTCACTGGAAGTCGGCAAGAACCGCATGGAATCGCTGGGGGATGTGGCTGAAACCGCAGAACTGTTCCGCTACCCATGCGAGCAGATGGAAGAACATGACGGTTATGTGGTCAAGATGAAAGCTGACCCGCTCGTCGGGTTGACCAGCACCAATACATCGGTCTTGCGCCCATACGGTGTGTGGCTGGTAATCAGCCCGTTCAACTTCCCGGGTGCGCTCACCGGCGGCCCAACAGCTGCAGCGCTGGTAGCCGGAAATACTGTTGTTTTCAAGCCTGCAACCGACACCCCCTGGGTGCCGCGCCTGATCGCTGAATGCCTGCGGGATGCCGGGGTGCCGGAGGGTGTTTTCAACTATGTTACCGGTCCCGGCAGCAGCCTCGGGCAGGCATTGATCGACAGCCCTGAAGTGGATGGTGTTACTTTCACCGGCTCGCTGGATGTGGGCATGCGCATTTTCCGCAACTTTGCACAGGGGCGCTATGTGCGTCCTGCTATCCTGGAATTGGGCGGAAAGAACCCGGCCATCGTTTCGAAACATGCTAACCTGGACGATGCCGCCCTCGGGATCATGCGCTCTGCCTTTGGCTTGCAGGGGCAAAAATGCTCGGCTTGCTCGCGTGTGTTCGTGGAGGAAAGCGCCTATGATGCCCTGGCGGAACGACTGGTAGCACTGACAGAGGAGATCAAGATCGGCGATCCGCTTGAGCAGGATGTTTACATGGGTCCGGTGGTCAACAAAGGCGCCTACCAGGATTTCCAGGACTATTGCCGCGAAGCGCAGGAGGCTGGTGCAAAATTCCTGATCGGGGGTAAAGTGCTGACGGAAGGCGCTTATGCCAAAGGCTATTTCTGCACACCAACCATTCTTGCTGACCTGCCGGAAAGCCATCGCTTGTGGAAGCATGAGATGTTCGAGCCGATCGTAGCCATCACGCCGGTAAAAGACCTGCAGGAAGCCATGCGCCGGGCGAACGACGTGGATTACGGGCTGACAGCCGGTTTCTACGGTACGCCTGATGAGGTGGAGTGGTTCTTCGACAAGATCGAAGCGGGTGTTACTTATGCCAACCGTCCCCAGGGTGTTACCACGGGTGCCTGGCCGGGCTACCAGCCCTTTGGTGGCTGGAAGGGCAGTGGCGCCAGCGGCAAGAACTCAGGCGGGGTGTATTACCTGCCGCTGTACATGCACGAGCAGATCCGCACGCTGGTTGCCAAACCAGGTGCATAAACCAGGAGACCAGCATCCAACGTTTTGGGAGTTTCTTAATCATCGTTGGCCTGGGGCTGGGCGGCCTGTTCTACCTGACCGCCCGCTCAGGGGAGCTGGATGTTCCCCTGCTGATCATTGCGCTGGTTTGTTTTGCAATCGGAATTGTGCTCAGGAGGATGTTCAAACCGCCCCCGGTTGACAGCGGGCGGTTCAGGGTGCTCAGAAGGAAACACGATAACAACGACCACGAGGATGATGCATGACCAAATTGATGTCTTTGCATGATGCAATAAAGCAGTATGTGGAAGATGGCGATTGTGTTTACGCGGCTGGTTTTACCCACCTGATCCCGTTTGCTGCAGGGCACGAGATCATCCGCCAGGGTATCAAGGATCTGACCCTGGCGCGTGCCACCCCAGACCTGATCTATGATCAGATGGTGGCAGCCGGCTGTGCCCGCAAGGTTATCTTTTCATATATTGGCAACCCGGGTGTGGGCTCCTTGCGCATCATCCGGGCTGAGGTTGAAGCTGGCGGTCTTGAGATCGAGGAGTATTCCCATTTCGGGATGATCTCCCGCCTGCAGGCAGGTGCATCCGGTTTGCCCTTTATCCCCATGAACCAGACCGGTGCATGCGACCTGGAGCATAGCAACCCGAATTACAAACGGGTAAAAGACCCGTACGGCGGAAAGGACGTGGTCGTGCTGCCGCCATTGCACCCCGATGTGGCGATTGTGCATGTCCAGCGTGCAAACGATGAAGGCTACGCCCAGATTTGGGGCATTCTGGGGGAACAGAAGGAAGCTGCCTTTGCCGCCCGGCATGTGATTGTCACCGCCGAAGAGATCGTACCGGACGAAGTTATCCGCTCAGACCCGAACCGGACGCTCATCCCCGGTTTTATCGTGGATGCTGTCTGCCATGTTCCTTACTGCTCGCACCCCTCCTACACCCAGGGTTATTATGATCGTGACAATGTGATGTACCTGGCATGGGATAAGATCAGCGAGAACCCGGATGAGGTCAAACGTTACCTGGATGAATGGGTGTACGGGGTGGCAAACCGCCAGGAGTACTGGGAAAAGCTGGGCAAGGAGACCCACGACCGCCTCAAAGTACGTCCAAGGTTCAGTTATCCTGTCGATTATGGAGCTTACTAGCCATGGAATACACCGCCAATGAACTCATGATCGTCAATGCCGCCCGTTTGCTGCGGGATGGCGATACTGTTTTTGTGGGGGTGGGTGTGCCCAACTTGGCCTGCAACCTGGCACGGCGGACACATGCGCCCAGCCTGCTGATGATTTACGAGGCCGGAGTGGTTGGCGCACGCCCGGCCAGGCTACCGCTTTCGATCGGCGACCCTACATTGGTGAGCGGATCGGCGCTGGTTTGCAGCATGTTTGATATCTTCTCGCTTTATTTACAGCGCGGCAATGTGGATGTAGGTTTCCTGGGCGGCGCACAAATCGACAAGTACGGCAATATCAATGCCACCGTGGTCGGTGAGTACGGGCATCCCAAAGTGCGCCTGCCTGGATCCGGCGGTTCTATGGAAATGGCAGCCTGGGCAAACCGCTGCTACATTATGACCCCCCACCAGAAGCGGCGCTTTCCGGAAAAGGTGGACTTTTGCACCTCGGCTGGTTTTGTGAGCGGGCATGGCGAACGCGCAGCTGCCGGATTACGCGGTAAAGGCCCGCAGGCTGTAGTGACAGACCTGGGCATAATGGAGCCGGATGAGACCGGTGAGTTTGTGGTTACAGCGCTACATCCCGGCGTCCAGGTAGAGCAATTACAGGCCAATACAGGCTGGGATTTGCGGGTTGCCAGGGAAGTACAGGTTACTGCTCCCCCGCAGGAGCATGAATTGCAGATCTTACGTGAGGAACTTGATCCCCAGGGAATTTACCGATAAGGAATAGCATGGCTGAATCTGCTGAAAAGATCAATTTGCTGGTTACTGTACCATTACCTGAAGAGATGCTGGCTGATATCCGGGCGGTTTCTTCCCACATCCGGCTGACGCCTTTCTTTACCCGCAAGGCTGAAGAAGTACCGGCCGATATCTGGAAGAAAACCGAAGTCCTGTACACGGATGCTGTACTGCCAGATCCCCAGCTGGCACCGGAGTTGAAGTTCATCCAGTTCCACTGGACGGGGCTGGACCTGCTGGTTGAATCCCCCCTGTTTAAGAACCCTGAAGTCCAGGTCGCCCATTCCAGCGGTGTGGCTGTTTCGCAGATCGGCGAATATGCCGTGATGATGATGCTGGCCCTGGGCCACCGTTTGCCGGAGATGACCGCATTACAAGCCAAGTCTGAATGGGTGCGCAACCGCTGGGATAAACTGATCCCGGTTGAATTGCGCGGCAGCACGGTGGGGATTGTCGGGTACGGCAGCATCGGCCGGGAGATCGCCCGCCTGCTGCAGCCGTTTGGGGTTAAGGTACTGGCTACCAAACGGAATATGATGCAGCCAAAGGACAGCGGGTATACCCAGGAGGGGCTTGGAGATCCTGAAGGCGCCTTGTTCCACCGCCTTTACCCGGTCCAGGCGATCGGGTCCATGCTGAAAGAATGCGACTTCGTGGTGGTCTGCCTGCCGCTGACTCCATCGACCCATCATTTAATCAATGATGAAGTCCTACGCCACATGAAACCGGAAGCTTATTTGATTGACATTGGCAGGGGTGAGATCGTTGATCAAGCTGCCCTGCTGACTGCCCTGCAGGAGCACCGGATTGCCGGGGCTGCGCTGGATGTGTTCGAGGAAGAACCTTTGAATCCGCAAAGCCCATTCTGGCACCTGCCGAATGTGTACGTCACACCGCATGTCTCCGGGGTCAGCGCCGAATACCGCCGCAGGGCAGTGGAGCTGTTCATCCAGAACCTCACCAGCTATATCAATGGGCTGCCACTGCAGAACGTCTTTAATTCCGAGCAAGGGTATTGATGCGACGCAATTTTGATTATGTGCTGTTCGACCTGGGTAACACTCTCATGTATTATGATGCCCCCTGGCCTGGATCCCTGGAAGAAGCCACCGGGGCATTAACCAGCCAGCTGGTCAGTGACGGGATTCCCATCGAGCCGGCTGGTTTCCAAGCTGATTTTCAAGCCCGCATGACCCAGTATTACACCTCGCGCGAGATCGACTGCGTGGAGGTTACCTCGCTGGATGTGTTGAATTCCCTCCTGGCGGAGCATGGCGCATCAAATGTCCCCATCCAGCATCTCCGCAATGCGCTGGCTGCCATGTATGCTGTCTCGCAATCCTACTGGCATGTGGAGGAAGACACCATCCCGATGCTTACCGAGCTGCGGCAGGCGGGGTACAGGATGGGGCTGGTTACCAATGCCAGCGACAGCGCTGATGTGCAGGTGCTGGTGGACAAAGCCGGCATCCGCGGGTATATGGATGTGATCGTGATCTCGGCGGATATCGGTTTGCGCAAACCTCATCCCCGCATATTTGAAACCGCGCTCAAGGTTTGGAATGCAACGCCGGGGCAGGCGGTTATGGTGGGCGACCTGCTGCCGGCAGATATTTTGGGAGCAAACAGGTTGGGGATCGCCAGTGCCTGGATCACCCGGCGAGCCAGCAAGCATGCCAACCAGCCTTACTTAGAAACAGTAAAACCGGACATGACCATTGCCAGCCTGGGGGAATTTCCTGCAGCGCTGCTGAGTTTCAAGCGCGATAGAGTAGAATAGAAAAGTAGGTTATCCTTTCCGGTCTTGCCAGGTGAGAGAAGAAAATGGACCTGTTTGACCACGCCTTAAATCAGAGAATGGAACGCGAAGCCCCGCTGGCTGAGCGCATGCGCCCGCACACGCTGGAAGAGGTGGTCGGGCAGGAACACCTGATTTCGCCCGGAAAGCCTTTGCGGCGGGCGATTGAAACTGACCGGCTGTTTTCATCGATCATTTTCTTTGGTCCCCCCGGAACAGGCAAGACGACCCTGGCACGCCTGATCGCGCTGTATACCAAGGCGCATTTTGAGAGCATCTCTGCCGTCCTGGCAGGGGTGGCCGAATTGCGCCGGGTGATCTACGATGCGCAGGAGCGCCGCAAGCTTTACCAGCAGCGCACCATCCTGTTTGTAGACGAAGTGCACCGCTGGAACAAAGCCCAACAGGATGCCCTGCTGCCGCATGTCGAAAACGGTCTGATCACGCTGATCGGCGCCACCACCGGAAACCCGTACTTTGACGTGATCGCCCCCCTGGTTTCTCGCTCGCGTATCTTCGAGATGAAGCCGCTTGAGGATGCCCAGCTGGTGATCTTATTGGAACGGGCGATGAAGGATGAGGTGCATGGCTACGGGCTGCAAAAGATTGCGCTGGCAGAGGATGCCGCTGCCCACCTGGTGCGCCTGGCAGGCGGGGATGCCCGCAACCTGTACAATGCCCTGGAGCTCTCGGTGGACAGCACGCCGCCGGATGAGAATGGGCAGATCAACATCACGCTGGAGGTGGTGGAAGATGCTGTGCAGCACCGCTCGCTGATCTACGACCGTGACGGTGACGCGCATTACGATACCATCTCGGCATTTATCAAATCTGTGCGCGGCTCCGACCCGGATGCAGCTTTATACTGGCTGGCAAAGATGCTGGTTGCCGGTGAAGACCCGCGCTTTATTTTGCGGCGGCTGATCGTGCTGGCATCGGAAGACATTGGGCTGGCGGATCCGCAGGGGATGGTGGTGGCATCGGCTGCTGCCCAGGCTTTCGAATATATCGGCCTGCCTGAAGGCGTTTACCCGATTGCAGAGGCAACCCTTTACCTGGCAACTGCGCCCAAGTCCAACAGCGCGGGCGGTTTCTTTGAAGCCCGCCAGCTAATCGAAGAGGAAGGCGCAGGACCGGTTCCTACCCACCTGATGGATGGCAGCCGCGATAAGCGCGGTCTGGGGCACGGCAAGGGATACCAGTACCCGCACAGCTTTGACGGGCATTTTACCCCGCAGCAGTACCTGCCCGAAGCGCTGGAAGGGCGGCATTTCTACCAGCCTTCCGACCAGGGGTATGAGCAGGAAATTATAGAACGGTTATCCACCTGGCGCAGGCAAAAGGAAGCCTGGTTGGAAGAACGCAGGAAAGGCATCAAACCCCCTGGAGGAAACGGATAAGCATGGCAATCATCATTCTGGTACGGCACGGCGAGACAGATTGGGTGGGAAAGCGGCTGCAGGGACGCCTGCCGGGCATTAACCTGAACGAAACCGGACGCAGGCAGGCGCAGCTGGCTGCAGAAGCGCTGCAGCACCTGCCCATCAAGGCCATTTACTCTTCCCCGCTGGAGAGGGCGGCCCAAACCGCCCAGTACCTGGCGGACAGGAAGGGGCTGCAGGTCGAACACCACCCGGGCTTGATCGAAATGGATTACGGCAGCTTTACCGGGAAAACTTTCAAGCAATTATGGAAGATGAAGGGCTGGAAGCAGATGGTGCAGCCCGGCAATACTGAACCCTTCCCGGGTGGCGACAGCGTGGTAACCGCTCTGGAACGGGTGATCACCGGGATAGAGGATATTGCCGGCCGCTGGGGCGAGAAGGATATCGTAGCGTGTTTCACCCATGCCGACCAGGTGCGCCTGACAATCGCCCATTACCTGCACATGCCCGAGGGCGAGTTCCACCGATTGGTGGCACATACCGCTGCAGCCACGGTGATCCAGGTTTTCGAGGGGCAGGGGCAGGTCATCCAGGTCAACCAGGTGCTGTCACAGCCGGGCTGGGTGGAGTTTGTGGAAGGATTGGCGAAACAGTCCGAAGCCCCACACGGGTTTAAGAATATCAGGAAGGGGAAAAAGTGATAGGGGGTATCCCTTTAAACGCAAAGTGAGTGCGGGGAGGCTCGAACTCCCAACCAATGGCTTAAAAGGCCACTGCTCTTCCATTGAGCTACGCACCCAAGCGACAGGTATTGTATCATGCTACTTTTTAAGCGTCAACAGGATTATGGTTGGCGTTTTTCTTGATGAACACACGCTTAGGATACCAGCTGAACGCAGGAATTCTTTCATTCTTGAATCAGCCGTGATATAACCGGATGAGAAGGAGCGCGATATGGCAGAATGGATTTACATCTCCCCCCACCTCGATGATGCAGTCCTCTCCTGCGGCGGGATGATCCGGCAGCAAGTGCAGCAGGGTGAGCGGGTGCAGGTTTGGACGGTGTGCGCCAAAGAAAACCCTTACCCTCAGTTTTCAGAGTTTGCCCAAATCTTGCACAACCGCTGGGAAACCGGTGATGAAACGGTCGCCATTCGACGCAGAGAAGATATCGCTGCTTGCGGCGTACTGGGCGCTGAACCTGCCCACCTGACCTTTTATGATGTCATTTACCGCAGGCTGCCGGGCGGCGCCCCGATTGTCACCTGCGATATTGAGCTCTTCCTGCCCCCGGAACCAGCAGAAATGGATGAAGTCAGGCAGGTGCTTGCTCCCTTCCTGGATGCCGTACCTGCCGGTGCGAGGGTGGTCGGACCGTTAACGATGGGCGGGCACCGTGACCACCGCCTGGTGCGTGCCTTGCTGGAAGAACGCTTTCCCGGCGTGCTTTACTTTGCCGATTATCCCTACATTGCCCAATATGAGCTGGATATCCATGAATTTACCCAGGGAATGGAGATTGGGTACCTGGCGGAGGTTGATGAAGCAGGGTTACAATCCTGGCAGGATGCTGTTGCGCAGTATGCCTCGCAGATCAGCTCGTTCTGGAAGGATGAAACCGACATGTGCGCCCAGCTCCGGCAATACTGGCTGACAGGTGAAGGCTGCCGGTTGTGGAAAAAAGGTGAAAAAAAGCCCCTGAACCGGATTCCAGTTATGCTATACTAATTTGCAAAGTGCAGGAAAGGCAATGGCCTGAGACTTGCACCATGGACAATCGTGTACTATATTTCATGTAGTTCGCTCGGGAGCGTCTTTTGGGCAGTTTAGAAAACCTGATCGGCCTGATCATTGTCCTTCTTACTGCGGGATTGTTGCTGATCTTTTCGTTAACCGGGAAGAAGCAAACCAGGGCGCGCCTGCGCAGCCTGCCGGCGATGGTGCAGCTGCGTAAGGCGCTCGGCTCATCTGTTGAGCAGGGCAGGCGGGTGCATCTCTCGCTGGGCTCGGTCAACCTGCTGAATCCTGCCAGCGCCTCATCGGTTTCCAGCCTGGCGGCAGAAGACCGCCTGGTGCAGGAGACTTCCATTGGCGACGCACCCCCGGTCATCACGAGCGGTGATGGGGCGCTTTCCATCCTTTCACAGGACGTTTTATCCGGCAGCCTGCAGCGCCAGCCTGGCAGCGGAGCTGCATTACGGAACCAGGGACAATTAACCGGGGTATCCCCCTGGTCTTATGCTGCAGGAGCCATCCCGTTGGTGCAGGACCGGAGAACTTCTACCAATGTTTTGCTGGGGCATTTTGGCCCTGAAGCTGCCTTGATACTGGACGCAGCCGAAAAGAACTCCAGCCAGCAGATTGCCGGAACAGATAACCTGGCAGGGCAGGCGGTGATGTACGCCATGACCCAGGATACCCTGATCGGAGAAGAAGTGTTCACCGTGCCGGGGTACCTGCAGCCGGGAGCCAGTGCCAGGGCGGGAATCAAGGTTCAGGATGTGCTGCGCTGGGTGGTGATCGTTGTCCTGCTGGCAGCTGCCATTGCCAGGTTCATCCTGGCATTCCTGGGAGAGGCAGGCTGATGAAAGCACGATTCGCTGCCGCGGTTGCCATTGCTATCGGGTTAATCATCCTGGCGGGTTATTTCCTGGATTTTCCGCTCTTACAGTCCGTGCGGGCGGTCCTGCTGGGTTGGGCTGTCAGCCTGATCGGGGTGGCAGCTATTGTTGGAATAGTTCACCTGATCCGCAACCAGTGGAAAAACCTGCGCCGCCCTGCTAAAGGCCGGGGATTGAGCGTGGTCCTTATCCTTTCATTCTTAATCACCCTGGTGGCCGGCCTGGTGCTGACCCCTGCCCATCCGGTATTCCAGAAAATTGTTACCAGGATACAGGTTCCGGTAGAAGCCAGTTTGCTGGCGGTCATCTCGGTTATCCTGATCCTGGCGGGGGTGCGCCTGTTTCAGCGAAAGAAAGGCTGGATGGCTGTTGTCTTTCTGATTAGCGCCATCCTGTACCTATTGATCGGCAGCGGCATTATATTCGCTGGCAGTGCTGCTGCACACGGTATTGGTGCATTTTTGATGCGCCTGCCGGTGGCTGGCGGGCGGGGCATCCTGCTTGGGGTAGCCCTTGGCAGCCTGGTGGCCGGGATCAAGATCCTGTTCGGTGCGGAGCGGCCTTACAATGGATGACCCGAAACCTGTGATGCGCTGCCCCATGTGCGGTAAAGAGAATGATGCAGCTTCAAAGCGCTGCACTTTTTGCCGGGCTGTTTTGCATGAGTTTGATATTTCCGATGATACTGAAGAGCCTGCATCCAGCGATGATTGGTTGACCAGCCTGCGCGATGCAGGCGGAATAGCGCCCCAGCAGGAAGGCGAAGCTTCTGCGCAAGACTCCGGGCAGTTCGAGCCCTTACCCCCTGAAAATAATGATGAAGATGCACCTGATTGGCTGCAGCGTATCCGCCAGCGTGTGGCAGAAGATTCTGCCCAACCTTTATCCGAACCTGGAGCGAAACAAGAAGTGGGTGACGAAGGACTTCCGGAATGGCTGCAAGGCATGATGCAGCAGGAGGGTACAGACAGCAGCACCTCATCAGAGGCCGGGTTTAAAGGTAAGGAGCAGGATGAATCCGATTGGCTGGCACAGTTGCGCCAATCTGAAGAGATGGTTTCAGCGCCTGGAGAAGAAATCCTTATTCCGGATGAAAATGAAGCGGTAGCGCCGATCCAGCCTGATGAACTTGAGAGCCGCCTGAGCAGCCTGAATTCCTGGCAGGGTATGGCTGAACCGGTTGAACCAGAGGCTGATGCTGCCGCACCGACTGCACCATTAAGTCAGGGCATGATGGGGGAACAGCCCGGCGCGGCTGAAGCGTTTGCTCCCGGCGGTGAGCAAGTGGATTTCCCGCTTCCACCCGCAAAGGATGAAGAAGAAATTCCCGACTGGCTTAAGAAACTGCAAATGTCCGCCTCGCCTGTGCCGGATGAAATTCCAGAAGAAGAAGGCAGGCTGCCGGATTGGCTGAAGGAATTTGAAGACGTTACCCCGGGCGGTTCCCAAGATGAGGAGCTGCCCTCTCAACCTGAAATGGAAGAGACTGCTGAAGCAGCTGGCCGGGTGCCTGCGTTTGAAGAGGAACTGCCGCAGGTAGAGCCCATGGAAGAGGCTGCTGCAGATCTGCCTGGTGAACAGCCGCAAGAGGTGGAAGAACCCGCCCTGGGTGAAGGCTGGGTTTTTGAAAAGCCTGATGAAGGTGAACCTGAGCAGGCAACCACACCGCCTGCAGCAGAAGCTGAACTACCGGGCTGGCTGACAAGCTTGAATATGGAACCGGGCAGTACATCAGCAAATACACCGATGCCCTTCAACGAAGATGAATTTCCAGCCTGGTTGGAAGGGCTAACCCCTGATGATGAAGAGGAAGTACCGGCTTTCCTGCCGGATTTTGAACTGGATAAGGCTTTAACCAAACCACCTGCAGACGAAGTGTTGCCATTTGAAGGCAGCGAACCACCGGAGTGGCTTGAAGAGCTTTCGCAGCCGGCCGGTGTGACTGGATCTGAAGATCTGCTCAGCACGCAGGAAGATATCTTGCCTGCAGAGTTGCCCACCTGGCTCGAAGCCATGAAGCCGGATGTGACCCAGAAACCTTCCTTCACGTCCCAGAATGTGTTTCAGCAGGAAGGTCCTCTAGCCGGGCTGCCTGAAATATTGCCCTCACAGCTTTTCAAGAATGACTACGCCGAAGGGTTCTCACGCGGCGGGATGCTGAAAGTTACCCCCGAGCAGCAATCCAGCGCCGACCTGGTCGCCACCCTGTTGGGCAAAATGGGTGATGCCGCAGCAGTTCAACCCGCCGGGCGTAAAAAGGCCTATGACTGGCTGCGGCCTGTGTTTACCCTGTTGCTTCTGGCAGCGATCATCCTGCCCATGGTCTTCGGTTCAGCTGGACTACCGCAGGCGGTGCTCTCACCATCTGGCGAAGCGGCTTACGCACTTCTGCAATCAGTAGATACAACACGCCCTGTCCTGGTGGCATTTGATTATGAACCAGCCTATAGCGGCGAATTATCCGCAGCTGGCCAGGCTGTCTTGCAGCAGCTCATCCAAAAGAATGCCCGGCTGGCATTTCTTTCCACAACTCCGGTGGGTGCAGTGTTTGCCGATGATATGCTAAAGACCAGCTTCCTGGCGGTGAACCCGGGGGCAGATGATACTACCTTTGCGGTTTACCGCACTGCACTAACTGCCAACCTGGGTTACCTGCCGGGCAGCAGTGCATCTTTGCAGGAGTTTACTAACAGCCCGCAGCAGGCTGCCCGCTATGGGTTGAATGCTGCCCTGGATGGCGTGCCCACCTGGAACCTGCCAGCACTGACAGGTGTTGACTCGCTCGATGATTTTGGTCTGGTGCTGGTGCTGACCGACAGCGCCACCCTGGGGCGGACCTGGGTAGAACAGGTTGGTCCCGCACTCGGCAGTGTTCCGCTGGTGATGGTTTCCAGCGCAGCGGCAGCGCCCATGCTGCTGCCGTATTATGAAAGCAAGCAGATCGACGGGCTTGTGGCCGGCATGGCAGATGGACTTGCTTACCAGCACCTGTCACCCGTTCAATCATTCCCTGCTGTCACCTCAGTTTCCCTTAAAGCTGCTGCAGGGTTGGCAGCGCTTGCATTGCTGGCAGGGCTGGCGGTGTACGCCTGGCAGTCTTTGCGGGCAAACCGGAGTAAAGAATAAGGCAAAGGGTTAAAGATACCTGATGGAATTTCTCTGGACGATTGCGGCATTCATATTAACCCTGATGGTACTCAGTTACCTGATTGGTGACAACCTGCTCTTCCGGCTGGCTGCCTACATATTTATTGGTGTGGCTGCGGGGCTTGTTGCTGTGCTGGTGATCTACCAGGCAATCCTGCCGCGTATGGTTTGGCCATTGATCTACGGCACGAACCAAGAACGCCTGCTGGCGCTGGTTCCAACAGTCTTGGGCGTGTTGCTGCTGTTCAAATTGTCGAGACGGTTAGGCAGGCTGGGTAATGCCCCGATGGCATACATCGCTGGGGCGGGTGCAGCCATTATCATTGGAGGCACTGTCTACGGCACAATCATTGGGCAGGGTTCAGCAGCTGTAAACACCCTGCAGTTTGCCCCGGGTTCTGGTTACTTAGGAAGGCTGGGTGAGAGCGCCATCATCCTGTTGGGAACCCTCACCAGCCTGGCATACTTCCACTTCAGTACACGGGCGGGTGTGACCCAGCCCGGCCGGCGGTCAGGTGTAATGCAGGCAGTTTCAGGAGTTGGGCAGGTATTCATTTCGATTACCCTGGGCGCTGTTTATGCTGGAGTTCTCCTGGCAGCGCTCAGTGCACTTGTCGAGCGCATCCTTTTCATCATCCAAACTGTGGGAGGACTGGGATAAAGCATGATCAGCAACAGTCATGAAGCCGGAAGCATGCTTGCCCTTGACCTGGGTAGTTTCACTACGCGGGCATCCTTGATCGATGTTGTGGATGGGCAGTACCGTTTGATCGCCGCTGGAGAAGCGCGCACTTCTGCAGGTTCACCGCATTTTGACATCCGAATTGGCGCAACTGAGGCAGTGCGCCAGATTGAAGCAGTGATCGAACGGCAGCTGGTGGACCGGCATGGTACCTTGATCATGCCGTTGCAGGCCAGCGGAAACGGATTTGACAGCCTGGTAATCCTCTACTCGTGTGTACCTGAATTGAAAATCGCGGCGGCAGGGTTGGTGAACGAAATTTCACTGGAAAGCGCCCAGCATCTCATTTCGGGTATATACGGGAAAACAGTTGAGATTATCGGACTGCAAGACCGCAGGGACACTGCCGGCATGGTGGATGATATCCTGAAGCAGGAACCGGAAGTGATCATCCTGACAGGCGGGACCGAAAACGGGGCAGTACGGTCGATTGCAAGGCTCACCCAGCTGGTTCAAAAGGTTTGCGAGTTTACCCGGCGCGACCAGGCTCCTGAAGTGCTCTATGCCGGCAACAGCCGCATGGCGGAGCATGTCAGGACCAGCCTTGAGAAGCATACCAATGTTTTCATCACTGAAAATATCCGCCCGGGCATAGAGATTGAATCGCTTGCCCCTGCAAAAGGAGCCCTTGCAGAGATTGCCTTCCATAATGCGCGCCGGAAAATAAACGGTTTAACTGAACTGACTGACCAGAGCAGCATCTTACCGTTACAAACTGCAAGCGGAATGGGTCTGCTGGTGCAAATGATCCATGAGATCAAGGGCGGCAGCCGCCCGGTGCTGGGAGTGGATATCGGCGCAGCTTATGCATCTATGTCCCTGGCGCGCCGAAAACGGAGTATGGATGTCACCCTTCCTTTGGGGACAGGCTGGAATGTCAGCCAGCTGCTGCAGAATGGGAAACTGGAAGAGATTGCCAAATGGCTGTCCCCTTCTATCAGCACCGCACGGATACTGGATGTGCTTTCACAAAAAGCCATTTACCCGCAGATCCAGCCGGTAAGCGGCGAGATGCAAGATATCGAACTGGCTGTGTTGCGGGTGGTCTTACGGACGCTGATTCAAAACCTGCAGGCGCGCTGGCGTGTACCGGCTTCTGCAATGGAACCTATTCTATTGTGCGGTAAGCCGCTGGCCAGCCTCAATCCGCCGGGGGTTGCGTTGATGGCAGCCCTGGATGGTTTACAGCCCGCCGGGATCACCACCATTATGCGCGATCCGCATGGGCTGGTTCCGGTGCTGGGCGCAGCCGGCAGGGTCAATCCTCTAATTCCAGTCCAGCTTTTTGACTCCGGTGCTATCGACCACCTGGCAACAACGATTTGCCCGGTCAGCAAAGCGCCGCTGGGTACGCCTATTTTACAGGTCAAAATGACAGATGAAGCTGGAAAAGATGAGGAAATGGTAATCAAACAAGGATCACTGGCAGTGCTTCCTATTCGCTTCAACCAGGTGGTTAAGGTTCACTTGCAGGGAATGCATGGTACCCTGGTGGATACGCTTACCCATGCATCCAATGCAACCCTGATGATTACAGGCGGGTTATGCGGTGCTGTGATTGATGCCCGCGGTAGGCCGCTGATTCTGCCGCAGGATGCCGCAGAGCGCTGGGACCGCATCGAAAAGTGGCGAAGTGTGTTCGGTTAATTTGGCTGGTATATAACTTGCAACTTTACTTCTTACGGTAAATGATGACAGTTCCAGTAACGCATATCCTTCCTCTCACAACTTTCCGCCGCACAAGGCTGATGCCTTCGGCTGGAAATATCCTGGTACGCAATGGTCAGAAGGTCAACCCGACCGATATTGTGGCAGAGACATACCGTTTCCCTGCCCATACCCTTATTGATGTCGGGAAGGCGTTCTTGGCAACCAGCCCTGCTGAGGCAGAGGAATTGATCCAGGTGAAACCCGGCGATCAGCTGCAAATTGGAGATGTCATCGCACAGAAGAAAGGGCTCTTTCGCAAGGTGCTGCGCGCCAAGCAGGCTGGCAGGGTCTTTTCCACCACGGGCGGGCAGGTTTGGGTAGAGCTGCCGGGCAAACGGTTTGAGCTGCGGGCAGGTTATCCTGGTACCGTCACCGAGATCATCCCCGAACGCGGGATCAAGATGGTGGTTAGTGGCGCTTTGATCCAGGCTGCATGGGGCAATGGCAAGATCGATGAAAGCACGATTGTCAGCTTTCCCCAAAGCGTTGACGAGGAATTGCAGCCTGAAAAGGTCGACATATCCTCCAGGGGCGGGTTTGTCTTCAGCGGATACCTTGGCAAAGCAGAAGTCCTTACACTGGCAGCCCAGCTGCCCCTGCGCGGGTTGATCCTTGGAAGCATGGCTGCAGAACTGGTGCCGCTGGCGGTTTCCATGCCTTATCCCATTATCCTTACGGAAGGTTTCGGCCGCATCCCTGTTAACCGGAATGCATTCACCATCCTGACCAGCAACAGGGACCGTTCTGTATCCCTTTTTGGGTTGAACTGGGATTTCTTCTCAGGACAGCGGCCTGAGATCACCATTGCCTTGCCGGCAGCGGGTGACGATGCGCACGATACAGCAGTTTTTAAAGCAGGCAAGCAGGTAAGGTTCCTGGCAGAGCCTGCCGCAGGCGAGATTGGCGAACTGGAGCAATTTGATCTGCAGCTGGGCAGCGCAGTTGTAAAGATTGGTGACAACAAACGGGTCAAGATACCGCTGGCGAATCTGGATGTGCTAGAATAGAGTTAGAGCAAGTTGAGGAGGAAAACCTATGAGCGACCAGTATGATGACAACTTGATGGAGCCCTTTGAAGAGGAAACCCCTGAACCAGAAAATGGCCCAGAAGAAGAGCCCAAAAAGAAGGGCGGGAAATCATTTGGACTTATTGTTGCCCTGATCGGGCTGATCACCCTGGCTGTTGTGGTTGTTGGGGTTGTATTGTTGTTTTTTAGGATGCGCGGTAATACTACCCTGGAAGAAGCAGCCCAGATCAATGCCCAAAATACCATGACAGTCCAGGCGGCTACCCAGCAGGCGTATGAGAACAACCTCAAGCTGACCCCGAGTGCAACGCTGAAAGGTCAGGTTGCAGCCACGCTGACGCCTGTCCTGGTGATGCCCAGCAATACACCTGCGGTTGAGAAAGCAGATACCACGATTGTGGCAGCCGGTGCAGAAGACCCGCGGACTGCAACAGTAGCTGCATTGCTGACACAGGCAGTCACACTCGATCCAACTGCAGTATATGCTGCCACCCTGGCAGCCCAACCTACTGCCCTGCCTACAACCGGGTTTGCCGACCAGGTTGGTTTGCCCGGCCTGTTTGGATTGGGCGTACTGGCATTGATCGTGATTTTCGTCGCACGGCGACTGCGCACATCTGCCCGTTAGCGCAGCTGGTTCCTATCGACGCTCCGTACCTGAACTGGTTGCCTCAGAATAAATCACCGTCTCTGGGTTATCTCAGAGACGGTGTGCTTTTTAAGCCATATCGCTGGCGATAGATTCGCCAAAGTCCAGCAGGGCTTTAACCATCTCTCTCGATCTACCTTCCGCATAGACTCTCAGTACCGGTTCTGTCCCCGATGGCCGGATCAACAGCCAGGATTCATCTGCCAGGAGGTATTTGATCCCATCCAAGGTGCTGATACTGGCCAGGCTTTCGCCACCTATGCTGGCGGGTGCATTGTCTTGCAGCCGGGCAGTAATGACCGATTTTGAGACTGGCCGGTTCAGGCGCAGGTCCGTACGCTCGTAAAAGGCAGGGCCAACTTCATCCAGCAGGTTCTGCACCAGGTCATAGAGGCTGGTCTTCGCATCAGCAATGATCTCCAGGAGCAGCAAACCCATTAAGACCCCATCGCCTTCAGGGATGTGGCCTTTAATCGAAATACCGCCGGATTCTTCGCCGCCAATAAGCACCTCTTCTTTTTGCATGATATCCGCGATGTGGTTGAAACCAACCGGAGTTTCGTGAACTTTCAGCCCGTATTTGACAGCCAGTCGGTCGATCATGCGCGTGGTGGAAACCGTACGGACGACTGAACCGCTCCAGCCGCGTTTCTGCACCAGGTAGCGCAGCGCCAGGGCCATGATCTTATGCGGGTCGACAAAATTTCCGCGCTCGTCCATGGCGCCGATGCGGTCTGCGTCTCCATCTGTTGCCAGGCCGAAATCACCAGCGCCAGTGCTGATTGCACCTGCCAGTGCGCCCAGGTATTGGGTGATAGGTTCAGGATGCACCCCGCCGAATCCTGGATTCATGTCGCCCCGGATTTCGTGAACTTCGCAGCCTGTGCCTTGCAGGATGCCGCGGATTGCTCCCCGGCCGGAACCGTACATTGAATCCACCACTACCCTTATTTGCGAGTCGGCTATGATGTCGAAGTTGACCAGTTTACGGATGTGCTCATAGTATGCCGGGATGGGATTGAAGCGCACGATCTTTTTCTGCTCGGTGGCATGCTCATACTCCATCAAGTTGGGACCGCGGCCTTGCTCTTCGTTGTCGTTCAAATACACTTCCACCCGGCGACATTGTTCGGGTGAAGCCGATGAGCCGTAAGCCGATTTGAGTTTTATGCCGTTGTAGCGAGGGGCGTTGTGTGAAGCGGTGATCATCACACCCCCGGCAGCCTGCATGTGGTGAACTGCGTAGGAGATGACCGGGGTAGGGGCATCGGATTGGCTCAGCAGGACATTAAAGTCGTTGGCGGCCAGTACACGCGCTACCTCTTTGGCATACCGGTCTGAAAGGAAACGCGTATCAAATCCGACCACCATGCGTCTTTTACTGGCTTCATCCAGTTGAGAAAAACCATTTTCCCAATTGGTGGAGGCAACCGCATCCGCGATTGCCTGGGTTACCAGCCTCAGTGTAGTAAATGTAAAAGTATCTGATATTACGGCTCTCCAGCCGTCGGTTCCAAAGTGTACAGGCATCTATCTATTACTCCAAGAAATTGAGGATTACCACCCAGCCTTCGGTGTTGCGGTGATTAGCAAGGACCGGACGATCCATCCTTCAACTGGATCATCGGAGGTGGTACGTATTTTAACCCAGATCACATTATCTGCCTGGGTGTATTCGTCTACAACAATAACCATCACATCAGTGCTTAAAGATGTGATCGCCTGGCTGTCGAAAGAGGGTTCTTTTCGAATATACGCTCCGCCTAATTCATTTGGCTTGATCTTGGCATATACAGGGGTTGCCATGGGGGTAGAGGTGAGGGTAGGGGTTCTGGTGGGGACCAGAGTATTGGTGGGTGTGGCGGTAAGTGATTCTGAGGCGGCAGGCAGGCTGGCTGCAGGTTGAATTTCCGGGGCCAGTGAGGGTGCAGGTGATTGTTTGACCAGGGCAGCAGCTGTTGGAATTACTTCATTAGAAGCTTCCAGGGAAGGCATGGCTGTTTCGCGGGTCAATGCTGTCCCCAGTCCGCTGATAAAGACTGCAGCTACGATGATCACAATGGCAACCGATGTGCCGAGGGTGTATCCAAACACATTACCCGGGCGCAAACCCATCACTGCCATGGTCAGGGTTCCAAGCAGGGCGCACCATGCCAGGTGGATCGCAAAAACCAGGAGTGCATCCGGCCAAAGCCCGGGTACGCTGCCAGTCAAACCAAATCCAGCCACACCAATTGGGAGATACAGCTCATACACAAGCGCAACACTGGTAACCAGCGGTCTACTGGTGCGGGAACGGATGAGCATGTACGCGGTCAGGACGATACCTGCGCTGAGAAGAAGGAAATCCCCCCATATGAAACGGGCATGGGCAAAGGCATATGAATAGGTTGCCGGGGATAACCTGGTGGAAACCCAGCCTGCGGCACATCCAAAAGCAAAAACAACCAGGCTGCCTATGGTAAAAGCAGCCAGTGAACGCAGGAAGAAACGCACCGAACCGACTGCTGCAGCCAGTGAAAGGCCAATGGCCGGCGCTAAGAAAGGCGCAATCAGGGCAGCCAGGATGTACAGGGCTGGCTGGTCCAGCAAGATGGCAGCCGCAAGGATAATGGCGGTTAACAGGGTGATGGTGTAAAAATCAAGCGAAGGGGTCAGGCGGTGCGACAGTTCTTTGAGAAATTCAGCCCGTGCATCTGAAGTTGACGGAACCAGGCTTCTGCGGCGCTGCCTTCTCCGCGCTGGAGAAAGGTTGTCGTCATCTGATGGAAGAAACTGGCTGGTTGGTAAATTCATAGCTGTATTTGGGCCTGTTTTTCTGGGTAATTATAATACAAACAGGGTCACAGTCCCGGCACTGGCAAGCCGGCAGCTGCATCAGAAAAAGAAACTGGTAGAATAGATGGAACATGTTTAGCCACAGACAGGAAGGTTTTAAGAATGCTGCCATCAGATAAGAATTTAACAGGCCGGAAAATCCTTTTCAGCCTGCTTGCGCTATTCCTTGTGATCTGCGTAGTCTTGAGCCTGCTGGCAGTTGCTGCTGGTTTACTGGTCATTTGGGGATAACGCAGGTTGACATGCTGGATGTGAAACGGATTCAAGCCATTTGCTTTGATGTTGACGGAACGTTAAGCGATACCGATGATGTCTTGGCAACCAAATTTACCCTGCGGTTGAAGCCGGTTTTACCCTGGTTACATAAAGATAAGTTGCTGTCATTCTCCCGATTTCTGGTTATGTCCGCTGAAAGCCCGGCCAACCTGGCTTACCGCATGCTGGATTGGATGCACCTGGATGGACCGCTTGGGAGACTCTCTTCCTCGATTGCGAAGAAAAATGGAAAGCCCCATGCCAGTTCATTCCAGGCAATTCCCGGGGTTATACCGATGCTGAATGCGCTTTCCGGGAAGCTGCCGCTGGCTGTAGTCAGCGCCCGGGATGAATCTTCCACCCTCAGGTTCCTGGCACAATTCAACATCCAGGAATGCTTCCAGGTCGTGGTTACGGCTCAAACCTGCAGGTTCACCAAACCTTTTCCAGATCCAGTCCTTTTTGCAGCAAAAACCATGCAGGTTCAGCCTGCGAACTGCCTGATGGTGGGGGATACCACTGTGGATATTCTGTCTGGCAGACGGGCTGGTATGCAAACGGTAGGCGTACTTTGCGGTTTTGGCAAGGAAGATGAGCTGCGCAGGTCAGGTGCCGACCTGATTCTGCCTTCTACGGCTGACCTGGTTCACCATCTCAATATCAGCTGAATTGTGCTAGTTGGTGACAGAGAATATCACTGCGGAGCTGCCAGTATTGCCAGCAGTATCGGTAACCTCTACCTGCAGGGTATGGCTCCCGGCAGCAGGAGTCCAGGAGATGCTGTGAACATCCCCCCCGGTCTGGGCAATTTGCTCTCCATCGACCAGCCAGGTGATAGTTTGCACCTGAACATTTTCGGTCACATCGACCTGGAAATACAGGGCAGTCTGGTCGCCTGCTGATATCAGTAATTCGTTGGAAGGGTAAAGGATTTTCACCACAGGACTGGCGTTATCAACCATTACCTGAATAATGCTAGAGCTTACCTGTTGATCTGTGTGGACCACAACCAGCCGGAGTGCGAACAGTCCGTCAGATTCTGTTGCCCAGGTTCCCAGGGTGCTGTTCCGGATAGGGTTGGTACCGCTGCCAATTTCCTGCCAGGATGCCGGGTTCAAGCCTTCTCCTGCTTGCAGGCTGTAGGATTGGAAACCCTCACCGCCTGCTGTACCAATCACCTTGAATTCGCCATGAACAATTGCGAACATCTCAGGAGATGTGATTTGGATATCTGGATTCAGCGGGGGTATTTGGATCGTATCGTAATCTGCAGGAGGCTGCGGAATCCCATTGGCAGCCGCCCAGTCCCTGGCTTCATCCGGCAACACAAAGAAGGTTTGTTTTTCAATTAATTCGAGCGGTGTGAAAATGGTTGCCAGCTTGCCGGTCTCCCGGTTCACATCGAGCTCCCGGTACATGCTGTCGTAGCTGGCAGGCTCCATTCCGGAAAGGAAAACTTCATTGACCACAACCGGGCAAATCCTGGTTGCCCGATCACCTGAAGGGTCGCAGACATCCATCATGGTCACACCGGCCGGAGTCTCCCAGTCCGAAGGCTCTTCAGAAGCGCTGGCATACTGGATCAGCGCATTCCAGATACCAGCCGTTATACGGTAATCCAGGGTGGTTTCCTGGCTGGCATCACCAGCTAAGCCCACCCAGCTTACCGCCAGGTACTGCCTGGTATATCCAGCTGTCCAGACTTCATCTCCCCGTGATGTGGTACCAACCTTCACCCCGGCAGGTTTACCAATCTCCGTCAAGTTGGGGGTACCATATGCTTCCCGGCGGGCAGTCTCGTCTGCCAGCATGTGATGCACCAGATAGGCCATCGGTTTGCTCAGTACAGCCTGGCTGGTTTGCGTAGCGGGAGAATACAGGATAAGCCCGCTGTTGGTAATAACCTGCCGTACGGCAGCTGGTTCTACCTGACCCGTTTTCGGGTTAAGGTACCCTTTTCTTTCTCCCAGGGTAGCAAACACACTGTAAATATGGGCAGCTTCAAGAATATTCAGCGATTGACCTTCCAGGATAACCTGTGCATTATGGGAAGACTTGTTAAATGTGAAAAGCCCGAGAGGTTCAGTCGAACGCCAAACGGTATCTGCACCAATCTGTTCCACCAGCCCTACCAGCGGCCTGGTGGAATCGTTCACCAGCGCAGTCCGCAGTCTCATCGGCCCTGCATACTGGCTGTAATCCAGCACGCCGCCTGATCCGGAGGTGCTGGCAGGCAAATCCCACAGCAAGGTCGCCGGGCTGAACCCGCGTGAGAAGGCAGCGACTGCTGCGATTGGTGTCAACAGTGAACCTGCCTGGTGTGTGTTAAGACCGCTTTCGATCCCTGCCCTGTCAATGTCACCAACCAGCGCGCGGATCTCGCCTGTGGTATTCTCCAGCACTGCCGCTGATCCAACTGCATTAATCTGCTGTGATAACATGGAGAGGGGCAGCCCGGGAAGTAAACTGGCAGATTCGCAATCAAAAGCAGAGGTGTCTAGTTCGCCATCAACATTGTTCCTGATACGGTTTAATTGCAGCTGCAGGATGCATTCTGCCTGCGCCTGAAGGCCGGCATCCAGGGTGGAAAGGATGATCAATCCTCCACGCTCGAGGGTTTGTTTACCCACTATGCTGGCAGCTTGGTCGATCACAATACGGGTGAACGCAGAAAATTCTGCAGCCTGTTTAATTGTCTTAACGGGTACCTGTGTGGTCAGTATCTCTGTCAATTCGCTTGCAGTGATGTACCCGTTCAAGGCCAGGTTCTCCGCCAGTACTTCCTGGTACTCCCTGGCTGCCGCAGGGGTGTCCAGCGGGTTTAAACCCGGAGCCATGTGTACAGATGTCAGCAAAACCGCTTCTGGCAGGTTGAGGTCTTGAGCAGATTTCCCGAGGTAAAGCTGGGCGGCAGAATCCATGCTGTAGGCCAGGTGGCCAGCGTAAGCGCTGTTTATGTACCATTCCAGCACTTTCACCCGTCCGTATTTCGCCACCAGCTGGCCAGCCAGCAAGCGCATGCGGATGCTCCGCTTCAGGCTTGCAGGTTCCTTCTCCAACAGCAAGGTATCTACCAACTTCTCTGCAATTGTCACTGGCTGGGGATTATTCCACTCTGCGAGGGAAAAACCTGAACTTGACCAGAAATCGGGCTGCAGGCTGGCTACCATGATCCGGGTCAATTGGGCGGAGAAGTGGTTGGGCTCTTCCGGATCCAGCTTCAGGTACCTGCGTTCAACTCCGGGATTTTCCAGTTCGGCAAGCAGGATTTCTCCGCTGCGGTCGTAAATGCGGGTGGGTTCGAGGAATAACCCGTTTTCCTCATTAAGGAATACCGGCAACATATCCAGGGAGGGAAGGTCGCGGGTTACCTGGGTGAAGACAAAGCTGCCTGCCAGCACAGCCAGGGTGAGGGAGATGCTGATCAGCAGGATTACAGCTCTTCCCAAACCTGCCATGAAACGCTGCGGGCGGTATTTTTTCTTAAGCGCGTTTTCCCTTCTCCTGCGGATGAAAATGGTCTTGTGCAGCAGCTGCAAAACTCACCTCATTTGGTACTTACAGGCGTGGGTGTGGCGGTTGGCTTCACTGTCGGAGTTACCGTAATTGTCATGGAGGGAAGGCGGGTGAGTGTGACGGTCCTGGTTTGTGTGGGCAGCCTGGTTACAGTTTGTGTTTTAGTCAGGGTTGGCAGGCGGGTAATCGTGATGGTTGGCGTCCGCGAAGGCATGTGGGTCATGGTGAGTGTGGGTGTTACCGGGGTTACTGTGGGCGTGGATAGAATTTCAAGCCGCTGGTTGGCCAGTTGTCTCCACGCAGATGGCATACTCGACGCCGGCAATGCCAGCAAAGCTTTCCAATCCCGGATGGCAGCTATTGTTTCATCCAGCAATTCCAACGACTGGGCACGGTAATACAACAGGCTGGCATGCTCTGCATCGGTTTCATAGTACGCTTCAGCTGCACTCAATTGCATGTAGGCATTTCCCGGCTGCTTTTTTTCAAGGAAAGCCAGGCTCAATGCCAGGTTGGTGTCAAAGATGGTTTTATCCAATTTTAGAGAAGCGTTCAAGTCGGCAATCGCCTTGTCCACTTCATTTTCTTCCAGGTACAGCTGACCCCGGATGGATAACAGCTTGGCGCTGCGGATGCCGCTATCGATAGCATCCGTCAGGATTTCCAATGCTTTCTTGTCGTTGCCTGTTTCATAATATGCCTGTCCCAGCCAGGCCAGCGCATCAGTATTTTCAGGCTCGTAGAGGATAACGGTTTCAAGCATCTCGATCGCATCGGGATACTGCTCCTGTTTGCAATAGATTTCTCCAAGCAAGCGGTAGACTTCCAGGTTGGTGATGTCCAACTGGAGCGCACTCTCCAGTTCAGCCTGTGCATCCACCAGGTCACCCTGGATGTAGCGCGAGTAGCCGAGCAGGTAATGGTACCTGGCGGAACTGGCTGCCTGGCTGTCGACATCTTCCAGAGCTTTTTCTGCCAGTTGGGCATTATTTAGCCGCACGGCAGCTTCAGCGTAGGCAAGCCTGGCTTCAATCAATCCTGGGTCCAGCTCCATCGCTTTTTTGAATTGGCCGGCAGCCGTATCCAGGTCAGGGGAACTGGCATTCATCTGCAGCAGCCCGAGACCCAGGTATGCAGGCGCAAAGCTGTCTGAAATCTTTAACGCTTCCAGGTAGGCCAGCCGGGCATTATCGGTGTCCTGGTTCAGGCGGTAAGCTTCGCCCAGGTAATATTGCAGGTCAGGTGAACCGGCCGCCAGGTCTGCAGCTTGCTGGAAGTACAGGATAGCGGATGGATAATCCTGGGCTGCCAGGCGGCGGAGGCCAATACTGTAGGCTTCAATTGGATGGGGGGTCTGCACATACAGGGGGGTCGGTGTATAGGTAGCTGCCAGCCGGGCTGACAACGGCGGAGGTCCGCCCACGATAGTTTCAGGTGTGGTATAGATCAAGGTGTTTTTAGGCAGGAACGTTGGGGTTGGACCTTCAGTGATGAGCGGGCTGCGCAAAACGGTCACATTCCTGACGCCGCCGGGAATGAACTGGAAAAACAGGAATGCTCCTGCAGACAGGAAAACAACAGCGATTACCACCTGCAGCAGGATACGGAGCGGGTTCGGTTTTGATTTTCTTTTTACGGGTACTGCGGGTTCAAGCGGCGGCAGTTTCCAGGATCTCCGCTGCCTAGACATTGGTACTGCCAGGTCCGGCTGGGCAGGCAGCTTGCCAAGCATGACCAGCCCCTGGCGGGCAGCAGGATGTTGCGGTTCAAGCTTCAGGACCTCCTGCAGGCAGAACAACTTCTCTTTCTCACTCTCTACAACAGCACTCATCAGCAGCCAGTACTGGGCATTGCCGGGTTCACTTTTGATCAAGCGGGTTAAGATTTCACGCGCGTTGGATAATCTCCCCTCCTGAAAAGCCAGATAGGCTTCCTCAAAAAGACTCTGGTTTACAGCTGGCATTCTATGAGTTTAACACAGGCATTATCTGACCGCAAGCAAACAACCCCAGCATAATCATGGTATCATAACGGAGGTCTTGGAGTTCGTATGCTTATTGATACATTTGGGCGAAAGATCACATACCTGAGAATTTCGGTCACTGACCGCTGCAACCTGCGCTGTGCATACTGTATGCCCGCGGAAGGCATCGTCCGCCAATCGCATGATTCCATTTTGCGGTATGAAGAGATCTTCAAAATTGTGCAGGTAGCTGCTGATAACGGGGTGACGGAAATCCGCCTGACTGGCGGTGAGCCGCTGGTGAGGGCTGATATTGTTGAATTGATTAAGATGATCCGTTTCGTCCCGCAGATCACGGATATCAGCCTGACCACTAACGCGCTTTTACTGGAAGAGTATGCTGCCAAATTAAAACTAGCCGGGCTCAACCGGGTCAATATCAGCCTGGATACCCTCGACCCCGAAAAATTTAAAAAGATTACCAGGGTTGGGTCATTTGAAAAAGTTTGGGCTGGTATCCTGGCAGCTGAAGTTGCCGGCCTGCAACCCATCAAGTTGAATGCTGTTGTGATCCGGGGTCTAAATGATACGGAAATTCCTGCCCTGGCGCACCTGAGTGTGGATAAGCCGTGGAACATCCGCTTCATCGAATTGATGCCGGTGAAGAACCAGGAATCTTGGGGAGACGGATTCCTTCCGCCTGAGGATGCCTATGTTTCCAAGCAGGAAATGCTCCAGATCTTGCAGACTTACAACCTGCAGGCTGTACATGACATGGATGGCAGCGGACCTGCCAAATACTACCGCATCCCCGGTGCAAAGGGAACTATCGGCTTTATTTCACCCATTGGCGAAAAATTCTGTGATGAATGCAACCGCCTGCGTTTGACAGCCGATGGCAATCTTCGGCCCTGCCTGTTGAGCGAAATTGAAATCCCCCTAAGGGAAGCAATCCGCAAGGGGGAAGATATTCTGCCGCTGTTGCAGAAAGCGGTTCTATTAAAGCCCGGCGGGCATGAAATCACCAGCCATTACAGTTCAACCGGCCGCTGCATGATGCAGATCGGCGGGTAGCCCAGCCTAGGCAGTTCCGAACTGGCGGTCGCCTGCGTCTCCCAACCCAGGTAGAATGTAGCCGTTCTCATTGAGGCGTTCATCCACTGCTGCCAGGTGGATGGGCACATCCGGATGGCTGTTTTGGAGATGCGCAATTCCTTCCGGTGCGCCAATCAACCCCACGAACTTGATGCGCTTCACTCCCCATTGTTTGAGGATATCCACGGTTGCCACCGCTGAACCGCCTGTCGCCAGCATTGGATCCAGAATCAGGCAAACCGAAACGGTAGGTTCAATGGGCAGCTTGTTGTAATACTGCACCGGCTTCAGTGTCTTTTCATCGCGGTAGATGCCGATATGCCAGACCTCCGCTGAAGGCATAAAATTCCACACCCCTTCCACCATCCCCAGCCCGGCCCGCAGGATTGGGATCAGCCCGATTTTATGCACCAGCTGGTAACCATCAGTCTCCTTTAGGGGAGTCTGCACCCGTACCGGCTTAATCACAAGATCGCTGGTGGCTTCATAAGCCAGCAGTCCGGCGAGCTCCCCGACCAGTTCACGGAATTTCTTGGGTTCGGTATCCTTGCTGCGCAGTATTGTCAGTTTATGGGCTACCAGGGGATGAGTGGATACATACAGGTTAGGCATGGCGGTTCTCCAGAGAGGGATTTAATAAAATTATACGGCAGAACCGTATTGTGCACCGCTGGATTCCCGGAAAAACTGCTTGAGGTATAATCAATTGCATGGATGACAATTCACCCCGCCTGGTTTCACCTGAAGCCCGCCCTGACGACCGCCTGGACCAGGCGCTGCGCCCGAAAACCCTCAAGGATGTGATCGGCCAGGACCAGGTCAGGGAGAACCTTGCCATCCTGATCGCGGCAGCCCAAAAACGAGGCGAACCCCTTGACCATGTCCTTTTTTACGGTCCGCCCGGGCTGGGCAAGACCACCCTGGCGCATGTCCTTTCCAACGAAATGAAGGTCAACATCAAAATCACTGCCGGCCCGGCAGTTGAACGCCCTGGCGACCTGGCTGCCATTCTTACCAACCTGCGGGCGGGAGATATCCTGTTCATTGATGAGGTTCACCGGTTGGGGAAGACGATTGAAGAAGTCCTTTACCCGGCTATGGAAGATTTTGCGCTGGATATCGTTATCGGCAAGGGACCTTCAGCCCGCTCGATCCGGCTGAAACTGCCGCGCTTTACCCTGATTGGGGCAACCACCCGCCTGGCACTGGTCAGTGCACCACTGCGGGCGCGTTTCGGGGCGGTCTACCGCCTGGATTACTACGAGCTGCCGGCGATGATGAGCATTGTCGAGCGGGCAGCAAACCTGTTCGGGGTCAGGGCTGACAATGGAGGCGTGGAAGAGATCGCCCTGCGGGCACGCGGTACACCTCGGGTGGCGCTGCGCCTGTTGCGCAGGGTGCGAGATTATGTCCAGGTGCGGGCTGATGGATCCATTACCAAAACCCTGGCACAGGATGCATTGAGCCTGCTGAATGTGGATGAGCTTGGGCTGGATGACGTGGACCGGCGTGTTCTGCTGACCATCATCGAAAAGTATGCCGGAGGACCGGTAGGTTTGAGCACCATTGCCGCTTCGATCAGCGAGGAACCGGATACCATCATGGATGTTGTTGAGCCTTATCTGCTGCAGCTGGGCTTCCTGGAACGGACACCCCAGGGCAGGGTTACCACCCGCCTGGCCTATGAGCATCTCAACATCCCGGTGGTTGAGCGGGACGATACCCAACCCCGTTTGATTTGATCCGGTGACCCCTCAGTACCCAAAATGAAGACCGAAGATTTTCAGTACAATCTGCCGCCTGAATGTATTGCCCAGGAACCAATCGAACCACGTGATTCCTCCCGTCTGCTGGTACTGGACCGTCACAGCGATTCACTGCAACACCGTGTGTTTCACCAGATTCTGGATTATTTCCATCCCGGTGATGTGCTTGTTCTCAACCAAACCCGGGTGATCCCTGCCAGGGTGATGGCTCATAAGCTGACCGGGGGCAGGGTGGAGCTGCTCCTATTGCGCAAGGAGGGGGATACCGGCTGGGAAGCCCTGGTTGGGGGCAAGAAGGTCAGGGAAGGCACGAAACTGTTAGTAGCTGACAACCTGATGGCAACCGTCCAGGAAGACCTGGGCGGAAGCCGCAGGCGGGTGGTTTTTGACCTGCCGGTGGAGCCTTTTCTCAGCAAGGTTGGAGAGGTGCCTTTGCCGCCATACATCCATGTGCACCTATCGAACCCGGAACGCTACCAGACTGTTTATTCCAGCGTGGAGGGGTCCGCCGCAGCGCCGACTGCCGGTCTGCACTTTACCCCGGCGCTCCTTGAGAGGCTGGAACAAAAAGGAATCAAGATCGCCAGGCTAATATTGCATGTCGGGTTGGATACATTTGCCCCGGTAACAGAGGAGAATGCAGAGGAGCATGTTATCCATACCGAGTGGTGTGAACTAACCGAAGAAGCCGCCAGGATTATTAATGAAGCCAGTGCTAATGGGAGAAGGGTGATCGCTGCCGGTACCACCAGTGTGCGCACCCTGGAAACCTGCGCCCAATTTGCTGCCCCGGGTAAACGGGTAGGGGCATTTGCCGGTGCTACCAGTTTGTTCATCTTACCGGGGTATACGTTTAGAGCGGTGGATGCCATGATCACCAACTTTCACTTACCGCGCTCTACCTTGTTGATGCTGGTCAGCGCGTTTGCAGGCAGGGAACGCATGCTTTCAGCATACCAGACAGCTGTAAATGAAGGCTACCGGTTCTACTCGTTTGGCGATGCAATGCTGATCTTGTAATACTCTAAAGGAGGTCTGTAATGGGTCTGTTAGGCTGGATTGTTCTTGGAGCAATTGCAGGCTGGATTGCCAGCATGATTATGGGGCGCAACTCGCGTATGGGCTGCCTGGCAAATATTTTTATCGGGGTTCTTGGTGCTGTCATTGGAGGGTTCCTGGTGAACCTGATCGGGGGTAATGGCGCTATCTCCTTCAACCTGACCGGGTTGGGAATCGCAGTTCTTGGTTCTGTTCTTTTGCTGCTGGTTACAGGGATGTATAAACGCCGATAAACGATGACTGCCCCGAAGACAACATTGGACTGGGAAATTCACAACCGCACCCTCACCGCCTGCCGGGATTGCGAAAGGCTGGTTGCCTGGCGTGAGCAGGTGGCGCGTGAGAAACGCCGGGCTTTCCTGGATTGGGACTACTGGGGCAAGCCGGTTCCAGGTTTCGGTGATACCAGGGCTCGTTTACTGGTGGTCGGGTTGGCGCCCGGCGCGCACGGTTCCAACCGTACTGGCAGGATGTTTACCGGGGACGCTTCCGGCGAGTTCCTGTATACCGCTTTACACCGGGAAGGTTTTGCGAACCAGCCGGCCAGCGCCGACCGCAACGATGGCTTAAGGCTCAAGGATGTCTTCATTACCGCTGTCTGCCGCTGCGCTCCGCCCGGGAATAAACCTGCACCGCAGGAGATCAAGAATTGCCGCAAGTACCTGCTGGCAGAAATTGCCCTCTTAAATCAAGCCCAGGGCATTGTTGCCCTGGGGAAGATCGCATTTGATGAAGTACTGGACATCTTCCTTCCGGTTGGGGAATCTAAAAGTGCTTATCCTTTTTCCCATGGAGCTTTTTTCTCGCTGCCGGCGGGTTTGCCCTGGCTGCTGGCTTCATACCATCCCAGCCGGCAAAACACCCAGACCGGCCGGTTAACTGCCACAATGTTTGATGCCATCTGGCAGGCATCTGCGCGAAAACTATAAGCATTCCAGGATTGTAAACAGGATTGCAACTTCCTCTTTCCCCGTTTACAATGAAATAACCATGAAAAAAATTCAAAAAATTGCCGCTTTCGTCCTGGGCGCAATCCTGCTTGTGTTCCTGGCGTTTTCAGCCTGGGCATCTTTTCCTGCCCCTCCAGGTGAAGCATCCTATTCTGCACTCGAGTCCGGAGGCCTGGTAACAGCAGTCCAGATGCCGGGCTGGATCATTTTCTCCCCTGCAGTATCGCAGCCTGAAACCGGGCTGATCTTCTATCCCGGCGGAAATGTCGATTTCCGGGCTTACTCACCATTGCTGTGGAAGATTGCCCAGGCCGGGTATGTGGTCGTGGTGCCGGACATGCCTTTCAACCTGGCTGTCTTTTCACCGAATAAGGCAAACCAGATTATCAGCGCATATCCGCAGATCACAACCTGGGCCATCGGTGGTCATTCGCTGGGCGGAGCAATGGCTGCCCGGTTTGCACTGGAGCACCCTGCTGCCGTAAAAGGTTTGGCTTTGTGGGCATCATACCCTGCCGCATCAGATGACCTGTCACAGTATGACCTGCTGGTTACGTCAATTTATGCTACCAACGATGGGCTGACTTCCTGGGCTGACATTGAAGCTTCGCGTGCATTGCTTCCCACTTCCACCGTTTTTGTGGAGATAGAAGGCGGCAACCATGCCCAGTTTGGCGATTACGGGTTGCAAAAAGGGGATAAGGCTGCAACGATTACTGCCGCTGAACAATGGAACCAGGTTATCGCCTCCACTCTGGCATTGATGGAGAAAATCGCCCCATGATTCCCGCACCCGGAATTCCGGCCGGACCAGCCGCGCACCGGTCTTTCCGCTACTACGACCTGGTGATGGTTTTGTTTGTGAGCGTATTGCTCATCAGTAACATCGCTTCCTCTGCCAAGATTGTCGATTGGGGTGTATCGCTGGCGGGGTTGCGCCTGGCTTTTGACGCCGGTACGATCCTTTTTCCGGTTTCCTATATCTTTGGCGATGTTCTGACAGAAGTTTATGGCTTCAAGCGCTCACGGCGGGTGATCTGGGCAGGCTTTGGAAGCCTGGTATTAAGCGCAGCTGTTCTGTGGCTGGTGCGCATTTTACCAGGTGAAGCCACCTGGAATGAATACGCCGGTCAGCAGGCATATGATGCCATCCTTGGCGGGGTGAGCAGCGGTGGGATCGTGCTGGCCAGCCTGGCGGCTTACTTCGCAGGCGAGTTCAGCAACTCGATTGTGCTGGCAAAGCTGAAGGTCGCCACGCAGGGCAAGCGGTTGTGGATGCGCACCATAGGCAGCACCCTGATCGGGGAGGCGATTGATTCGCTCATCTTCATCCTGGTTGCCAGCCTTTTCGGGGTGTTCCCGTGGTCGCTTTTTGTCACCCTGGTCCTGACGAATTACATCTTCAAGGTTTTTATCGAAGTGGTGATGACCCCATTTACATACTGGGTAGTTGCAAAGCTGAAAAAGGCTGAGAACGAAGATTACTATGACCGCGGGACAAGGTTTAATCCCTTTGAGTTTAAAGGCGAGTAAGGAATCTCCAGAGGGTTTGGTATGAAAGTGGTATCCGTCTGTCCGAAGAGATCCCTGGGTCAACCCTGGCAGTGTTTGAGGCTAGCGGTCACCTTCCCCAGGAAGAATGCCCGCAGCAATTTATGGATGCTGTAAACAGATTTGCAAAGTCACTCCCCTGAACGCTTGACTAATTGGAGTAAATTTCCTAATATATACATATCCATTTGCCATTTAAAAGAGGACGCATTTTTATGGCCGCACAATTAGCCCTGAATCATCCCGCCCCTGATTTTGAACTGCAAGATACCGATTTTGTTAATCTCAAGCTCAGCAAATTCCGAAACCGGTCAAATGTGGTGCTGGTTTTCCTGCGCGGGCTGGTTTGCCCGTTTGCCAGGGCGCAGCTGGCACAGCTGCGGCAGGATTACCCGGCATTCATTGAGCGCAATGCTGAGATCATTGTTATCACCCAGGACGGAACCCATACCATCAAACGCTACTGGCAGGAGAATGATATCCATTTCAATGGGGTGACGGATTATAAATCCAAAGTGGCGGAAATGTACCACCAGCCGGTGGACACGTTTGACAAGGGAAAGTTGCCTGCGGTTTTCATTGTTGATAAGAGCGGGATCATCCGCTATGTGCATTATGCAGAATCGATGTCTGATATCCCCGCCAACCAGGACCTGGTGATCGTGCTCGATCACATCAACCTGGGGCAGAAAACATGAAACTCAGGATGATTAGAAAGAAAGAGGCTGTCTTCTGCAAGACAGCCTCTCTTGTGTTTTCTCTCTTATTTTCTTACTTGATTTGCTTAATAGCATCCCAGCCGGCATAGTGGGCGGTATCATCCAGCTCGGTCTCGATCCGGATCAGCTGGTTGTACTTGGCCACACGGTCAGAACGGGCGGGGGCGCCGGTTTTGATCTGGCCAGTATTGAGGGCAACTGCCAGGTCAGCGATGGTGGCATCTTCGGTCTCGCCGGAGCGATGGGAGGTGACAGCACGCCAGCCAGCCCGGTGGCAGGTCTCAACAGCTTCGATCGTCTCAGTCAGCGAACCGATCTGGTTGACTTTGACCAGCAAAGCATTGCAGGCTTTTTCATCAATGGCACGGCGAACGCGGGTGGGATTGGTGACCAGCAGGTCGTCACCTACGATCTGGATGCGGTCGCCCACTTCAGCGGTGAACATCTTCCAGCCTTCCCAGTCATCCTGGGCAAAACCATCTTCGATAGAAACGATCGGGTACTGGTCGATCCAGTTTTTCCAGAACGCAACCATTTCCACGTTGGTCAGTTTCTTGCCTTCTTTGCGCAGGTTGTACAGGCGGGTATCTTCTTCAAACAGCTCAGAAGCAGCCGGGTCAAGCGCAATGGCAACCTGGGCATCGCGGGTGTTGCCGGCTTTGTAGCCTGCTTTGGCAATTGCCTCAAGGATAACCTCAACTGCTTCAACGTTGGCTTTCAGGGCAGGGGCATATCCGCCTTCATCGCCGACCAGGGTGGTATAACCGCGCGATTTGAGGACTGACTTAAGGGCATGGTAGATTTCAGCTCCCCAGCGGACGCCTTCAGCAAAAGTGGGGGCACCAAAGGGCATTACCATAAATTCCTGTGCATCGGTAGACTGCCAGCCGGTGTGTGCGCCGCCATTGAGGATGTTCATCATCGGGACGGGCAGAACATGGGCATAAACGCCGCCTATGTAGCGGTAGAGCGGCAGGCCGACATAGCTGGCTGCGGCCTTAGCAACTGCCAGGCTGGTACCGAGGATGGCGTTGGCGCCAAACCGAGATTTATTGGGGGTGCCATCCAGCCGGAGAAGTTCCTGGTCGATTCCGCGCTGGTCGAGGGCATCCATGCCCAGCAAGGCATCGGCGATCTCATCATTTACATTGTTTACAGCTTTAAGCACACCTTTTCCCAGGTAGCGGCTTTTGTCGCCGTCACGCAGTTCCAGAGCTTCATGCACACCGGTGGAAGCACCGGAGGGAACAGCGGCTCGTCCCCAGCTGCCATCGGTCAGGTAGACTTCAACTTCAACAGTCGGGTTGCCGCGCGAATCAAGAATTTCTTGCGCGAACACATCTTCAATTATGCTTTCCATATCTTCCTCTATTCCGTTTGATAAGTTTCTGGCTCAGCCAGATGATTTCTGCAGGATTTACCTCACCAAGTATAAATGATTAATCTGCTTTTTTGTAGTTCACACCGGCATGTTCGCACACTGCTTCCAGGAATGCTTTAAAAAGCGGGTGCGGGCGGTTGGGACGGGAAAGGAATTCAGGGTGGAATTGGGTGCCCACCATGAAGGGGTGATCGGCGATCTCTGCGATTTCCACCAGCCGGCCGTCGGGAGAAAGGCCGGAGAAGACCATGCCGTTTTCTTCAAAAACCTGGCGGTAATCATTGTTGAACTCAAAGCGGTGGCGGTGACGTTCTTCCACCATGTCCACCTTATACGCCCGGGCAGCCCTGGTACCCGGAACCAGGTGGCATGGGTACAGCCCCAGGCGCATGGTACCGCCCATGTCATTTATTTCGCGCTGTTCGGGCAGCAGGTCAATGACCGGGTTCTTGGTGGATCTTTCAAACTCGGTCGAATGTACATCGTCATCATGCAAAGCGGAACGGCCGAACTCGACCACCATCAGCTGCATTCCCAGGCACAGGCCGAGGAAGGGTACTTTTTCGGTGCGGGCGTGGTGGGTTGCCAATATTTTGCCCTCAATACCGCGGCTGCCAAATCCGCCAGGCACGATTACACCATCTGCATCGCGCAAATCTTCCCAGTGTTTGCCCTTTTCAAGGTCGGTGGAATGCACCCAGTTGATCTCCAGCTCTACACCGGTATGCAGGGCAGCGTGTTTCAATGCTTCGCGTACGCTCATGTAAGCATCATGCAGCTCCACATACTTGCCAACCAGGGCAACCTTGACCAGCGGTTTTTCCCGCTTTACCTCCAGCATCAGGTCTTTCCAGGCTGCCCAATCAGGATCCTGGCGCGGTTCCATCTTGAACCGTTCCAGGATATACTCGCCAACCTTCGCTTTTTCCAGCAGCAAGGGAACCTCGTACAGGATCGGGGTGGTAACCATCGGGATGACCGCCCGCAATTCCACATCGCAGAACAAGGCGATCTTCTCCCGCAGTGAGTTATCAACCGGGTAATCAGACCGGGCAACGATCATATCGGGTGCAATACCGATCGAGCGCAGCTCGCTGACCGAGTGCTGGGTGGGTTTGGTTTTCAGCTCTTCCGTGGCTCCGATGTAGGGCAGCCAGGTTACATGGATGTAGAGGGTATTCTCTCGACCCATGTCGCTGCGTAATTGCCGGATGGCTTCAAGGAAAGGCAGGCTTTCGATATCGCCAACCGTGCCGCCGACCTCAACCAGTACGATCTCAGCCCCGGTTTCTTTTGCAACCATGCCGATGCGCCGCTTGATCTCATTTGTGATGTGCGGAATCACCTGGATGGTGCCGCCCAGGTAATCACCCCGGCGTTCTTTCTGGATCACTTCGGCATATACCTGCCCGGTAGTGAAGTTGCACACCCTGCTCAGGCGGACATCAATAAAACGTTCGTAGTGCCCCAGGTCCAGGTCGGTTTCAGCGCCGTCGTCCAGCACAAACACCTCCCCGTGCTGGTATGGGCTCATGGTACCTGGATCGACATTAATATATGGATCTAATTTCTGTACAGCAACCTTGAAGCCCCGTTCTTTCAATAAGCGGCCAACAGCAGCTGCGGTCACGCCTTTGCCTACAGAGCTGACCACACCGCCAGTGAAAAATATGTATTTCGTCTTCAATGTGCCCTCCTCTTTGCCTGAATGCCTGTTTATAAAAATAGAGGTGGGGAGAGCCTTTTTATTGTCTCTCCCCACCGGGGTGTCAATTTGTTGCGGATGATGCAGATGGTTTCATCTTTTACTGTCCAGAACGGTTTTTATGCTCCATCGTTCGGTAGAAAATATCATCCTGTTCAGCGCCGGAAGATTTCTTGCTGCGGGCTTTTTGTTCCTGGCGGCGTGATTTTTCTTTAAATTGTGCCTCACGCCAGGCGATCTCCATGGCAGTCAATTCAGGCTCTCCTTGCACGATGATATCACCAGATGCATTACGGACAAGCTCGAAACTCTCCTCTGGATTGCTTTGCTTCTTGCGCTTGCCGCCTTTTCTATTTTCATGGTCATCCTGGCGGCTGCTGTCTTTGTCTTCAACCTTGGCTGCTTCAGCAACCTGTTCGGGTTCGGGCAGCAAAGATTTCAAGCTCAATTTGATCTGTTTCTTGCGGCGGTCAACCTCAAGGATCTGGGCCTGGACCTCTTCGCCCTCTTTAACCACATCACCAGGGGTGCGGACGTATTCATGGGCAAGTTCACTGACATGTACCAGTCCTGGCCGTTCAGCACCGATTTCAACAAATGCGCCGAATTTCTCCAAGCGCACAACGGTGCCCTTAACGGTCATGCCGGGTTTCAGGTCGCGCCAGTCCAGGTCCAGCGGTTTGAGCATGGTCAATTCAACCCGGTTCTCGCGTACCCGCCGGACCCAGCAGGTAACATCCTGCCCCAGGGTCAGGACTTCTTCAACCTTGCGGATTTGCTCACCCTCTTTGGCTGGAACCATTTGAGAGATATGCATCACTGCAGGTTGATCGGTACCAATATCTACCAGGGCGCCTGCCAGGCTGATTTTAGTGACCTTTCCTGTGAATTGCATTTTTGGTTTTATGGCTCCTGCATCGTTTGCCTGAACCGTCACGCCCTTTTCCATACACGTTCTCCTATATTGTTAGTTGCAAACCGTGATTATACTCATTTTGCCTGAATCCGTCAATTAATCAGGTCATATCACCAGATGCATTTTACTTATATGGATTATTCTGCTGGCATCCTTGCGAATTCACATCAGTTTGGCTAGAATAACAAGCAAACAGCTTCTAAAAGGTGGTCATGATGCAAACTAGAAAACTCGGGTTCAGCAGTCTCGATTTCACAGTGGTGGGCCTTGGCGCATGGGCGTTTGGTGGAAGCAACTGGTCATACGGCTGGGCTGACCAGGACGACAGCGAATCAGTGGCTACCATCCTGCACGCCTTGGAACTTGGCATCAATTGGATTGATACTGCCCCAGCATATGGGTACGGGCACTCTGAGGAAATCGTTGGCAAGGCTTTAAAAAGCACCCACAGGAAACCATTTATCGCAACCAAATGCGGAATGAAGCCTGCTGCAGACGGTTGGAATTTCGATTGCATCCTGAAAGCGGAAAGCATACGGCAGGAAGCTGAAGACAGTTTGAAAAGGCTCGGGGTAGAGGTGATCGACCTGTATCAGATCCACAAGCCATTCCCCGATGAAGATATCGAAGAAGCCTGGGGCGTGGTTGCTGACCTGGTCAAAGAGGGAAAAGTGCGTTATGGCGGCGTATCCATCTTCAGCGTTGACCAGATCAAACGCTGCCAGGCAATCCACCCTGTTGCCTGTTATCAACCGCCCTACAACATGCTGGTGAGGGGTGTGGAAGATGAGCTGCTGCAGTACTGTGCCAGCAGCAATATTGGTGTCATTACCTACAGTCCGCTCCGATCGGGGCTGCTTTCCGGCAAGCTGACCCGGGAACGGCTGGAAAGTAAGGGAAAGGAAGACTGGCGTACCCATGCTGACCCTGAATTCCTGGGCGCAAGGCTGCAAATCAATCTCGATCTGGTGGACAAGTTGCGGTCGATTGCAGGCAGGCTGGGTTGTACCCTTTCACAACTGGCCATTGCCTGGGTACTGCGCCGAACTGAAGTGACCGCTGCCATTGTTGGCGGCAGGCGCCCTGTGCAGATGGATGAATCGGTCCGGGCTGCCGGTGTGGCTCTTCCGGTAGAGGTGCAGGAAGAAATCGCCGTCTTATTGGCTGAAAGGGATGCACAACTAGAATCTGCTGGCGAACCATTGAGCCTGCCCTGGTAATCTGATTGTTGCGTAACCGCTACCTGCCTGCAGTGTTAAGGCTTACATCAACCTTAACATAATTGCTTGAATGAATTAGCAATTTGTTTCGTTAAGGTATTCCGATTCTTAACAAAACGAAGTATAATAATTCTGCGTCAGTTATGGTTCATCCTCCGCAAACATTGTTCTTATACTGACCCAAGATGGGGGTAGAAAATTATCGTGCGGCGTCTTTGATTGACGTAACCTTAGTGATGTAAATTATTAACAATTTTTCTTTACTCAATATAGTTATGCAGGCAGCAGGCGTATGAAGGCATCGATATTGCTTATTGAAGGTAAACGCTCTACCCGTCCCTCTTTTCAGTCAGGTCTGATTAATAAGGGGTATGCGGTGAGTAGTGTACCGAATGGAAGCAGTGCATTAACCCTTCTGGCTGGTTATAAACCGCATGTGATCCTGGTCGATTCGGCATCCATGCGGACGAATGGCAAACGTATTTGCCAGTCTTTACGCGATAGTGCGCCAGGCATTCCTGTTATCGTCATTGCAAATGCCTCTTCAAACTCCGCGCAAAACTTCCCTGCTGAAGTTGTCCTGTTTGAACCATTCACCCTTCAAAAACTGGTGAACAGGATAAAGACGTTTGTGCCCAATGAAAAAAAGAATTCCCTGGTTGCCGGACCCATTGAATTGGACCTGGACCAGCGCCTGGTGCGGTGCGGGACCAAGCAGTCACGCCTGACTCCCCGGCTGGCAGCTTTGCTCAAGATGTTCCTGGAGAAACCGGGTGAATTGATTGAGCGCCAGGAGATCTTTCAAAAAGTGTGGGAAACCGAGTATCTTGGCGATACCCGCCCGCTGGATGTACACATCAGCTGGCTACGCAAAAAGATCGAAGATGACCCGCGCAAGCCCCAATTCATCAAGACTATCCGGGGAGTTGGTTACCGGTTGGATGTAGAAATTACCCCGACCAAGAAGAAGTCTTTCAGTCACAGTACTTGAAACCAGAAATTGTACCCGCTTGACAGGCACCCTCATGCGGTTATAATCTCAAGCAGTCAAGGTTCAACCCCTTCTCCAATGTGCCGGGAGGGGGTTGTGATTATACACAGGGAGCATGTAAATGTTAGATATCAACCTGGTACGTGAAAACCCCAACCTTGTCCGCAAGGCTTTGCAGCTGCGGCAGATGGATACCATGATGGTCGATCAGGTACAGGAACTGGATTTGCAGCGACGTGCACTATTAACCGAAGTGGAAGGATTAAAAGCTGAGCGGAACGCTGTTTCCAAGCAAATTGGGCAAACTAAAGACCCGGCAGCGCGGCAGGAGAAGATTGAAGCCATGCGGCTGGTGGGAGACAGGATCTCACTCCTGGATGAAAAAGTGCGCCTGGTGGAAAGCGAATTGGATGACCTGGTGGCTCGCATTCCGAACATCCCGTCTGAGCGTACCCCGGTGGGAAAGAACGAAGAAGATAACCAGGTGGTCAGGCAGGTAGGCGAAAAACCCCAATTTGCATTTGAGCCGCTGCCGCACTGGGATCTGGGGCCCAATCTGGGGATCATCAATTTCGAACAGGGAGTAAAAATAACCGGCTCGCGCTTTTATGTTCTCAGCGGGGCAGGAGCTCGCTTGCAGCGTGCTTTGATTTCCTGGATGCTCGATCTGCATATCCGCCAGGGTTACCATGAGCAGTACACACCCTTCATGGTCAAGGCAGATACCCTGTATGCATCGGGGCAGCTGCCAAAGTTTGTAGACAACCTCTACCATGACGCTGAGGAAGATTACTGGTGGGTTCCCACGGCTGAGGTGCCCCTGACAGGCTTGCATATGGGGGATGTGCTGGACCAGCAAAACCTGCCCCTGCGGTACACCGCCTATACGCCCTGTTTCCGCCGCGAGAAAATGAGCGCCGGCAGGGACATCCGCGGCATCAAACGCGGCCACCAGTTCGATAAGGTGGAGATGTACATCTTCTGTGAGCCTGAAGAATCAGAAAACGAACTGGAACGGATGCTGAATGACGCAACCTCAGTATGCGAAGGCCTCGGGTTAACCTACCGGGTGCTGCAGCTGTGCACCGGAGACCTTGGGTTTAACGCCACCATCACGTATGATGTTGAGGTTTGGGCTCCCGGCTGCAACGAATGGCTGGAGGTCTCTTCTGTTTCAAACGTGGGTGATTTCCAGGCGCGGCGGGCAAATATCAAATACCGCCCGGCAGAAGGCGGAAAAACCCGCCTGGTGCATACATTAAATGGCTCAGGTCTGGGTCTGCCGCGCACACTGGTGGCAGTGCTGGAAAATTACCAGCTGGAAGACGGCAGTGTGAAAGTACCGGAAGTATTGCTGCCCTGGATGGGCGGGGTGGAGTACATCCGGCGCGGGCTGTGATGGAGTTGAATTAGTGCCAATAGACTGGTCGGGTATATCCCATGTCGCCTTCCTGGTGGTCATTGGCGTCACCATGCTGGCTGGTTTGCTTGGGCTGCTGACAGTGGTCATCCCGGGGCTGACCATCATCTGGGCGGCTGCTCTGGTGTACGGCCTTGTTGAGGGCTTTACCACCTGGGGTTGGGTGATTTTTGCATTTATGACCTTTCAAATGATCGTGGGAGTGGCCTCCGATAATGTCATTATGGGAGCCAGCGCTAAAACTACCGGGGCTTCCTGGTTGTCCATCATTGTGGCACTGGGCGGAGGTGTTGTTGGCAGCATAGCGTTTCCCCCGTTCGGCGGCATCATTGCTGCCTTGATTGGCATTTTTGTGGTCGAGTGGATCAAGCGCAAGGACTTGAAAAAAGCCTGGGAATCATTCAAGGGATTGGCATCCGGCTGCGGATGGGCGGTTGCCTTTCGGTTTTTTATCGGTTGCATAATGCTCTGTTTATGGCTGGTCTGGGTGTTCGTGGTAAATCAGGGATAAATTCAGCAGGTTATTACTCATTAATCGTGTTAATACAATGATGGCGAAACCCTGCAATATAGCAAGGTTACGCCATCATGTTTTTGCCTACAGTTAAAGACTACTCTTCGATCGTTATAGCTTCTTCGGGGCAGTCAGCAGCAGCCTGGCGGGTATCTTCCCAGTACTGTTCGGGAACGGGATCAAGCTGTACGGCTGCAATACCATCAGCACCCAAAACGAATACATCTGGTGCTATTCCTTCGCAAACACCACATCCAAGACACTTCTCGGGGTCGACAAAAGCTCTCATGATAACCTCCATTATTTTTATGCTACTCAGCTTCATCATTTTATCATAAAAGTTATCTGCAGCAACCAGATGACCTTTTGCATAACCCGGTTCATGCATGAATCTAACAAAACCTGCCTATTTTGTAAACGAAATGCCCAGAGATTTTCCCAGGATACTTCGTAGCAATCCGGCTGGAACAAGCAGTACCAGGTGTGCCAGAAGGCTGATCGCGATCACCGCGCTGACAGCCGGCAGTATTGTAGAAAGAACGGGAAGGACGTGAATTTTCATCCAGGGACCCGCGCCGGCTGCGATGACCAGGATGAGGAGCAGCACAAAAACAAGAATAATCGGCAGCCAGGCATGCCTGTCTGATTCAGATGGCAGCATAGTGCTGCTGATGGTAAAGAGCAGGTAAAACCAGATCCAAAAATCCGGCAGGCTGGGAAGCTGCTGCAGTGCCTGCCACCAGGTATGAAAATCTCCCGTAAAGAAGCCGGGCAGACCGAGGATGAAATGCGAAATCAAGGCGATAACAGCCCCCCCCGAAATCAAGGGTGCAGTACCGATCAATGCATCCCGGATTACATCCACCTGGTTGGTTTGCACGTACCCAAGCCGCACCCTGCCGGTTGGTGTGGTGTGGGGGATGAGCGAGAACTTTTTGACTGGAACGCGCAGCAGCAGGGCAGCCAACAGGTGGCTGAGTTCATGCAGAAGAACACCCGGGAAGAACAGTAAAGAAAACAAACCCACCGCCAGGTTAAGGCGGCGGGTCATGATCAGGAAAAGGTATTGAATTTCTCTGTGCAGGAGAACCTGCGCCAGAATGAATGGCAGGGTCAATCCCAGGAGCCACCAGAAGGCAGTCATTTATCCTGGTTAACGCTCTGCAGCGGCGGCAACAATAGCGGTGAAATCAACCGGTTTAAGGCTGGCTCCGCCCACCAGGGCGCCGTCAATATCAGGTTGTGAGAAAAATTCCCTGGCATTTGCACCAGTAACTGATCCACCGTAGAGCACGCGTACGGCCTGGGCGGTTTTTTCATCGAACAGGGCTGCAACCGGCTTACGGATGAAATCTTTGATGACGGCATTGGCGCCTTCTGCGCTGGCTGCCCTTCCGGTTCCGATTGCCCAAACAGGTTCGTAAGCGATTACAACATTTTCCATTGCTGCAGTGTCCAGCCCGTTTAAACCTTCACGAACCTGGCGGGAGACCACTGCTTCAGTCTGCCCGGCTTCATTTTCTTCCAGGGTTTCACCCACGCACATGATCGCCACCAACCCGACAGCCAGGGCGGCTTTTACTTTCTTGTTGACGGATTCATCGGTTTCGCCGAATTTCGCGCGCCGTTCTGAATGCCCGATGATCACATACTGGCAAAACTCTTTAACCATATCGGGTGCAACTTCACCCGTATAAGCGCCGGAGGTTTCCCAGTACAGGTCCTGGGTTCCTACTCCGACCGGGCTGCCCTGTAAACGGGCTGATACAGCCGGAACTGCCAGGTAGGACGGGCAGACAACCCGTTCCACCCTGTCATATCCGATGATGGCTGGAAGCAGTTCGTTGACCAGGGCAACTCCCTGGGCGCTTGTCTTGTTCATCTTCCAGTTTCCTGCAACAAATGGTTTACGCATAGTATCCTCTTCAGACAAAGTACTCACGTTTAGCCAAACGTGGATGGTGTGATTTTGATCAATGTTATTTTACCAGACAGGGACTGTTAAGCTGCCTGGTTTAAGGATTAGCTTTCAGATACCTTGGTAAAAACATTGAAATGCGGTGGATTTTCCAGGTGTTTCTTCACCTTGCAAAGGGAAGCTGTGCGCACCAGGGCTTCGTGGTATTGTTCCGGAAAGTTGGGGGGTACCTGTATCTCGAGCTCCACCTCGCTTACCAGGTCGCTACCCGGTTTGGATAATGAACGCTGGACAATGCGGATTCCCTCAGTTGGCAAACCGCGCTGTTTACAGAATCCAAGCACATAAATGCCGGCACAGGTACCCAACGATGCCAGGAACACAGCAAAGGGAGTAGGAGCTGAACCGGGCATGCCCATCGAAGGCTGGTCTGTCATAACTGTGTATGGGCCAAAGTGAGCGTCTACCCGGTCCCCACCCGGGAAATCAATGATCATCTCCATGAAAATCCTCCTGATAACAGTAATCACTAAAATTATACGCTACATAAACCCCAATACCTCAATTGTTATAGAATATTAATAAAGGAGCTGCGATGAATGAGGCTGACAACCAGGATCACAATAGGGATGAGGGCTCGCAATTAACATATCTGCGGAAGAAACGCCCGGGATTACTGATTTCTGCCGGCATTGCTGCATCCATTCCGACAGTCGGGTTCATAGTGCGCGAGGTTTTCCGTAAAAGGAACAAGCACTTGATGCAGGAGAATATTGCCCAATTCTCATCCATCCCGGAAGAGGCGTCGTTCCTGGAAGCCAGACCGCGCCACTTTGGCGGGAAAAAGAAACCCTTCCGCCATGCAGTGCTGCTGCTGCACGGGTTTTCCTCCTCCCCGATGGAGTTCTCCAGCCTTATCCCGCACCTTGAAAATGCCAATATCCCATATTATGCACCGCTGTTGACTGGTTACGGTATGGACGACTTCCGCCTGCTTTACCAGGTCAGGGCGGATGACTGGCGCAGGGATGCCGCTTCTGCATATGAACTTCTGTCTTCCTTCGCCGATGAGATCAGTGTGGTGGGGCATTCCACTGGCGCCAATCTTGCCCTGTATGTGGCAAGCAAGTTTCCTGTCAGGCACCTGGTGCTCAGCGCCGCAAACCTGGTTCCGTCTGTGCAGGATGAAATACTGAAACATATCGTCAATTCAACCTTCCTGGGTGCAGTGTTCCGGATGGCAATGCCGGTGGTGAAAAAGCCGGTCCGGCGCAAGGATCCTGAGCGGGGAGACACTCTCGACCCGGCCACCGCCGGGAAGGGGTTTGGCTACCGGGCGATCCCGCTTCAAAGCGTGCGGGCTTTGTGGACATTGCAGGATGAAACCCCGGTTTCAGGCTTGCAGTGCAGGTCAATGCATTACCTGTATGGGCTGCAGGATCTTTCGGTAAACAACCAGGCTTCCATCCGTATTCTGCAGGAGAGCGGGAACGAGTTTACCGTTGAACCTTACAGCAACTCTGCCCACAACATCCTCGATGATTTTGAAAAGGAAGCGGTGATCGCACGCATTTTCGGTATCCTGGAAGGTAAGTAAATCCGCGAATTTTTATCACTCTACAGGGTGACAAAAAAACTTTGCAAGCGGAATAATGCCACTTTCGCGGTGGAGGGTTGGACGTTAATATGTTTTCATGCTAATTCCAGTGCTTTCAGCAGCAGGAATATTCCCGGGATTGGAGCCAGCCCAGCTCGCATCCCTTTCAGGCATGTTATTTGAGAAACAGGTACAAAAGGATGAAGTCCTCTTCAAACAGGGTGATCCTGCGTCCATCGTGTACATGGTACAGAAAGGGCAGATTCTCATCCGCTACAAGCCGTATGACGGGGATGAACTGACCGTGGGGACAATCAGGCCGGATGGCATTTTGGGTTGGTCGGCCGCCTTAGGGCACCCCAGGTACACATCCCGAGCGGTAGCGGTAGAAGATTCAACCCTGCTGGCTATTTACGGTACCCGGCTGCGCTGCCTGTGCCTGCAGCAGCCTGAGACCGGCGCCATGATCCTGGACAGACTGGCAAGCGGGATTGCAGGCAGGCTGCAGTCGACCGAGGCGCTTGTGCATTTACTGAGTTCTGAAATAGAATATAATGAACATTGTTTGGAAAGGAAAATTCAGCATGGCTGATGCAACCAACGGTTATTCAAAAGAAGAGCAAATGAAGGGGTTGATCGAACAACTGGACGCTTACATCAACCATTTTCACGGTGGATCAGTGGAACTGGTTTCCTTTGAGGATGGACTGGTGAAGATCAGGCTGGGCGGCGCCTGTGAAGATTGCCCCCTTTCCCCCAGTACCGTACATGGCTGGGTAGAGGGCACTATCCGCCAGTTCTTCCCTGATATTACCGGTGTTGAGCAAGTGTATTGAACGGTCACAAAACCTGACCAGGGTTGAAAATCGCCCTGGTTTTTTTTGGAAATTCTGCAATCTTTCATCTTCCAGCAGCCAGGTCAAGGCTTTTGCGCGGGTTTGAAAAACCCTGAAGTCATTTCCGCGGTTCGTCTCCAGAGCAAAGTCATAGAACTTCCCCTTTTTGGATAGCAGTGAATTCACCACAGCGCCTGCTTTGATGCGATAAGTGCTTAGCTTGAGTAAAACGCTGCCCGCCAACCCGGTGCGAAGATCGTAAAATGCTTTAGGTATATTTTCCTGGTTGATCAACAGGCCGTTGAAATGGTATTCGCCGCAAGCCGAAATCAGGTCCAGAGCATCTGTTTCACTTGCCAGCAGCCCGTTGCCAGGTAGCGTTTCGATCCATGTATTCTGTCCATCTGTATTCAATAGCGTTTCCATACCCGGATTATGCCATAAATCCAAACGGTATACAAACATTATACAATTCATTTTCCTGTGCAATCCCGGCAGGTATAGTAAGTACATATTTAATTAGAGAAGAAAAAATGTCTGAAAATAGAAATTAAGCAATTTACGGAGTTTCAATGTATTTATGGGGTTTCTGCACCTCATCCAGGATGTTTTGATGATCTTGCTCAGCAACGATACCGCATACCCGGTTTATTCAAACTTCTTTAAATTCGATATGGCTGCCAGGGCTCTCGTTCCAAACCCGCAGATCGCATTCGAGCTGCGCTTCGGTCCAGCGGTTGCAGTTTTCCTGCTGCTATCTGCGGTTGCACATTTCTTCCTGGCAACTGTCGGTTACAAACTGAATGTCAGCAACCTGAAGAAGGGCATGAACCCGGTCAGGTTTTATGAATATGCCCTTTCATCATCTATAATGATCGTTTTGATCGGTTTGCTGGTCGGTCTATATGGTCTCGGTGCTATCATCCGGATCTTCAGGTTGTATGCCATGATGAACATGTTCGGCATCATGATGGAGTACCACAATCAATACACCCAGAAAACCAACTGGTTGTCCTTTGTCTATGGGTCCGTGGCAGGCATCATTCCCCGGGTTGTGATTGTGCTCTACTTTGTGGGTTCCATTGCCGGGGAAGGCGGCGAACCGCCAGCTTTTGTGTACGCCATCATCCCCACCTGTTCTTTTTCTTCACCTCATTCGCCATCAATATGATCCTGCAGTACAAAAAGGTTGGCAAATGGAAAGACTACCTGTTCGGTGAGAAAACTTACATGGAATAAATCGGACTGCTAAGTCCAGCTAATAATATGCCAAACAGGAAACCAGGAGAAACCAGGTCGAGTTTACCTGCCGGCAAGGTGGGTTTGTTATTGATTTGCCGAGTGTGACTACTCGATGGAGATTTCGATATGCTCCCCGTCATTTTGGTCAGTCACGTCAATGATCTTTCCCACCTGTCCAGATTGGACCATTGCAACCAGCCTTTGAGGGTCCACCCCATCAATCTGCGGGGAAAAATGGGCTCCCATCTTTATTCCGGTGGCAAGCATGGTTACTGGAAGGCGGATATTGACGCGCTCTCTGCCTGAATGCAGGTCTGAGACCTTTATCCTGAACCAGTGACGGTTATGTGGGGGTTCCACTGGTTCAAAAGCAGCCGGTGAGGTTGTATTCTTTTGCCTGTCGCCCAGGGCGTTCAGTAATTCCAGGCCTTGTTCGGCGGTGATCGTTCCCTGATGGATCATGGTTAAGACAGCAACGCGCTCTTGTGATGAAGGCATCCTGACTCCTACCACTATTGTATGCAAAACACGCTGCCGATAATAGTGAGGTACATCACAACAGGCGGATTACTTCTCTTCGGCGCTTTGCTTCTCCCAGCGGTCGACAGCCTGTTTTATGAGTGATTTGACTTCAAGGTCAGGAATGCTTTCGATCCCCTCATATCGGGTCACACCGATCCAAACGATCACTTCATGAGCGGGGTTTTCATCCAACCGGATGGCTTTAATTTTCAGGTCAGTATCCTGCAGCATCTCCTGAAGGATTGCATCGATCTGGTGAACGATGCTCATCGTGCGCGGATCGGGTTTTGCCTCAACCGGTTCTTGTTTGCGGATTGTGAACGGCAGGCTAATCTTTTGGAGCGGGGACTGGTCTTTTTCTGTTTCCGGCAGCAAGTCCTTTGGTTGAGCATCCTTTTCTGGTAAAGGAATCGGGCTGGCAGCAGTGTCCCGGTCAATACCAAGCATCGAGGTAACATCTACAAGCAGGCTGGACAGGTACTTCTTTATTGCCGGGTCTGCGGTTTCGCTGGCCGTAACTGTCTTTTCCCCCAGCCTGAAAACCAGCTGGTTATCCTTCTTGGAGCGGAAGATCTGCACCTGTTCTTCCAGGTTTGGATCTGGTTCAGGTCCAGCAGCTGGCGGTACGGCGCCGGCATTGCGCGCATGCCAGGCAGTCATGACCAGTATCCCGCCGATAAAGCCGATGATGACAAACAGGAACCCAAATACAATTTGGCTGGTTAATTCCGACATATCACACCTCTTCTTTTTCCTGGTAAGCCTGGCAGGCAGGGCAGTAGTGTGTGCTTCTTTGTCCAATCACCGTTCGTGCGATAACTGCACCGCAATGTGAACATTTTTTTCCTGTCTGGCGGTACACGTTAAAGTGATTCTGGAAAGACCCTCCCCGGTACACCCAGTCTATACTGGCGCCGTTGTGATTAATGCCTTCAACTAGTACTGAATGGATTGCATTCAACAGGCGGCTGGCCTGCTCAAACGTAAGACTGTCAGCCCTGGCTGCGGGGTGAAGCCTGGCAAGGAAAAGCGCTTCGTCTGTGTAAATGTTTCCCAGCCCCGCCAGGAAGGATTGATCCATTAAAAGAGGTTTCAGCATCCTTTTCTTGCTTTGCAGCATGCTAAAAAAACCCGCAGGCTCTAGTTCGGGATCGAGGGCATCCGGCCCCAGGGTATGCAGAACCTTTTCCGGCTCTGGTGTGAGCCACATCCTACCGAATTTGCGGGTGTCGTTGAAGACCAGGCGGGTGGCATTGTCCAAATCCAGGGTGACACGGTCATGGCTTCCAGCCGGCTCAGCTTCCGGGACGATTTTCAGGTCGCCGCTCATCCGTAAGTGGCTAAGCAAGTGATATGGGGGGATTTCACAAACCAGGAACTTCCCACGCCGAGAAACGGACTTAAAAGTTAAGCCTTGAATTTGGGAGATAAAAACATCTGGCTGCGGCACTACCAGAGTACGGGTCCAATAAACATGCGATTGGGACACAGTGCGGCCGGGCAGACCGGGCAGGCCGTTTGTGCCAAGCCGCAAGGTGCGTGCAATGGTTTCGACCTCTGGCAGCTCAGGCAATCTTCTTACCTGCAGTTACTCGTTAAACATTTCGCCCACACTGCGCCCTTCATTCGCCCGGCGGATGACTTCACCAAGCAGGGGGGCAATGGAGAGCACGACCAGGCGCTCGCCAAGGAGCGCTTTCTTTTCGGGCGGGATGGGAACGGTGTTGGTGGTAATGAACTGTTTTACCGGAAGAGCAGCCAGGCGGGCTGCGCAATCGGCTGAAAAAACCGCGTGCACGAAAACCACGTACACGTCACGGGCGCCCATGTCTTTTGCCAGGTTCACTGCCTGGGTGATCGAACCGCCTGTATCCACTTCATCATCCACGATGACAACATCACGGTCTTTGACATCGCCAATCAGGGTAAGGGCTTTGGCTTTTGAATCATTGGCAACCCTTCGTTTTTCAGTAAATGCCATGGGAACATCCAGGACTTCAGCATAGTTGCGGGCTTTTTTGGCAAACCCCAGGTCGGCGGTCAGGACGACCGGGTTGACCATCTGCTGGCGGATGTTCTTCAGGTATTCTTTCAGGAGGTGGAAACCTGAAAGTACATCTCCGGGGATGGTGAAAAAGCCCTGGATCTGGCCGGCATGCAGGTCAAAGGTCATGTAGCGGTCAGCGCCGGCCACTTCTATCATATCTGCCACCAGGCGGGCAGTGATTGGTACACGCGGCTGGTCTTTCTTATCTGAGCGGGCATAGCATAGATAGGGGATGATGGCGGTGATGCGGGCTGCGGAATCCAGGCGCAATGTCTGCAGCATGATGAGCAGTTCCATCAGGTTGCGGTGCACCGGTGCAGAGGTGGTCTGGATCACATAGCAGTCCTGCCCTCTAACGCTGCTGTGTAATTTGATAAACAGGTTGTCATTGGGGAATTGAACAACATCCCTTTCGCACAGTTTTAACCCCAGGTATTCAGCCACTTCATCGGACAGATCTGGATGAGCAGTACCGCTGTAAAGTTTGATGTCTCCGTAGACCATCCGTTCATGTCGAGCACTTGAAATTGGCATTTTTCACTCCTGCTGTTATCTAATCCACATCCTGCCATTCACTCCGCAGGATCCCCATAAAAACGGCATCCACATACTGGCCGTTGATAAACCTTTCCTGGCGCATCCTGCCTTCTTCCACAAAACCGGCTTTCTTATATGATTGTATCGCACGCGGGTTGGATTCGTAAACAAAAAGCTTGACGCGATTCAGATTCAAGGTATTAAAGGCATGTTTGAGCATCAGGCGCATTGCCCGGGTGCCCCAACCCTGGTTCCAGATTGTCTTTTCCCCGATAAAAATCCCTACTTCTGCTACAAGCGACTGCCAGTTGATGGTATCGAATCCAATAATGCCAATATGTGTCCAGGTATCATTGAGAAGCACTTCAATTGCCAGGGGCTGTTCTTCAACTGGATGCTTCAGGATCCTTTCGAACCAGGCTTCTTCCTGGATGAGGGAGAGCGGTGTGAGGATTTGAAGACCTGCGGTCACTTCCGGGTCATTCAGCCATGCCACACAGCGCGGCAGGTCTTCCCTTTCCAGGGCTCGCAGACGGATGTCATTTCCAAGGATCATGATTATCTCCTAAGGGTTCAGCCGGTTGGGTCCCCTGAAGAGAAGCACAGCTTCACGGACATTGTTCAAGTTGAGCATTACCATCAACAGGCGGGATAACCCCAGCCCAAATCCGCCATGCGGCGGGCAGCCGTAGCGGAAGAAATCCAGGTAGAAGCGGATGGGATCATGGGTCAGGCCTTTCTCGGTAGCCTGTTTTGCCAATATATCCACCCGGTGTTCGCGCTGGGCTCCGGTAGTGATCTCCAACCCGGAAGCGATCAGGTCGAAACTCTTCGTGATATTCGGCTGGTCTGCATAGCGCATGTGATAGAACGGTCTTACTTCAATTGGCCAATCAGTGATGAAGACAAAGTCGTGGTTGTATTTTTCTTTGACCCACTGGGCTACAGCCCGTTCTCCACCCGGATCCAGGTCGCCTTTTTTATCGGGTGGCAGCAAGTAGTTAATCTCTTTCAAAACCTTGTATGCTTCAGCCATAGGCAGGCGCGGGAAGGGAACGGTTGGAACCTGCAGGTCAGTCCCCAGCAGCGCCTTAATCTCCTCGCCGTGGATGTCTTTGACTTTCTGGTAGGCATACTGCAGCATGTTCTCAAGGAAGCGCATGACATCATCGTGGGATTCGATCCACGACATTTCCATGTCAATGCTGGTGAATTCGGTCATGTGGCGTGAGGTGAAAGAAGGATCCGCTCTGAAGGCTGGACCGATCTCAAACACCCGGTCAAAACCAGCCGCCATGGCCATTTGCTTGTAGAACTGGGGAGATTGCGCCAGGTAAGCCTTACCGCCGAAATATGGCAGCTCGAATAATTCTGCGCCGCTTTCGCTTGGGCTGCCCATCAGCTTGGGTGTGTGGATCTCCAGAAAACCATTCTGGATCCAGTACTCACGCAGCGCCATTTCTGTTGTGGTTTGCACTTTGAATATCAGGGCAATTTCCGGCCGGCGCAGGTCAATAAACCGCCAATCCATGCGGAAATCGATGGCAGGCATGGTATCGGCAAACGGATCGAAGGGAAGCTGTTGGGCTGCCAGGCTGTCAGTCTCAGCTGTTTCAAGCTGGATTTCAATTCCGCCCAGTTTTACAACCGGGTTCTCCACCACCTTGCCGGTGATAGTTAATGCGGTTTCGGTGGTTAAGCGCGAAATTTCTTCTGCCAGGGTTGGGTTGCCCTCTTTCCATAACGCCACCTGCACCAGCCCGGTCAGGTCACGCAGGACGATGAACTGCATTTTTTTCTGGTCCCGCAGGGTTTGCAGGAAACCCTGTACTTTTACTGTTTGGCCGATGTGACCTTTTAGTGCCGATATTGGTGTTCTTTCCATGGAACTTCTCCTCTACGAAATAATTGCAATCGGGTTATACCCTAAAATCAGTCAAAATTGAAGCCGGAAAGCTTTAACAGGTCGTTTACTGTCTGGTAAGGTGTCGCTTTACGGGAATACAGGGCTTCCACGCTTTTATCCAGGGCAGAAGGCGGGAGGTTTTTCATCCAGTGCTGCTGCATGGTTTGCATTACCAGGTTTTCCACTTCATCCCGGATACGCAAATGCTGGCGTTTTTCCCATTCATTGCTTGTACGCAGGAAGTGCAGGTGGGCTAATGCGATTTCCATCACTTCAAATGCGCCTTCCCCTTTATTGGAAACCGTCCGCAAGACTGGCACTTCCCAAACCGGGGTTGAGCTGCTGCCTGCAGAAGAAGCCCTGCCGGAGTGGTTCGAAAGCTGAAGCATTGCCTGCAGCGCCCTTTCGGTGTTTTCGACACCAGGCAGGTCAGCCTTATTCACTACCAGGATATCGGCGATCTCCAGGATACCGGCTTTGATCGCCTGGATATCATCACCCAGGCCGGGGGCATCTACCACAATGGTGGTATGTGCCAGACTGGCTATCTCAACTTCAGCCTGGCCCGCCCCAACGGTTTCCACCAGGATTACTTCAAACCCGGCAGCATCCATCAGGCGTGCCACCTGTGCCGTGGTGCGTGCCAGACCGCCAATTGCACCGCGGGCAGCCATTGAGCGGATGAAAATACCTGTATCTCCGCTCAGGTCGCGCATGCGCACCCTGTCTCCCAGGATCGCCCCGCCGGTAAAGGGGCTGGAAGGATCAACGGCAATGATCCCTACATGCGGTTTGGTCTCTTTCCCGGTTCCCTTTCGGAACGCCAGCGCCAACTGGTTCACCAGGGATGACTTGCCGACTCCCGGAGCTCCGGTAATGCCGATGATATAGGCGTTCCCGGTATGGGGATACAGGATCTCCAGGGCATCCCTTCCGGTGGTGGTATCATTTTCGACTTCGGTGATCAGGCGTGCCAGGAGAAGGCGGTTGTCCCGGATATCTTCATGCAGCCTGCTGCTTACCAGAGAGGACATCTGCCTTACTTTTCTGCCATCAGTTTTTGGATGTCATCGATGATCTGGGTGGTAGCCGAACCCGGCCCATAAACTGCTTTTACCCCTGCATCCAGCAATACATTCACATCTTCTTCGGGGATGATGCCGCCTACAAAGACGGGTACTTTACTCTGCCCATTGGCTTGCATCAACTCAATGATCCTTGGTACCAGGGTCAGATGGGCGCCGGAAAGGATTGAAAGGCCGACAATGTCCACATTTTCCTGCAAGGCAGCTTCTGCAACCATTTCAGGTGTCTGGCGCAGCCCGGTGTAAATGACTTCCATCCCTGCATCACGCAATGCCCGTGCAATTACCTTGGCGCCCCGGTCATGACCATCCAGCCCGGGTTTGGCAATAAGCACTCGAATTTTTTGATCCATTCTGGTTCTCCGAATTTGATTTGAACAAGTTGATTATACTCCATAGCCTTTCGGCTGCTTTCACGGTATGGTGTATCATATGGATAACACCAGCATTCCTGGAGTTGAGGATGGGTATGGAAATGAAAGGACAGCCGATTGTACAGGTCACCACCGAGGTGGACGGCCTCCCGGTCAGTGTCTGGAAGGCAGGAAACCAGGGTTCGGATGTGGTCTTGATCCATGGCGGAGGGGTGGATTCCGCTATGCTTTCCTGGCGTGAAGCTATCCCGTTCCTGGCGCAGAATCACCGTGTGTATGCGCCTGACCTGCCCGGGTATGGCGCAACCCCATTCAGAAAAGGAACCGGATCGCTTGATTTTTACATCCCATTCCTTGAGGTGCTGCTGGAAAGGCTGGGTCTCCCCAGGGTGAACCTGGCGGGTATTTCAATGGGCGGGAGCATATCGCTCGGGTATGCCCTGAGAAACCCCTCCCGGGTTGAAAGCCTGGTGCTGGTGGACAGCTACGGGCTTGCAGATAATGTGCCAGCCCATTTTCTTTCATGGTTGACCATTAAGACACCCGGACTGATCAGCATGTCGTATGCCATGATGCGCAAGAGCCGGGTAATGATGCGCTGGTCGGCGAAAAGCCTGCTGGGCGGTCCAGAGCTGCTTACGGAGAGTATGCTGGCGGAACTGGAAGATGCGATAGCTGACCCGGATGCAGCCAGGGCATTTTCAGAATTCCAGCAGGATGAACTGAAATTGGGACGGCTAAAAACCTGTTATATGGACAGGCTGCATGAGATCCAGGCAGCAACCCTGATCATCCACGGCAGTGCAGACAGCCTGGTGCCGTTGAAATATGCCCGGGAAGCTGCCAGGCGCATCCCCGGAGCAAACCTTGAGGTGCTGGATGGAGCCGGGCACTGGCCGATGCGCGCCCGTCCGGAGCAATTCAACCTTGTTCTCGAGCGTTTCTATTCGAGCCTCAGATAATGAATTGTGGTACACTAGCCTCGCATATCACGCAGCAAGGATTTCTTTATGCCAGTCATTTATCCGTTTACAGCCATAGTGGGACAGGAACGCATGCGCCGGGCGCTGGTCTTAAACGCCGTGGATCCCCGAATTGGGGGTGTTCTGATCCGCGGTGAACGCGGAACCGCCAAATCCACCGCAGCCAGGGCACTGGCAGCGCTGCTCCCCAATGTGAAAGTAGTCAGTGATTGCCGCTTTGGCTGTAACCCGGATGACGAGTCTGCTCTGTGCACCGAATGCCGTGAGCGTATTAAAAAGGGAGAAAAGCTCCCGGTAGCTACCCGGCCGACCCCTTTTATCAATTTACCTGTATCCGCAACTGAAGACCGCGTGGTGGGTACACTGGATATCGAAAAGGCGATCCAGATTGGGGAGCGCCACTTTGAGCCGGGTGTGCTGGCAGCTGCCAACCGTGGTTTGTTGTATATAGATGAAGTAAACCTGCTTGATGACCATGTGGTCGACGTGCTGCTCGACTCAGCAGCTATGGGTATGAATATTGTCGAACGCGAGGGGATTTCTTTTTCCCACCCCGCCCGCTTTATCCTGGTTGGAACTATGAACCCCGAAGAGGGCGACTTGCGCCCGCAACTGCTGGACCGATTTGCCTTATCGGTGGATATCCACGGCATCAGGGATGCACGTGACCGGGTCACCATCATGGAACGCAACCTTTCCTTTGAGGCTGACCAGGAGGGCTTCCGCGAGCGCTGGCTGCCCAAAGAGCAGGAACTCTCGCAGATGATCGATGCTGCCCGCAACCTGCTGGAAAAAGTGACACATACTACACGCGACCTGCTTTCCATTGCTGCACTGACCGCATCCTTAAACGTAGAAGGCCACCGCTCAGATCTGGTCATCCTGAAAGCTGCCCGGGCACAGGCTGCATTTGAGGGCCGCACCAATGTGACCGACCGCGACATCGCCATGGCTGCCGAACTGGCTCTGCCGCACCGCATCAAACGCGGACCTTTCCAGCAAACCGAAATGGGAATGGAAGAGCTGCAGGAGCGCATTGAGCAATTGAAAGGCGAAAGCGCGGGAGAACAATCGGATAGCGAACAGCAGCCTGCTGAACAGGCAGACGAGCAAAAAAAAACGCAGTTTTAGCCCAGGAGGATGAAACCCTCAACGAAACGCCGGTAGAACCCTCTTCCGGCAAAGTGTTCGGGGAACAGAATGCCAACTGGTGGGAGGGCGGCAAGCAGGTAAAGACGGGGGAAGTCTTTGAGCCGCGCCGGCTGGATACCCCCCTTGACCAGATGATGCGCCAGATGGCTGGCAGGCGCAGTTACACCCACACCCAGAGAAAACGCGGACGCTACATCCAGGCACGGCCTACCCCCGGTAAAGCCGAGGACCTGGCTTTTGATGCCACTATCCGCGCTGCCGCCCCCTTCCAAAAGGAAAGGGTGGAGCGCAGGAAAAAGGTGGCGTTTGCCGTCAGCCCGAACGATTATATGCGCAAGGTGCGGGTGCGCCGCACTGCCAACCTGGTGGTCTTCCTGGTGGATGCCAGCTGGTCAATGGCAGTGGCGGAGCGCATGTCTGCCACCAAGGGGGCGATTTTGTCGCTGTTGAATGATGCCTACCAGCGGCGCGACAGGGTTGGCCTGGTGGTTTTCCAGAAAGACCGTGCTACCCTGGTACTGCCGCCAACCAGTTCTGTTCGCCTGGCAGAAAAAGCCCTTGCCCATATTCCGGTGGGCGGGAAGACGCCCCTTTCGGCCGGGCTGCAGCTGGCTTACGAGGTACTGCGTAAAGAAAAGGTCCTGCATCCGGATGTGCTGCCCCTGATGATCTTATTGACCGACGGAGCGGGTAATGTGACCATGGGGCACTTGCCGCCGCAGGAAGAAGCCAGGCAAATTGCTCAGCTGATCGTAGCCGAGGGCATCCGCAGTGTGGTGGTAAACATGGAACATGCTGCATTCGACCAGGGGCTGGCACAGTCACTGGCAGATGACTTGCAAGCGCCTTGCTACACTCTGACAGAATTAAAAGCGGAAAACCTTTACCAGACAGTCCGCCTTGAATTGAATTTGCAGCAATCCAAGGCGTTTGAACGGCAGTAGAATTCATGCATAAAAATCAGGCTGGTTTGTCAAAACCGGGGTCTGATGATATGATGAGAATTCAAGGAAATCATGTTTTCAAAACAGTCACACACCAGAAAAATCCGCGTCATTCTCGGGGTGATTATCCTCGCTACCCTGCCTTTTTACTGTCTGGGGCTGATCATGCTGCAAAGCCATAATATAGCCAACCGCACCAGGACTGCCACTCCCACCGAAACCCGGGCGGCGGCTGCCAGTAATACACCTCGTCCAACCTGGACGGAGGTGATAACCGCAACGGCATCCATCACGCCTTCGCCAACCATCACCTGGACACCTTCGGTAACCCCGACAGCCTTCCGTACCCCTACCCGCACCATTACCCTGACTGCAACCATTACCCTGACCCCAACCGAAACACTGGTTCCTCCAACCGATACACCCGAACCGCCAACTGCAACAGATACCCCATCACCTACACCAGATGGATCTTCTGCGAATCCTTAGCACAGGAAAAAGGAATGACCGATATCAAGCAATTTCTCAACGAACTCTTATCCTTGCCCGGGCTTTCAGCTTATGAAGGGCCAGCCCGGGAACATATCGCCAGCACCTGGAAACCCCTGGTTGATGAAATGCAGGTCAGCCCTATTGGCAGCCTGCATGCCCTGAAAAAGGGATTTGGCAGCGAGCCGCGCCCGCGCATATTACTGGCTGCCCACATGGATGCCATCGGGATGATGGTGACCGGCGTCACAGACGGTTTCCTAAGCTTTACCGAGATCGGCGGGATTGATCCGCGCCTGCTGCCTGGGCTGCGTGTTACTGTCCATGCCAAACGCAACCTGCCCGGGATAATCGTGATGCCGCGCGATGCCCTCCTGCCGGAACGTAAAAGCGAAACCCCGGTGGAGATGAAATACCTTTTCATTGACCTGGGTTTAAGCGCAGCAGAAACCGCTGAACTGGTGCAGATCGGCGACCTGGTATCGTTTGCCCAGGAGCCAGTGGAACTGCCTAACGGCATCATCACCGGGCACAGCCTGGATAACCGCGCTTCAGTCGCTGCTGTCACCGCCTGCCTGGAAGAAATGCACAATGTCCAGCATGCCTGGGATGTTTGGGCGGTTGCCACGGCACAAGAGGAGGAAACCCTGGGCGGCGGATTTACTGCTCCCTTCGCTATCCGGCCTGACCTGGCAGTGGCTATCGATGTAACCTTTGCCAAAGGACCCGGGGCATCCGATTGGCGCACTTTCCCGCTCGGTAAAGGCGTTTCTCTGGGAATTGGCTCAAATGTTCACCCTGGATTCTTCAAGGCTGTAAAAGAGGTTGCCGACAAACTGGATATCCCGGTGCACAATGAATTAATGCCGCGCGGCTCGGGCACAGATGCGCTGGCCATGCAGATTGTGGCGGATGGGATTACCACCCTGGTGATCGGTATTCCGCTGCGGTACATGCACACCCCGGTGGAAATGGTGGCCATGAAAGATATCCAGCGGGCAGGCCATTTGCTGGCATCCTTTATCGCCACCCTCCCCGTTGATTTCATGCAAAACCTGAAATGGGATGATTAATCATGACAGCGAAAACCTTATCTCCCGTGATCGAAAAAGAACAAATAGCCCTGCTCGAGCAGCTCTCAAATGCCTGCGGTATCCTCAGTGATGTTGGCGAAGTTCGCAAGATCGTGCTGGAAAAGATCCAACCTTACTGTGATTCTGTAAGAGCGGATGCCCTGGGGAACATCCTGGCCATCCGAAAGGCACAACAGCCTGGTGCGCTGCGCGTGATGCTGGCAGCCCACATGGATGAAGTTGGTTTTATGGTTGTGGAAAGCGAAGAAGGCGGGCTGTTTAAGCTGGTTACAGTCGGCGGTATTGATGTCCGCTATCTGCCGGGAAAACCAGTCCTTGTCGGTAAAGACCATGTCCCGGGCGTGATCGGCGCCAAACCGATCCACCTGATGAAGCGTGACGAAATGCAGACGGCAATGGACCTGGACGGGCTGCGCCTGGATGTCGGACCCGATGGCGGCGATAAAGTAAAACCAGGCGACCATGTTTACTTTGCTACCCGCTTTCAACAGGTTGGCAGCAGCATGGTAGGAAAAGCCCTGGATGACCGGATTGGTGTGGTAACCCTGGCAACCCTGCTGCAGTATGCCCCAGCTAATATTGAGCTTCTGGCAGCCTTTACCACCCAGGAAGAGATTGGATTGCGGGGCGCGCGTGTGGCAGCCTATGGATTTGACCCCGACCTGGCAATCGTCTTGGATAGCACTCCTGCTCATGACTACCCGTCTTATGACGGCAGTGAAAACCGCTACTTTAATACCAGGTTGGACGCCGGACCTGCCATTTACGTGGCAGACACCGGTACCATCTCTGATCCGAGGCTGCTCCAACACCTCTTCAGGGTTGCAGCAGAAAATGGTATTCCTTACCAGATCCGCCAGCCCGGTCCGGGTGGAACAGATGCCGGCTCCATCCATAAGCAACGTTCAGGGATTCCTTCCGTTTCCATTTCAGTGCCGGGCAGGTATGCCCACAGCCCGGTAATGGTCTCCCGCCTGTCTGATTGGAGGAATTCCCTCACGCTGGCCCATACTGCCTTAACCACGCTCCCGCAAGATATTTTGCAGAGAGCCTGATCCCAAAAATCCATTGGAGTGACACATGAAAGAACTTATTCGACCCCTCGTAGAAGCAACCGGTCCATCCGGATATGAAACCCAGGTGCGCGAACTGGTACAAAACAGCATTACCGGTCTGGCAGATGAAGTAAAAGTTGATGCCCTCGGCAACCTGATCGCCCGCAAGGGCAAACTGAAAGAAGGCGGAAAACGTGTCATGCTTTCAGCCCACATGGATGAGATTGGGCTGATTGCAACCTTTGTCGACGACAACGGCTTTATCCGTTTCACTGCCAACGGGGGTGTGTTCCCGGTCTACCTGCTCGGCAGCAGGGTGCGGTTCCTGAACGGCGTGGAAGGCGTGATCGGGGCTGAAAACAACAACCTGCGCGACCAGGCACCTGCCATGGATAAGTGTTTTATCGATGTCGGTGCAAAAGACCGCCAGGGCTGCCCGGTTTCAGTAGGTGATATGGCAGTGTTTGTACGCCCCTACCTCGACCTGGGTGACAGGCTGGTTTCAAAAGCCCTGGATGACCGCGTGGGTGTAGCCATCCTGGTGGAAGCGCTCAAGCAGCTGCAGGATACCCCGAACGAACTTTATTTTGTGTTCAGCACTCAGGAAGAAGTCGGCACCCGTGGTGCGATTACTGCCGCCTATGCAGTGGATCCGGAGCTGGGCATTGCTCTGGATGTGACCAAGACAGGTGACACCCCGAAGTGTGACAAAATGGAAGTTACCCTGGGGAAAGGCCCAACTGTGAAGGTGCGCGATTCAGGAATGCTCTCTGATCCGCGCGTGGTGCGCTGGATGCGTAAGACAGCAGAAAAAGCAGGCATCCCGTACCAGCTGGAAGTGCTGGAAGCAGGCTCTACCGATGCCCGCTCAATCCAGGTTACACGCGCAGGCGTTCCAGTTGGTGTGATTTCCATCCCATGCCGGTATGTCCATTCACCATCCGAGATGGTCGATTACCAGGATGTCGTCAACTCAGTCAAACTGCTGGTTGCTTTACTGTCTGAGCGGATTGTCCTGGAGCAGCAGTAAAAAAACCATGCTGAGAACCCGGGTGCTTTCATCCTTCCTGCTGGTACTGATGGCGGCATGTATACCGCTTGTGCCGATGGAAAAAGAAAGCACACCATCAATGACACAATCCGTCAGCCCGGAAAGTGAATCTACCAGGCAACTGCCCCAACCAACCCCTACCTCCGCTGTTTCTGCCGGCGAATTGGTGATCTGGCTGCCAGCGCCGTTTGCTAAAGAAGGCAGTCCAGGCTGGGCTGTATTAGAGAAATTCTTGCAAAGCTTTGAGGAGCAGAATCCGGGGTATACGATCACCATCCGCCAGAAAAACTCGGATACTACAAATTCCTTAATCAACTCCCTGGCACTGGCAAGCGCGGCTGCGCCAAATTCAGTGCCTTCCCTTGTGCTCCTAAACCGGCATGACCTTGAATGGGCAGCATACCAGGACCTGATCAGCCCGCTGGCCGACACTGCCATGCAAGCGGATACCGATTGGTATGAATATGCCCGCCGCCTGGCAGTATATCAGGACCAGATGTACGGTTTACCAATCGCAGGGGACAGCCTGGTGCTGGTCTACAATTCCCAGCTGGTAACAACCGAACAGGTTTCAAGTATCGACAGCTGGAATACCCTGCTCAGCCTGGAAAAACCGGTAGCATTTAATCCAGCTGACAGCCGGGCGAGATTCCCGCTAACTGTGTACCTGTCCGCCGGAGGAATTGTGCAGGATGAAGATCAACAACCCGCTTTATCTGTTCCAGTGCTGACGGATGTTTTCCAGATATTTGACCAGGGCAAGGTTAATGGTGTTTTTCCGGCCTGGACGACTGATGTGCAAAATGATTATGACGCCTGGCTTCGCCTGAAGTATGGCGAGGCAGATTTCCTGGTGACTACCGTTTCCAGCTACATGGAGAACCGCTCCACAGATTTCCTGGCAATGCCTATGCCGGCACTGAACACGGGTAACTATGCCCTGGCAGACGGCTGGTTGTGGACAGTTACCGACCTGGACCCGCAGCGGAGAGAAATTGCGGAGGAGCTGGCGGTTTTCCTCAGTTCTCCTGGTTTCCTGGCTGAATGGACTCAGGCGGCAGGTTTTCTACCGGTCCGCCCGTCTGCCATGGTCAGCTGGCCGGCTCAGAGCGACAAGACCTTCTTTGGAAAAGTCATCCTCTCTCTGCAGCAAATGCCGCATGCAGATGTGCAGGATGTGCTCAGCGATCCATTGTATGAAGGCGCAATGAAAGTGATAGAATCAGGGGAAGACCCTTACCGGGCAGCGGATTGGGCGTCAAGAGAATTACTTCCTGAAGAATGAACCTTGGGATGGATAAAGCAGATGGTTAAACCGCTTAAAAATGGGAAATCTACCAGCTGGCAGTACCTTGCAGTCCTGTTTATCTTACTCCTTTTCTCCTTATTTATCATCCTTTCAAGACCGGCGTTTGCCAGCACCCAGGCGCTGCAACAGGTAACGTCGCAGACAGTTTCAGCCACCCCCACAGAAACTCCATTACCTGAAGAGTGGGTCAAAAATGCGCGCCAGACAGACGGGATTGCCCTGGGCGGTACCCTTCTGGTGCTGATCATCATTGGCGGCTCGCTGGGTGTGCTGTTCAGGAAACCAGCCAGGACGGTCTCAAAAAAGTTTAAACGAAATTAGCCCGGCTCGGGCGGTTACAGCCGGATATTTAACAGGGGCACCAGCATTTCTTTCCGGCTCAGGGCGCCATGCCGGCCTTTTAAAGTATTTTCTTTCTGAGCCCACCAGAGGTAAGCATCCCCGGTTGCGGCGAGGATCATCTCACCGATCCGGTCTGTAAATGCCGGATGGGGATCGCCTGTTCCGAAAAGACCGGATTGCATCGCATGTGAAGAGGGGATTAAGGCGAATGCATCACCCCAGGCTGACTTGATTTCGTTAAATAATACTTCTTTCGCCCCGTAATGCGGGTACAGGTACGCCAGCCGGTTTTCCCCGCTGGGCGGCATGATCAGGTTATTCCAGATGCCGGCATGGTTGCGGACCTCAAACCAGGGGTCGGCGGGTGTATCGATCATACCGTGGTCAGCGCATAAGAGGAAAAGGGTATCTTCCTTGAGTTTTGCTGGAAATTCCTTGATGAATTTCTGGATATGCATACCCAGGTATTCGAGTTCCATCCTTAAGCGTGGATCGGTTGTGCCGTACTGGTGGGCAAGGTCATCATACTCACCCAGGTATGCCCAGATATACCGCGGGTGGTTGGAAGGCTGGTTGATTAGCTGCTGCAATGAAAGCCACAGGTCAGATTGAGAGCGGTAAGGATGAACAGAAGCACCCGGTGAGAGCATGATCGTCAGGCTGGAACGGGAAATCTGGGCAGGCTGGAAAGCATACACTTCAATATTGTTGTAGCGCAAGTGCTGTGAAATGGGAGGTACACCCAGGAAGGTTTCAGGCTGCAGCCCGCCTTTACGCAGGCTGTTAATCTCACCTGAAAAAGCGCTGGGAGCAAAAGTGATCATATTGGCGATCAGCCCGTATTCCTTCAAGTACATTTCATACCCGGTGATGCCATGTTCAAGGGGGGTGCAGCCGGTCCATAAGGTTACGAGTGAGCTTGTTGTGGTGGAAGGGACCACGCTGCTAAGGGCAACCAGGTTGTCTTCACAAAAAAGATCTCCCCAAACCGGAGAATCGCTTTCAGCAAGCAATGCATCCAACCCAAGGGCATCCACCAGCAGCAAGATGACATTCTTGTACCGTTTCCTGGGTGCAAAGGTGCGCGGCAGAATAAGAGGTTTTTGCCCGGCAGGAGGTACTCCCAGCCATTCGCAAATGCTGGCGGGGATGTTTGCGATTGAATACCCAGAGTAGTCCGGGAATACACAGTCTGCATTTTCTGGGAAAAGGGGGTTCTTGCCGAGAAGCAGGCGATTCAAATTCTGAACCAGGAATGTGCTCATGGTTTCCTCCGTTCTGCTTATCTAATAATTATACAGATTCTCGAGAGCAAAACAATTCACCTGGAAGAATTCAGTGTGAAGAATTCAGTGGAAAAATTCTACTGCCAATATTTTGCTATAATAATTTCACTCTGATTGAAGGTTGTTGCATGCGGCGTGAACTGGTAAGCTGGAACGATATAGATACCTTGATTGATTACCTGGTACCCCAATTCCAGGAAGGCTACGATGCTATGCTGATCATCACGAGAGGCGGTGTTGTACCGGGCGGGCTGCTAGCCGAAGCCCTGGGGATTAACCTGATCCTTACGGCGGCTGTAGATTTTCCGGATGTGATCCAATCGAACCAACTGAAGGAATTTCCACGCCTGATTGCCTGGCCTAAATTCGTGCAATTCCCCGATAATGCCTTGCTGTTGGGGAAAAATGTGCTCGTCGTTGATGATGTCTGGGGTTCCGGGCGGACAATCACTGCGGTGAAGAACCGGGTCAGCGGTGCGGGCGGGCGGTCATTCACCTGCGTGCTGCACTTTAACCCTTACCGCAGCTTGTTTGGCTCTGTAAGGCCGGATTACTATGCAGCAATAACCGACGCATATATTATCTACCCGTGGGAAATTGACCGGGGACCTGAAGGCACTCCCTTACTCGACCAAAAATAGGATAGTTACTGCGGCTTTAATGCGGCCAGGTAGCCGTCCAGCATAGATTCCAGACCGAACTGAGCCAGCGCTGCCTGGCGTGCCCCGGCGCGGTACCTGGGATTCTCCTCAAAGATAGACCTGGCTGCTGCCGCAAGGGTTTGTACATCCGGCGGTTCCAGCTTCCAGTAGTTGCTTCCATACGGGACAACAGCCCCGGCTGTCTCAGGCACCATTTCTTTCAGCGCACCGGTATCAAAGGCGATCACCGGCAGCCCGCAGGCCAGGGATTCCACCACTGAATTCGGGCAGGCTGCATTCAGGTCTGCCGAAAACAGCATGTGGACTTCATGGGTCAGGGCGGGTACTTTTTCCGGGGGAACCACACCCAGGTACCTGACATGGATTCCTTTTTCCCTTGCTGTCTGCTGCTGCAGGCTGACAGGTACATCCCCGGCCACCACCAGTTCCACTGGAATACCAGCCAGAAGGTGCAGCTGCCTGGCTAGTTCGATGCCGGTCTGCAGACCACTGGAGTAGAAATCGCCCATGTGTCCTTCCATGACCAGGATGCGGATCTGGCCGCCTGGCGGAACCACCGCAGCAGATGGGCGGTAAACTTCCAGGTCAACGGCGTTATACACCACGCTGATTGGTTTGGACAGACTGCCAAAGCGGTTATCCCACCACCAGTGTGAGAATTGGCTCTGGTACACGATGCGCTGCACAATACTACGCCGGATGAAAGCCAGCAGCCAGTTGTTCAACTCTGACCGTACGAATGCTTGAACCGGGGTTGGCTGAACCCGGTGAAGCCAGTTCATCCCGTTCAGCCTTTGCACCAGCTGGACACCCCTGCGCCTGGCAGCCAGCAGGCTGCCAACCTGCCTGGTTCCACCGATGATCAATGCTGCCTGGACTTCGGGATCAGAAAGGTCGCGCGTTACCACAATGCCGCGTTGTTCCAAACCGGTGATGAACCTGCCTTGGAAGGAGACCATCCCACCAAGGCCGTGTACGGCAGGTACGACAGCAATTTTCGATAATGTCATTCCTGGTGTTACTCCAGGGCAGGGCGTTTTCCGGTACACCTGGCAGGCACACCCGCCCAGATCTCCATATCACCGGTTGACTCGAGCAGGACTGCATTTGCCCCGACCACAGTCCCTTTCCCGACTTTCAAAATGCCCTCTTTACACAGGATCTTTGCACCTGGCGACAGGATGGCATCATCTTCAATGATAAACCCTTCAAACCGGGAGGATGCAGCCGGCTGGTAGATATCCGCCCTGCCGAGGGTTACACCGGGATACATCTTAACTCGTTTGCCAATCACCGTGTTGGGGTGGATGACCACGCCAAATCCGCCATGCACCAGCTCGAACCCCTCGCCGATCTTGACACTGCGCGGGATTTCGCTGCCAAGCGCCTTAAGCAAACCGTACGCCAGCCTGCCCCAGATACGGGATGAACGAGCTTTGACCAGCCTGCTGTACAGGTCTTTAGCCATGTTCGGGTTCCTTGAATGCCAGCAAGGCATGAACAATTTTCTCAGCAGCTTTTCCGTCTCCGAAAGGATTTTTCGCCTTTGCCATCCGGTCGTAGTCATCTTTGCTGTCGAGCAGTCTGCTGCACTGGGTGACGATTTCGCTAACATCTGTTCCTACCAGTTTCAGCACACCCGCCTCTACGCCTTCAGGGCGTTCAGTAACATTGCGTAAAACCAGGGTGGGTTTCCCCAGGGCGGTGGCTTCCTCCTGAATTCCGCCTGAATCGGTCAGCACCAGGTGGGCATTCTTCATCAGGTGAACCATTGGCAGGTAATCCAGCGGGTCGAGCAGCTTGATGTTGGGAACTTTACCCAGCAGCCGGTAAACCGGTTCCTGGACGTTGGGATTGAGGTGGACCGGGTACACGAACACGGTATCATCCTTGTACCGCTCAGCCAGTTGCTTGAGTGCCATGCAGATATCTACCAGCGGCTGGCCGAAATTCTCGCGCCGGTGGGCAGTCACCAGGATCAATCTTTTTCCTCCGGGTGCAATTTGCAGGCTGTCCAATATCCGGTTTACTTCCGGCGGGGCGGGGCGCTGCTGGATGGCGTAGAGGGCATCAATGACGGTGTTGCCGGTGATGGCAATACGCCAGGCAGGCACGCCTTCCTTCAGCAGGTTCTGTTCGCTGCATGCAGTGGGGGCAAAGTTCAGGTCTGCCACCACACCGGCCACCCGCCGGTTGATTTCTTCGGGGAATGGCTGCCATTTGTCGAAAGTGCGCAGCCCGGCTTCCACGTGACCGACCCTTACCTGGTTGTAGTATCCCAGCAGGGCTGACACCATCACCGTGGTGGTATCGCCCTGTACCAGTATCCAGTCCGGTTTTACCTGCTTGAGAATGGGATCCAGCCCGGTAAAAATGCCCGCAGTAAGGTTCGCCAGGCTCTGGTTGGGCTTCATCAGATTGAGGTCGAAATCAGGCTGAATGCCAAACAGGTTCAGGATCTGGTCGAGCATCTCCCTGTGCTGGGCAGTAACGCACACCAGGGATTCGATCCCGGGATGAGCCTTAAGCGCATGCACAACCGGCGCCATTTTGACCGCTTCAGGCCGGGTGCCAAAGATGGAGAGGACTTTCAATGGAGTGGTCTTCATGTTCCCGGGTATTATCTCATATTTTGGGGACAAAGGTTGAACGCAGAGTTGCATGTAAGATCACGATATTTATTAGAAAAATGATAAAAATACCCTGTTTACTCTTGACGGCAGGAGGGAAAGTAATATAATGATAAATAAGGTAAATAATATCTTATTATCCGATTATGACAAGGACATTGCCTGGTCGGGAAAGGGTTAGAAATGAAAATCGCGAATAAGACATTTGTGGTTACAGGTGGGGGCAATGGAATTGGGCGGGAACTGGTTTTGCAGCTACTGGGCATGGGTGCCAGGGTTGCGGCTGTGGATATCAATGCAAAAGCGCTGGAAGAGACAAAAAACCTGGCTGGAAGCCAGGTTGACAAGCTTACCCTGCATGCCCTGGACATCACTAACCGGGCTGCTATTGAAGCCCTCCCAGCCAGTGTGCTGGCAGCGCATGGATTTGTGGATGGGCTGATCAACAACGCCGGCATCATCCAGCATTTTGTGCGCTTTAACGACCTGCTCATGTCTGAGATTGAACGGGTGATGAATATCAACTTCTACGGTACCGTCAACCTGACCAAAGCCTTCCTGCAGCATTTCCTGGAACGTCCGGAAGCGCACATTGTCAATGTTTCCAGCATGGGCGGTTTTCTGCCGGTACCCGGGCAGACCATGTACGGGGCTTCAAAAGCTGCCGTAAAGCTGTTCACCGAAGGCCTGCACTCTGAATTGCTGGATACCAATGTGGGTGTTACCGTTGTTTTCCCTGGAGCCATCGGGACTAATATTGCTGCCAACTCCGGCATCCAGGTGATGACCGGACAGGAGGATGCAAAATATAAAACAACCTCCCCGGTTGCTGCAGCAGCTGCGATCATCGCTGGAATCGAAAAGAAAAAGTACCGGGTTTTGATTGGCAGCGATGCTAAAATGATGGACTTTTTATCCCGCTTGATGCCGGAAAGGGCGGCAAAAATCATCTATGCCCAGATGAAGGCATTGCTGGACAGCCAGAGGAAACCGCGTGTAAAATCCGGCCCTTCACAGCAGCCGGGATCCATGTAAGGGTTGACGGAAGCAATCTGTTTTGATATACTACGGGCTGTAATTTGAAAATATTATAGCCTGCGGGCATGGTTCAGTTGGTAGAATGTCTCCTTGCCAAGGAGAAGGTCACGGGTTCGAGTCCCGTTGCCCGCTCTCAACAAATGCAAGCAACTCCGTGTTGCTTGCAACTGTCTTACAAGGCGACGTGGCCAAGTGGCAAGGCAAGGGTCTGCAAAACCCTCATCATGGGTTCAAATCCCATCGTCGCCTCAATATATTTAAATACCAATATTTCATAATATGTGTTCAAACCCCCGGAAGGGGACTGTGTCCCATCGTCGCCTCAATATATTTAAATACCAATATTTCATAATATGTGTTCAAACCCCCGGAAGGGGACTGTGTCCCATCGTCGCCTCAATATATTTAAATACCAATATTTCACAATATGTGTTCAAATCCCCGGAAGGGGACTGTGTCCCATCGTCGCCTCAATATATTTAAATACCAATATTTCATAATATGTGTTCAAATCCCCGGAAGGGGACTATGTCCCATCGTCGCCTCAATTTATTTAAATACCAATATTTCACAATATGTGTTCAAATCCCCGGAAGGGGACTGTGTTTCATCGTCGCCTTCCATAAGTAAAACGGGCTCAAACCCAGTGGAGATTTGAGCCTTTTTATCACACTTCCTGTGCAATTTGATTTCCAATTGCCTGGGGATTATCTGTTGAACTCCTGTGCCAGGGTTTCCAGGTCCTCCAGGATCTCTCCCACGGTCCTGACAGGTGAGTTTTCGATGGCGTAGATACGCTGGTAATCCACCGTGTTTTCCCACATGGCATCCCGCAAGATGGGTTGGACTTTTACCCAGGAAGCATCCACTGGCGGGCTGACCGACAGCCCGATCAAGGCGATTGCCTGCTCCATTTGAGGGGTTAATTCCATGAATTGAGCGGCAAGTTCAGAGATCGGCAGGCTGCCAGCGGCTTCGGCGATTCTGGCAGATTGCCCAGGCTCAGATAACCAGCGGATCGCCAGCCAGGAAGCCAGCTGCTCGCGCTGCCCTGACGCGAGAATACCGTAGCTGAAACCATATGAAACAACCTTTCCGCCTGCATCTTCGGTGGGGTATGGCAGGACCACCCAGTCGTCGTTGTTCTTGGCGTATGCCATGGCCGCCGCCAGCACCGGGAGTTCATCAACGGACAAGGATGCCAGCAGTGCCTGGCGGTTAGCAAAGTAGACAAAAGGCTCGGTACTTTCTTCGGGTGTGGGGATTTCATTATTCCAGGCGCAGCTGCTCTCTGCCAGTTCCCTCAAGAAGCTGAACGCTTGGCGGGTTTCAGGAGTGTTAAAGCTGTACCCATCTTCAGTTAACGGGTTTGTTGTTCCAAAGGCCGCGAGCCAGGTAAGGGCTACAGCAGGCTCAGTATTCATAAACCAGCCGCCCTTACCATAATAGCCCTCATCAGCGTCCGCTTTTGACGCTGCACACGCCTGTTCATAAAATGCATCAGGGGTCAGGGGAGGGTCCTTGTAATCAAGGGCATGTGCCCAGGTGCGGTTGTACACGAGCACTTCCGCCGTCTGGACGGCGGGGAACCCCAAGCGTTGGTCCTGGAACACATTCTGATTCCAGAATACCGGGAAAACGGCGTTGACCTGGTCTGGCTGCATACCCCAATCAGGATCGTACATGAAGGTATCCAGGTTGATTATTCCAGTGTCCTCCTCATACCAGGCAGCCAGCTGTTCTGGTGTGGCCAGCACCAGTTCCGGCTGGTCCTCAGTGCCCAGAACATTGTTGGTTTGCTTGATAAGGTCGGAATAGGTTTGAAAAGCTTCCACTTTCAGCTGGATTCCCCAATCATTGTTGGAATTAAACTCATCTGACAGCATTTGTAATTCAATCCCGGCAGCCCCGTTAAGGGCATGCCACAGGACGATTTGTGCACCTTCCAAATCTTTTGCTTTGATTTCTATTGTCGAGGTGGGCAATGGCGTTGGCAACGGGGTGCTTGTGATTGCACCCGCGCCAGGTGTACCTGTGCGGGAATCAGCGGGCTGGGTTGGGGTTTGTGCTTCCAGGGAAACCGGTCGGCAGGCAGGCAGGATTAAAACCAGTACACTTGCGGCAACCAGGAACACCTCTTTTGGGGTTAATTTCATCGTTTTGCTCCATACCGCCCCGGCAGGAACCTGCATGAACGGCTGCATTGACTTCTTGTGTGGAGGTCATTATAATTGAATCACAATTCTAATGTGTTCTGGCCAAAAGGAGTAGGCTGAAATTTGTTGCCAGAGAGAGGGCGGATGCTGGAAAGCCCTTCTACAGGATCAGCCGAAAGTCGTTTGGTTTCACTGCCGAAGAAATCCGCTGGAGAGTAGAACGGCACGGGGTTTGCCCGTTACAGCAATTGCCGGATGTTTGTCCGGGCTGAGCGCACTGTGCAACCAGTGAATTGAGGTGGTACCGCGGAACTTTCCTTCCGTCCTCTGGATGAAAGGAATTTTTGTTTTAATTTGTGGTTACCTGAGGAGGAAGAATGCCTGAACCTTTACCGAAAGCTTATGATTTTGCCGCTACCGAACAAAACCTGTATGATATGTGGTCAGAAAAAGGGTATTTCGGGCCGTCCAACGACCCCCGCAAGCCTGATTTTGACCCATCTAAAGTGCCGTTTGTCATTTCCATTCCGCCGCCCAATGTTACCGGTGAACTACATCTCGGGCATGCCCTGTTTGTCTCCATGGAAGACCTGATGATCCGCTACCACCGCATGAAGGGGTTTTCCACCCTGTGGGTACCCGGCAGCGACCATGCCGGGATTGCCACCCAGATCAAGGTGGAAAAGGCGCTCATCAAGGAAGGTACCTCGCGAGAGGCTATCGGGCGCGAGGAATTCCTGAAGCGCACCTGGGAATGGAAGGAGAAATACGGGGGTATCATCCAGCAGCAGATACGCCGGCTAGGCGCTTCGTGCGATTGGAGCCGCGAGCGTTTCACCCTCGATGAGGGCTTATCCCGCGCGGTACGCGAAGCCTTCGTCCGCCTTTATGAAAAAGGCCTGATCTACCGCGGTCCCAGGATGATCAACTGGTCACCCGAATTGAAGACAGCAGTATCTGACCTTGAGGTGGATTACAGTGATGAAATGGGCGTGCTGTACTTCTTCAAGTATGTCTTTGCTGATGACCCTGAAGACTACATCCCGGTAGCCACCACGCGCCCGGAGACGATCCTGGGGGACACGGCTGTTTGTGTCCACCCGGAGGATGAACGCTACCAGAAATACATCGGGCGTAAAGTGATCGTCCCCATCCTGGGACGCGAGATCCCGGTGATCGCAGACGAGTATGTCACGCGCGAGTTTGGCACTGGCGCCTTGAAGATTACCCCTGCCCATGACCCGAACGACTATGCCCTGGCGCAGAAACACGACCTGCAATTTATTACCATGCTGGATGAGAATGCCAACGTAAATGAAAATGGCGGTCCTTACCAGGGAATGGAACGCTTTGCCTGCCGCAAGAAGCTCTGGGAGGATATGCGCCAGGCCGGGCTGGTGATCAAAGAAGAACCTTACAAAATGACCGTCCCACGCTCGCAGCGCGGTGGTGAGCTGATCGAGCCGATGATCTCCACCCAATGGTTCGTACGCATTGAGCCGCTGGCAAAAGCCGCCCTCGAGGTTGTACGCAAGGGCGAGATCAAGATCGTGCCCGACCGCTTCACCAAGGTGTATTACAACTGGCTGGAAAACATCCAGGACTGGTGCATCAGCCGCCAATTGTGGTGGGGGCATCGCATCCCGGTCTGGTATTGTGATGACTGCGGCAAGATGACAGTCCAGCGCGATGATCCGCAGGAGTGTATGCACTGCCACAGCAAGCACATCCGGCAAGATCCGGATGTATTGGATACCTGGTTCTCGTCTGGTCTGTGGCCGTTCTCCACGCTCGGCTGGCCAGAGAAGACGCCTGACCTGGAGTACTTCTACCCGACCTCCATCATGGAAACCGGGTATGACATCCTGTTCTTCTGGGTAGCGCGCATGATCATGTTCGGGATCGAGTTCACCGGGAAGGTGCCGTTTCATACGGTTTACCTGCACGGCCTGATCCGGGATGAGAACGGGCAGAAGATGAGCAAGAGCAAGGGAATTGCCATCGACCCGCTGGATCTGATGAACGAATACTCAACTGATGCCCTGCGTTTTACCATGCTGGTCGGGTCAACCCCGGGCAACGACACCAGCCCGAGCGCCAAGAAAGTTGAAGCCAACCGCAATTTCACCAATAAGGTCTGGAATGCAGGCCGGTTCGTGATCGGCGCCCTTGAACAGGCACCAGCCGAGGTTCCATCTGATGAGGACTGGACCCTGGCTGACAGTTGGATCTGGGCGCGCTTGCAGCAGCTGGTCCGCGATGTGGACAGGCTGTTCTCAGCGTACCAGTATGGCGAGGCTGGCAGGCAGATCTATGAGTTCTTCTGGAGCGAGTTCGCCGACTGGTACATCGAAATTGCCAAGCTGCAAATGGCGGAAAAAGGCGCCCGGGCAGCCAGCACCGCCGGGCTGCTGGTGCAGGTACTGGATGCCTGCCTGCGCATGCTGCACCCGTTCACGCCTTTTGTAACCGAAGCGCTGTGGGGGCACCTGAAAACTGCCGCCAATGAACATCCAGCCGAATTCAAACCGTTCAACCAGTCTGGACAGTGGGAGGATGCCCTGATCATTGCCAGCTGGCCGGAAAGCACTCCGGTTGAGAGTTGGGAAGCAGAAAAATCTGAGCAATTTAGCCTGGTGCAGGATATCGTCCGTGCCATCCGCAACATGCGGGCTGAAAAGAACGTCACGCCAGGCAAACGGATTGCGGCTACTTTTGTCACTGCAGACAGGCTGCCATTCATCCGGCAGGAATTACCCGTCATTGCTGCCCTGACGCACCTGGATCTCAAGCAAGTACAGGTGCTGGAAAGCCTGGAAACCATGCCTGAAGGCCAAACTGCCCTGGTGGTAGCCGGTGTGGAAATGTACTTCCCCCTGGCGGAGATGGTGGACCTGGAAGCGGAGCGTGCCCGCCTGGAAAAAGAACTGGCATCTATCCAGGGTGAAATCAACCGCCTGGAGGGTTTGCTTGCCAGCCCATTTGGCCAGAAAGCGCCGCCTGCAGTGGTGGAGAAAGAACGCCAGAAACTGGAAGCATACCGCGATACCGCTTTAAAGATTACCCAGCAGCTGGGCAGGTAACTATACATAAAGCCCGGGGCAGGCGTCAAGTTGGTGCCGCTCCGGGCTTATAAATTCTCCCGTCCTAACATCCTTTATAATGGATAAATATCCCGCCCGGAGGTCATCATGAAAACTGCAGCGCTTCAGGTCCTCTCCCCCCTTGAAGTAGAAACCATCCACAATACATCCATGCAGATCCTGCAGGAAGTCGGCATTAAGGTGGAATTTCCTTTTGCCCGCAGGTTATTCGCAGATGCTGGTGCTAAGGTGGACGAGAAGCGCGAGACGGTTTATCTCCCTGAAAAGGTCTTGCTGGACGCAGTCAAGCAAGCACCAGCCAGTTTCCGGCTATGCGGCAGAGATGTCGCTGCTTTTTCCATGACTGTCGGCGGCGATCAGGTCCAATTCGCCGGGCTGGGTACACCCACCCGTATCATCGACAATACCACCGGGGAAATCCGGCCGACCACCGCCCAGGATATGCATAACCATATTGTCCTGGTGGATGCTTGCAAATACATCCACAACACCCAGATGGATGTCTGGCCGAATGACATATCTATGACCACCATCCATACCGAAGCGATCTACGATTGGGCGCATAACAGCAAGAAATCATTCGGGCTGGGCTGCTACGGCTATCTACCAACCCTGGATATGATGCGCATGATGGCAATCGCGGTCGGGGGTAAGGAGGAACTGCGCAAAAATCCGCGTTTCATGGCGATCTGCTCGGTGCTCAGCCCGCTGCAAATGGCTACCATCCAGATCGAAGGCTTGCTGATCTGCGCCGATTACGGACAGCCGGCGGCAGTATCGCCGGAAGCGATTGCAGGTGCAACTGCACCGGTTACCCTGGCGGGTTTGCTGGCGCAGGAAAATGCAGCCATCCTGGCGCACATTGCCCTGGCACAGATCTTCCGTCCTGGAGCTCCGGTAATGTACGGCACCGTTTCCACGATTGCCAATATGCGGCACGGTACGGTTGCCCTGGGTTCAATCGAAACCGGCCTGATCACGGCAGCTTCTGCCCAACTGGCACAGCACTACGGCTTGCCGATGCGCAGCGTGGGCGGCACAACCGAAGCCAAGGTGGAGGATGTGCAGGCGGGCATGGAGCGGACCCAAACGCTGATGCCGGCTGTGTTGGCGGGAGTGAACATGATCACCTGCGCCGGCACCCTGGATGGCAGCATGATCGAAAGCGATGCCCAACTGCTGCTGGACGATGAGCTGTGCGGGTCCATGCTGCGCATGCGGCGCGGGATCGAAGTTAACAATGATACCCTTGCGTTGGACCTGATCCGCAAGAATGGTTACTGGGGCAATTACCTGGCTGAAGAGCACACCGCCCAGAATTTCCGCAAGGAGCATTACATCCCCTCGCTCTTTGTACGCGATCCGTTTGAAACCTGGCAAGAGAAGGGTGGCAGGAATGCCCTCGCTCTGGCACGTGAAAAGGTTGATAAAATCCTGGCCAGTCACCAGCCGCAGGTGCTTGATGCTGCTATTGAAAATGGGCTGCAGGAATACAGGGTGATGGTTGCCAACCGCTCAATGGACGAGTTTTATGCCGGGGAAGATCCCGCAACGCAGGATTACGAGACCCTTTAGGAGCCGAAATGACCGCTGCCAACACTACCTTACCGTCTGATAAAATACCGCTGCGCAAGAAGATCCTCTTCAGCACCGGTGATCTGTCGACCAGCATCCCACTGGCTATCATCATGTTCTTCCAGCTCTACTTCCTGACAGACATCGCCAGGCTACCTGCCGACCTGGCGGGCTGGGCGATTGGGATCGGCAAGGTCTGGGATGCTGTCAATGACCCGCTCTTCGGGTTGATCTCCGACCGCATCCGCAGCCGGTATGGGCGGCGCAGGGTGGTGTTGCTGTTTGGGGCGCTGCCGCTCGGCTTGACCTTCATGTTGATGTGGCTGATCCCGCCCTTTGGCAAGTATGCCATGATGGCGTATTATGCGGCTGCCTTCATTCTGTTTGACAGCTTTTTTACCTTCATTCATGTATCCTACAATTCGCTTACCCCGGAAATGACCCAGGATTATGATGAACGCAGTTCCCTGAACGGTTTCCGCATGGTTTTCTCGATTGCCGGAACGCTCGGAGCGATCATCCTGGCGACGCTGCTGCAGGGTGTAGTACCTGATGCCCGGAAACTTTTCATGATCCTGGGCATTGCCCTGGGGATTGTCAGCATGATCCCTCCGCTGGTTGTGTTTGCTGTCACCAAGGAAAAACCCATGCAGGAGATGCCGGCAGCCTTACCGCCAAAAGCTGCCATTAAGACCACCCTCTCAAACCGGCCTTTCTGGTACATCATGGGGCTATACCTGTTTAGCTGGACGACGGCATCGATCATATCCGCCGTGCTGGTTTACTATGCCAGCTACTACCTGAAAGTGCCTGACCAGGCCAACTACTTTGTGCTTCTGGCGGAAGCATCCGCGATCATGTTCATCCCATTTGTTGTCTGGCTGGCAAAAAAATTGGACAAGAAGCGGGCGTTTATGATCGGGATGGCAGCCTGGATCGTGGTTTTGCTGGGTTTGGCCCTCCAGCAGCCGAACCAGGTCATGCTGGCGTATATCCTGGCGTTCCTTTCCGGGTTGGGAATAGCCAGTGCGTATGTACTCCCCTGGGCTATGATCCCGGATGTGATTGAAATGGATGAATTACAGACCGGCCAGCGCCGCGAGGGTTCATTTTACGCATTTGCTTCTTTCTTCCAGAAGCTCGGCACCGGGCTTGCCCTGTGGGCGCTTGGCCAGGCTCTGGCCCAGGCTGGATATCTCACCCCGGTTGAAGGGCAACCGCTGCCTGCCCAGCCGGAGGCTGCCGTCAATGCCATCCGCATGGCGATCGGCTTAATCCCGGCTGTTTTACTGGTGGTTTCAATCCTTTTTGCCTGGCGCTATCCCATCACCCGCCAGGAACACCGCCATCTGCGCGATCAGCTGATCGAACGGGGCGGAGAGGGGTAACAAGGAGGGCTGTATGTCCAAGCTGGAGACCGATTCAATCCATGCCGGACTGGTTCCAGAGGAGAACCTGCAGGCATTGAGCCTGCCGCCGATTTCCACCGGGGTCAGTTACAAGCTGCCTGCCTTTGGCAGCAAACTGTTCGACGCACTCCTGATGGAGAATGACCAGGCTGCCCATGTGTATTCACGCTGGTCCAACCCGACTGTGCGCGTCCTGGAAGAGCGGGTGGCAGCCCTGGAAAATGCACCTGCCGCCGTTGCGGTTGCCAGCGGTATGGCGGCTATCTCAGCCCTGGTTTTCACTTTCCTTTCTACCGGAGACCATCTCATCGCCAATGAGGTTTGTTATGCCGGGGCAGTGGAGCTGTTCGCAGTGCACCTGCCGCGTTTTGGGATCGAGGTCAGCCTGGTGGATACCAGCGACCTGGACCAGGTGCAGGATGCGGTCAGGCCGAACACCAAGCTCATTTACATTGAATCCCCGGTCAACCCGCTGATGAAGATCGTCGATATCGGCGCCTGTGCAGCCATTGCGCATGCCGCGGGTGCGAGGCTGGCGGTAGATTCCACTTTTGCTACACCGGTCCTCCAGCGCCCGTTTGATATAGGAGCAGATTTTGTCATCCACAGCATGACCAAGTACCTGAATGGGCATGGCGATGCACTGGGCGGGATCATCCTGGGAAGCGGGCAGGATATGCTGCGCATCCGGCGGGAAATGCTGGTGCACCTGGGCGGGGCGCTCAGTCCATTTAATGCATACCTGATCCTGCGTGGACTGGCCAGCCTGCAATTGCGTATGGAAAAGCACTGCGCATCTGCCGGGCAGATTGCCAGTTTCCTCGAAGCACACCCGAAAGTGGAGAAGGTATTCTATCCCGGGCTTGAAAGCCATCCGCACCATTCACTGGCAAAGTCACAAATGTCCAGCATGGGCGGGATGCTTGCCTTCCGCTTGAAAGGCGGATTAGGCGCTGCCATCACTCTGGCAGAAAAGGTAAAGGTCTTTTCCTATGCCACGTCGCTGGGGCATCCCGAAAGCCTGTTGTTTTATTATCCAACAGACATCTATTTTGAATCTGCAGCCTATTACAACCAGGAACAGAAATCCCGTCTGCGGGATTGGGCAGGAGATGGAATCATGCGGGCGTCAATCGGGCTGGAAGATGTAGAAACCCTGCAAAAAGACCTTGACCAGGCATTGAGGCGCAGGTTCTGGAAAAGTACAGCGGGGAACCTGCTTTATCCCCTGGTCAAGCGGTCATTGAGCACAAAGTAGCAGGCATCATTTTATAAGGAGTACTGGTATGAGAATTGGTTACATTGGTTTGGGCATCATGGGCAAATCCATGGCACGCAATATCCTCAAAAAAGGATTTAACATGGTGGTGTACAACCGCAGCCAGGCGGCAGTGCAGGAACTTGTGGGTGAGGGCGCTGCTGCTGCCGGCTCTCCGGCTGAGGTTGCCAGCCAGGTGGATGTGGTTTTTACTAACCTGCCAGATTCACCGGATGTTGAAAAGGTGGTCCTGGGTGAGAATGGGATCATTCACGGCGCCCATCCCGGGCTGATCTTTGTGGACAACTCAACCATCAAACCAGCAACCGCCCGCAAAATTGCAGGCCGCCTGGCTGAAGTTGGAGTGCAAAGCCTGGATGCCCCGGTCAGTGGCGGGGACATTGGCGCCCGCAATGGCACTCTGACCATCATGGTGGGCGGACCGGCGGATGCGCTTGAAAAGGTCATGCCGGTGTTCCTGGCCATGGGCAAATCGGTCACCCATGTAGGGGACAGCGGTGCCGGGCAGATCGCTAAAGCAGCCAACCAGATCATGGTGGCAGCCCAAATGGTTGCCATGGGTGAGCTGCTGGTCTTTGCCCAGAAAGCCGGGGCAGACCCGCGCAAGGTTGTGGATGCCATTAAAGGCGGCGCTGCCCAATGCTGGACGCTGGATGTAAAACCGCCGCGCCTGTTCAGCGGCAACCGCCAACCCGGCTTCAAGGCAGCCATGCAGCTGAAGGATATGAAAATCATCCAGGATACCGCTGCAGAGTATGGCATCGTTTTACCCTCTGCCACTCTGGATACACAATTATATGAAGCAATGCAGCAAAACGGGATGGGATTGATGGATAACTCGGCGGTGATCGAGATGATAGAAAAGCTCTCGAATACACGCCTGATCGATTATCCTGAGCAGGCTTAACTACCTTTCTGGTTTCCTGCCCTGGTCAATATTTTTTGGAGTTGATTGGCGGCCTGGTTCACTGCCTGCCTGACCGGCGGGCAGACCGGGTCGCCAAATTCATTTCCCGCCGCCTGGATGACCAGGATCGCGGTTTTACTGCCTGTTTCCGCCTGAACATACCGCAGGAAGTCACCCATAGATAACCCGTGGGTACCCATACCGCCCAGGGCTTCGTCCGGGTCAATCAGGGTGATCTCCCCGGGTTCAGCGCCGAAATCACCGGCATCGATGACCAGGACCAAGTGGGGGTTGAAACGCCGGATGACCGATGTAAAATTTTCGGGGGCTTGCGCCCCCTCAATGATCAATACATCTTCCAGTTGTTCTTTATTCTTGAGCAACTTCCGCACTGCCAGCACCCCGGCGGCATCATCCCCCCGCAGCTCATTACCCACTCCCAGGATTACAATCTTGCAGTGGGGTTCAGTTGCATTCCGGGTGCCCGCCTGGATTATCCGGGTTAGCTTTTTTATCCAGGAGGAATTGGATATCTTCTTCTCGTCCATAAGTTATCGTCATGGGCTCAGCGCCCAGTGAAGCAAGCTCCCATTCATCATTTGATAGGTGCAGGCAGTCAAACCGGCAGCTCCTTACACACTGGTCGCAGAAGGTGCAGCGGTCAATATAATAGCGCATCACGAATTGCTTTTTTGCCCGGTCAATGACCTCCAGCTCAAGTGCATTGGCAGGGCAGTCTTTTACACACATCATGCAGCCGGTGCATTTTTCCGGCTCCCAGTGCAGCTTGCTGCGCAATCTTTCGGGTTCTGCTTTTCTTTCAAAGGGATACTTTTCTGTCGCCGGCTTCTTGAAAAGCGATTTGATGATATCCCCAAACATGGTACCAATAGACATAACCTACCTCTTTCTTAGAAGAACAGCCTGCTAACTACCAGGATCAGGATCTGTACCAGCGCCAGGATGGCGCCGATGCGCCACCACAAACCGACTGTCTGGTCGATCCTCAAACGGGCAAAGAGTGACTGCAACAAGGCGATCACCAGCAGCAGGCCAAGTGTTTTTAGAATGAACTCAAGCGGGTTTGCCAGTCCGCCCAGGTAAAAAGCAGAGATCAGTGTCAGTCCGATCACCAGCTCAACGTTTTTACCGATACGGAACAGCGCCAGCCCGCGCCCGCTGTATTCGGTCAGGGCACCGGAGACGATCTCTGTTTCGGCTTCAGGGGCATCGAACGGGGGCAATTCCAGCTTTCCCATCAAACCGATGAGAGCCACCAAAAAACCGATCGGCTGGGTCAGGATCATCCACCAGGTGTCCTGTGCATAGGCATTGATCTGGCTGATTTGGAGCGTGCCAGCTGCCAGGGCAGGGCCGAGCAGGGTGAGCATGAAAGGCGCTTCATAAGAGAAAAGCTGGGTGAGGGTACGGGTTGCGCCGACCAGCGAAAAGCGGTCCACGGTGTTGGCGCCTGCCAGCCCAAGACAAATGGTCAGCACGCTCAGCATGTACACCACCAGGATCAGGTCGCCGCGAAAGCTGAAAGCCGGGGCAAATCCAAGCATGGGAGTGTAAAGGGCAGAGGTCAACGCTGCGGTGACACCCAGGATGGGCAGGAAGATGAAAAGCGCCTTGTTAACGCCATCCGGGATGATCTCCTCTTTTGCCAGCAGCTTGAACATATCAGCCAGCGGCTGGAACCAGCGCGGGCCAAAACGGTTCTGGTAGCGGGCAACCAGCTTGCGGTCCACATACTCATATACCATGCCCAGCAGGATCAGGAACATACCTGCCGGAAATACAAGGATGGATACCAGGGATGGGAGTGTCAGGCTCATTGATAATATTCAACCCCGTATTTTCTTAAGTCTTCCCAGTACATGGTCTGGGAGCCGGTTTCTTGGCGGACAGTAACCAGGCGGTCATTGCAGGAGAAGCACGGGTCAATTCCGACCAGCAGCATGGGCATATCCGCCAGCTTGTGACCGATTGCCACCGAGCTGACTGTACCCCAGTTGCACAGGCTGGGAGTGCGGATCTTGATGCGGTATGGGTTCTCACCGCCAGCGCTCTTTATGTAGTAGAACAATTCACCGCGTGGTGCTTCCACCCGGCTGATCACTTCTCCAGCCGGGATGCGGCGGGGGACACGGACAGTTAATTCGCTTTCGGGCAGGTTGGTCAGAATCTCCCGGATAACCCGGATCGATTCGAACAGTTCACGGATACGTACGATGAAGCGTGAGGTCAGATCCCCGCCTTCATCCAGCACGATGTTAACCGGATGATCAGGGTAAGAGGCATAGGGTGATTCCACACGTACATCGCGTTCCACCCCCGAAGCCCTGGCGGTCGGCCCGACAGCGCCAAGCAGGGTAGCTTCTTCTTTGGTCATTTTGCCCACATTGCGGGTCCGGCCGAGGAAGGTATCATCGGTAGTGATGATCTTTTCGTAATACTGCAGGCGTCCTTCAAGGTAGCTCACCCCATCAAGAATTTTCTGTTTTTGTTCTGCAGTAATGTCATACTTCACCCCGCCGACCAGGTTGACCGAGTGCTGCACACGATTGCCGCTGATCAGTTCAAACAGGTCCATGACGGTTTCACGGTCGCGCCAGCTGTACATAAAGAGGGTGTCAAAACCGCCTTCATGGGCTGCGACCCCCAGCCAAAGCATGTGGCTCTGGATGCGCTCCAGTTCGAGGACGATGGTGCGGATAGCCTGCGCCCTGGGTGGAACAGTGACACCTGCCAGTTTTTCAACCCCCAGGGTATACGCAATTCCGTGCACGTGGGAGCAGATGCCGCAAACCCTCTCCAGCATATACAGGTTCTGGATCCAGGTGCGCGATTCGGTCATTTTTTCAATCCCGCGGTGCACGAATCCGAGCCGGATAGTTGCCCCGGTTACTTCCTCACCATCCACGGAAAACTCAAAATGCCCGGGTTCTTTTAAAGCCGGGTGCTGCGGTCCGATCGGAACGATAAATTTTTCGACTTTTTCCTGCATCTCAGCTCTCCTGTGCCTGGGGCGAATCAAAACCAGTAAAAGATTTCCGCAAAGGGAAGACACCATCCGGCCAATCATCCGGTAATACCAGGTGATCGGGTACAGGGGTATCCACTACCGTTATCCCAAATAATTCCATCAGTTCCCGTTCATAAATGGTTGCAGAAGGGATGATCCCGCACACGCTGGGCACGTGAGCATCGCTATAAGGGATCTCAATCCGGAGGCTTAACACCGCTGCAGAGTTGCAAAAATGGTAGAGGACTTCCAGGCGTCCTTCCTGGTTTTCGCCTGTGCCATCCTGAGCCGGGGGAACAAGGTCCACACCGGAGATGGCCGAAAGGTATCCCCAGCGCGCCTGGGCTAATCCCTCGACCGCTTCGAGCAAATCTTCCCGAACCAGGTAAACATCCAGCCGGTTTTCATCCGGCCGTTTGTACTCCTTTGCCCAGGGTTTGAGGAGCGCTTCTGCAATGGTGAATAACTTTTCAGTTTCCATATCTTACCCCTTCGGTTCCTTCAGGCTGTTTAACAGTGCCACCACACCCTGGATAATGGCTTCGGGGCGGGGCGGGCAACCGGGAATGTATGCACTGACTGGCAGCACCTCGTCCACACCGCCGGCGATATTGTACGAACCGTGAAAGACACCGCCTGAAAGGCCGCAAGAACCCAGCGCAACCACGAACTTGGGATCGGGCATCTGTTCGTAAATGCGCACCAGGCGGTCGCGTGATTGGCGGGTAACCGGCCCGGTGCACAACAGGATGTCGGCATGGCGGGGACTGCCTTGCAACTTCACCCCAAACCTTTCCAGGTCGTAACGTGGGGTCAGGGTTGCCAGGATTTCGATATCACAGCCATTGCAGGAACCGCTGTTGTAATGAATTACCCAGGGAGAATTGATCCGTGCCCAGGTCTTCAGCCCGTTAAGGGTCTTTTCCCAGGCGTTGATTTTCGAATTTTCCATCTATCCTCTCATATCCTGATCTTCCAATAATCGATCAATATGATCTCATTTGTTAGCATACTATACCCGTCAACCTAAAATCAAGGCAACCAGCGCCAGAATCAGGCCGACAATGTACACACCCGAAATGGCATTCAGCGGGCTGGTGCCGATCACCAGTGCGCCGAGGTGCAGTATAGCAAAAAAGAATGCAATCAGAAAGAACGAACGGTAGCCGGGGGCGGCAGCGCTTGTCGGCGCCAGTTCACCGCTGCCATAGGTGCTGGATTTCATCGCATTGGGTTTTTCCGGTCCGGCCAGTTTCCTTCCAAAAAGGAATATCAGAACCACCAGGGGAATGATGATGAGGAATGCAAGCGGGGGTGAAAGTAATATTTCCATGTTTACCTCTCAGGTTAACCGCCGAAAATTGCCAGCAGCGACATGGCTGCCGGAGTGGTCAGCCAGCGTACAAGGGGCGGCCAGATGCCGAGTGCAACAATTGCGACTGTCATAATCACCAGCGGGAGAACCATTACCCAGGAGATAGGTTTGCCCTCCTTGACCAGATCTGAAGGCTCATGCCGGTATATGCGGTTTACCAGCGGGGCGTAGTACCCGAGCGACAACACGCTGTTGATTGCTGCAAATATCACCAGGGCAATCGCCAATGAATTTCCAGATTGGAAACCAGCCACGAAGATTTGCCATTTGGACATAAAACCCGCCAGCGGAGGCAGACCGCCCAAAGCCAGTAAAGCAACCGCCAGGAAAAACGCAGTAACCGGGTAACGCTGGGCAGCACCATCCAGGTCAGACACGGTCAGCGGTTCGTGGTTGTGGTGAGCCATACGCAAGGCATACAGCAGCGCCCCGGCAGCAAGGAATGCCGCCCCTTTCATAAGTGCATGGGTAATAACATGGAAGAAACCACCGGCTGCGCCTTCAGGCTGAAGGGTGTAAACCGCCACCCCGATCCCGACCAGGATGTATCCCATCTGACTGACGCTCGAGTAAGCCAGCATCCGTTTTACCTGGGTCTGGCGGAGAGCCATCAGGTTGCCAACCAGCAGGTTGAGCGCCCCAAATGCCATGATCAGGTAACCCCAGGTGGTGTGGGAGACGATTACCGCACCGGTTGAACGCAGCAGGGCTACCAGGCCGGCTTCAATAACGATGCCGGAAAGCATGGCGCTGATCCCGCTGGGAGCTTGTGAGTGTGCATCTGGCAGCCAGGTGTGTAGTGGAACCAGGGCAGCTTTTACACCAAAACCGATCAACATCAGCACACTGGCAGACAGGATAATGGGGCTGTTACCGCCAGCCGATACAGCCAGCCGGATCTCGTGCAGGTTTAAAACACCAGTCTGGGCGAAGGTCAGGGCAATTCCCAACAGGATAAACACCGAACCGGTAGCGCTCTGCACCAGGTATTTCACCCCCGCTTCCAGTGCATCCGGCTGGCTACGATAAAAAGCGACCAGCAGGTAAGAGCTGACTGCCATCACCTCAAACCAGACCCACAGGTTGAACAGGTCAGTTGCGCAGACCAGCCCGATGATGCCAACGATCATGATCATCAGCAAGGCAAAGAATTTTTCTTCGCCTTCATCATTTTGCATGTACTTGGTGGAGAAGAAGGTAACGCATAAGCCCAAAATGAGTGCGGTGAGGGCAACCAGCAGGCTGATCCCGTCCATCTGGAGCGAAATGCGATTGATATCCAGGGTCAACGGACCGGTGCTTGTGAAGTGCATTGCGGCATAATAGAGCGGCACCATCGCTGCAAGCAAAGCGAGCACAGCCAGGATACGGGCAGAAGCGCCCCCGGATTTAGTCCTGGTTTTTACTGCAATGCGTCCAGCCAGGTAGATGACAGGTGCTGCGCCAAGCGGAATGGCAAGAAGGAGGGTGAGTGCAGTTTGTGCTGTCATGTTAACCTCCTACCACCAGGATCAGGATGACGGCAATAAATGTGATCAGCAACCCTGCAATGTTCCAGTTAAGCAGCCCGGTTTGGGTGGTTCGCAGTTTTTGTGCTGCGCCCTGGGTCAGGCGGACAATTCCTGAGTTGATTGCTTCGAACCCAAAACTGTTTTCTGCAGCTGCTGTCAGCCAGCGGAAGGCGTGGGCTACACCGCCCAGGTGCTGCCGCTGCCACCAGGCGATCAATCCCAGGGCAACCACTGCCAGGGCAATGTACGTGGCCGGCGCAGACAGGACTTCCATCAGCACCTCAGTAGTGGTGATGGCATGGATTTCATGGGCAGGCAGGCTGTTATGCAGCAGGCTGGAGAAAGGACCCGCCAGCAGCCAGCTGAACAGCGCCCCGGCTGCCAGGGGGATGAGCGCAACTTTCATGGCGGGCTGGGCATCGTGGACATGTTTTTCTGAAGAAGGCTTACCATAGAAAACCATGTAAACCATGCGAAAAGTATAGAACGCGGTTAATCCAGCGCTGAGGAGCATAAAAGCGTAAGCCCAGATAGGACCGTGCTGCAAACCGGCTTCCAGCACCAGCTCTTTACTCCAGAAACCGTTCAATACCGGGATACCAGCCAGGGCGAGAGAGCCAATTATGAACACAAAACGGGTAAGCGGCATCTGTTTGCCAAGGGCGCCCATCTGGCGCATGTCACGGGTGCCCACAGAATGGATCACCGCACCTGCTGCCAGGAAGAGCAGCGCTTTGAATATGGAATGGCTGAAAAGGTGGAACTGGGATGCGTACACCCCGCCGCAACCGATCGCAAAGACCATGTATCCAAGCTGGCTGACGGTGGAGTAAGCCAGAACCCGTTTCAGGTCATTGGCAACCAGCGCCATGATGGCGGTCAGGATAGCAGAGATCATGCCTACCAGGATGACAGCAGTGGTCCAACCGGGTACGCCTTTAAAGGCCGGGAAGAAACGGGCCAGCAGGTACACACCGGCGTTGACCATCGTGGCGGCATGGATGAGTGCGCTGATGGGGGTTGGCGCTTCCATGGCATCCGGCAGCCAGGTTTGGAAGGGGAATTGGGCAGATTTGGCAGCCGCCGCAACCAGGCAGCCGAACGCCATACCTGATAGGATACGGGGATCGATGATGCCGGGATCGGCAATCATCCGGTTGAAATCATAGCTGCCGGTCTGGCTGAAGAGCAGCAGCGCGCCGGCGAGCAGCCCGACACCACCTAGCTGGGTGATGATAAGGGCTTTGATGCCGCCTGCAACTGCCTTGGGATCGTCGTTGTGGAAAGAGATCAATGCATAAGAGCACAGGGCAGTGATCTCCCAGAAGAAGAACATGAGCAGTAAATTGCTGGTGAGCACCAGGCCAGCCATGCCGCCAATGAAAAAAAGCACCATTGCGTAATACCGGCCAAGGGCTTTCTCCCCGCGCATGTAGTCAACTGAAAAAATGACTGCCAGGCTGCCGATCACTGTGGCTACAACAGCCAGGAACACAGCCAGTCCATCCGCTACGAAGGTGAACTGTCCAAAAACACCGCCTGCATCCAGGTTGATGACAGTTGCGTTGCTGGTATTAAATAGAAGGGCTACCGCTGCAATACCTGAAGCCACTGAAAATAGGATGGCGAGTATATGCTGAACGGTAGTACGTTTATCACCTGCCAGCCAGACCAGCAGTGCACCGATCCAAGGTAAGCCAATTACAAGGAAGATTAATGTGGATGCCATGCTTACCCCTTCAGGTTCCTGAGTTTACTGAGGTCAACAGTACCGTGATGTTTCTTTACCTGTACCGCCAGGGCGAGAGCGATGACCGCCACAATGGTATCTGCCACGATTACGGTCAAGGCGATACTCTGTCCGGTCATCACCTGCCCGTTGATACGTCCTGCCAGCACCAGCGCGATCATGCCGGCTTTCACCAGGATTTGCAGCGCGATTACCACTTTAATCAAATTGCGTGTGATCAATAGGGTGTAAAGCCCTATCCCGAATACAATCATAACAGTCAGCATATCTATATAAGGTATGGTTGTCATGCTTTGCTCTCCCTGGAGCTGTTATCGGAAATCAGGTTGATAATACCCAGCACTCCGGCGAATATCAGGACGATTTGGAGAATGACATCGAGCGCCCTGTCTTCCCAAATACTGGAAGCAGCCATTGGGATAGTAACAAGGGTTGGAACTTCAATCTCCAGTAAGGGCAGGTTAAGATAAGCAAGGGTGCCAAAGGAGAGGATCACCAGCAGCCAGGCAACTAGAGGAGGGATGGCAGGCATCCTTACCGGCGTTTCATCGCCGATAATGTTGATCGCAAAAATGAACAAAACGGTAACCAGACCTGCACCCACGCTGAGTTCGATCACGGCAATTTCGGGAGCACCCAGCAAATAGAGCATCAGTGCGGTTAAAGCGCTGCAGCCGGCGAGCCACAACGCCGCTGCAATCAGCTTCTTCACCCGAATTGCCTGGATTGCGCAAAGGATGATGCCTGCTGCAATCAGGGCATTTAGCATACTTGCCTCCTGAAAAAGGTTGTTTTACCGGAGATTTGCACCATTATTTTATACAGAAATCCATCCTGTTTGTCATGTGAAACTTATCCCCAATACATTGCTAAGAAAGCACGTTTGATTATATGCTAAAATTTGCTATTCTGATGCAAATAGGTTGATTTACGAAAAATACTTAAGAAATTATGGTTTGATGTCGCCAATCCATCAATTTTAGGAAATCATGAACGCTGTGATTTTTCGCTGTTATTATAGGACTTGCTATGCTGCAAAAGATCATGGATTTCGACCATAAAATATCTGGAAAGATCCGTATCCAACCGGAGCAGAAGTTCCTCTGGAGGCTGGCTGCTTTCCTTGCCCATACAGGTGATTCCTGGTACTGGCTGGGAGCGCTGTTCTTGCTCTGGCTGCTGGCATCTGGTGAATGGCATTACAAGGCAGCATTTCTTGCCATCGGCATTGCTGTACAAATCGTGATCATCTTTGCTATAAAATTCACAGTACGCCGCAGCCGGCCGGAAGGACAATGGGGCGCTTTTTACCGTAATACCGACCCGCATTCATTCCCATCGGGGCATGCTGCCAGGGCAGGGCTGCTGCTTGCCATGGCGGTTGGGCTTGGACCAGCCTGGTTTGCCCTGGTTATTGCCGTGTGGGCTCCCATTATGAGCATGGCGCGGGTTGTTATGGGTGTACATTACCTGGTGGATGTCGTGGCTGGTCTGCTGATCGGGATATTGATCGGCTGGTTGGTCCTCCTGCTCGAGCCATTCTGGTTGTTGCTGGTGCCGTTTGTGTTTTAGTCAATTCAACAGAGGGTAACCAAGAGAGGCTTGTCTGAAAAAATTTCTAATTTTTCCGCTGGCTTTTTCAACCTGAGTATGGAATGCAGAAGGATTTTTCTTCAGCTTTTCAAGGCGGGATCTTTCGCTGCGCTCAAGATGACGATCTTTGTCAATAAAAAAACCGGCTGTTCCTTCATGTGGAACAGCCGATTATTTATTTCACTCGAATCTTGATGTCGACCGCGGTACCGGTACCGCCTCTGGAACGTGGACGGGAATGACTGCCGGCCGGTTGGCGAGCAGGCTGAAGCGCGATGCCCCCAGGTAAAGAATTTCCAGGATCAGGTCATCATAAGAAATACCTGCCGCATTGCAAATGACACATATATCTGAAAAGTCGGGAGTTAAACCGGGCAGCGTGTTTATCTCGATCAGGCGTGGATTACCCAGGGCGTCCATACGCATATCTACACGCGAAACATCCAGTGCACCGATCGCTTTATGTGCTTTGATCGCCAGGTCCTGCAATTGGCGGGCCAACTCTTGCGGTATAGGCGCAGGGCAAAGGAAGGCAGGAATGCCTTCTTCCCCAAAATTCAACGTCTTGGCAAAGTTGCCGTACACACCAGGTGTGGCAGAAATGCTGCTGTCAACTTCTTCTACGGGCAGGCGTACAAACCCGTCTTCTTCGTACCATTCTGGATGGCGGGAATTACTCCTGGCGTTTTCCCTTCCCAGCACAGCCACTGTGAATTCGCGGCCGGGCAGGTATTCTTCCACCAGGGCGGGCTGCTGGTAAGTCCGGATGATCCATTTAACCCGGGCATACATTTCTTCAAGGGTATTGACGATTGAATGCGCATCCATTCCCATACCGGTGCCCTCGCGGGCAGGTTTTACGAACAGCGGGAAATGCAGCAGCGGGTCGAGTTCGTCCTGCGGGGTAAGGAATTCCTGCCAGCCGGCAGTGGGCAGACCTGCATCGCGCCAGATCTTTTTCGTCATGGTCTTATCCAGGCCGATAGCATTTGCCAGCACGCGCGAGGCGGTATATGGAATGTTCAACATTTCCAGCAACGCAGGCACCTGGGCTTCGCGCGCATCACCACCCATTCCTTCTGCGATGTTGAAGCAAATATCGGGCAGGAGGGTGATCAGCTTCTGCGGCAGCGTAGCATCAGCATTCAGGAATTCAGTTGTATGAAAATCAGTTTCAATGGCTTTTTGGATTGCCTGGATAGTTTCAGGCTTGTCGAATTCCGCACCGGCATCAAGGGGATCCTTGTCTGAGTGGGCAGCTACGCCTTTCATGTTGGCGATCACGGCTACCCTCCACGGACCTGCCGGTTGCGGCATCAGGTCAGGAGGTTCTTCCCCTTCATTATCTGCCTGTTCCTGCTGTGAATACAGTGACGATTCTAATTCTTCCATTCTATCCTTTTACTGCTTGATGTTTACTTAACAGCACGGAATTATACGAGTAATCGAGAATAATACAAGAGGTCAATATCCATAGAAAGCCCAGAATTTCTGGGCTTTCTTGAGCGGTGTTATTTTATCTTGATTGAGCTCACCAGCAAATCGAGGTCTGAAAGGGCGGGCGTGAACTCCGCATCTTGCCAGCTTTCCAGGATTGGGAGGGTTTCATCCAGGTAAGCCGAAAAATCTTCATACAGGTCGTCCATCGATCCCGTGTACATCTCGCCGGTGGCTGGCAGCTGCGGATGGGATACCGGCATGATGACGGAGATGTAATACTTTCCATCACCGGTCAGCCCTTGAAAGGTGTAAAACATATCATGGCTGTTGACCGGCCAGGCTGCCTGGCCGTACTGGGTCAGGTACCGCACCCCCCTGATGCCGTTGAATTCTAGATATTTTACATGCGCGGTAAACAACGGGCCGGCGTTCCAGACTGGCAGGAACGGAATGCTTCCCGGATGCTCCACTGGATTATCCAGAAGGGATTGCAGCTGGGATACAGTGCCGGCAATATCTGGATTCATATCAATGTATTCCTGCACAGGGTAAACATTGATTGCTGGGCTGTGGAAGGTATCCTGGAGCGGGTATCCTTCAAAGGAGAAGTTATCATACTTGGGCATCATTTCCCAGTACAGGTCACTGGATACAGCTGCATATGTAATCCCTGAAGCACTCGATGCCACCTCCAAAGGGATGACAAACTCAATATTGTTGTAAGCCATGAAATACCCCAGCGGTGCTTCCGTTGGGACAGCAGTTTCGGCAGTTGCTTCTGGAACAGCAGTATCCTTTCCTGTTTCACTTTCACTGGTTGGTGATGATTTCTTTTCAATCACTTCGGTGACTTCCGCTTTACCGGTTCCAGATGTAGTTTCGCGAAATCTGGGAATAAAGATGGCAGCCAGGACCGCCAGGAGAGCCAGGACCAAACATAAGACAACTGCAATCAGGATAAATATCCAGGCATTACTTTTTTTGCGGGCGGGAGGCTGCGGGTTGTAAGGAGAGGGTCTGGCAGCCATGGGTTGGCCCACTGGGGCAAGAGGGCTGCCGCAAGATGGGCAGAAGCTGGCTCCTGGCTGAAGGGGGGTATTGCAGCGTGGGCAATTATACTGATTCTGGTTCATGGTTATCCTTTCATTAGAACAGTACTATTCTTGTAAAAAAATCCTTGCTTCTGTGTTGACAGGGGGTATCGTGTGGGGTATCCTTAATCCGGGAATGGAAAGGTCCTGGTGGGCTTCCTGGTCTTCAAAACCGGTGACGGGTCGCTTTGCGGGCCGTGGTGGGTTCGACTCCCATCCATTCCCGCCTTTCCTTTATGTGATATTTTATACAACATTATCAGTAAAAAAACTATGAATTTACCAACCCAAACAGATAATTCCCTTAATCCAGAGTATTTCCAGGCAATTATTCAGCGCATTATGCGCATAGATGACGCCACGATTGGCGGAACCGGCCAGGGGTACGCTTTCCGCTACCGGGGACATATTTACTCTGAGGATACTGAAACCGTTTATAAAGAACTGGAAAGCAGGTTGAAGCCGCTGGGGTACACACCGCTTTTCCGCTGGGAAGGCAGCCGCCATGTAATTCTACTGGTAAAAGGGGTGGTGCAACCTAAACCATCCAACCCAAAGGTCAACCTTGCCCTGTTCATCCTGACCATCATCAGCGTGATCGCAGCGGGGGGATTGAGCAGCGGGGAGCCGTTACCTTCCGGCTTCCTGGCTGCAATTGGGGCGGTCATTTCCCGCGGCTGGCCATTCACGGTTGCATTGCTGGCAATCCTGGTTACCCACGAGTTCGGACATTACCTGGTTGGGCGCCGCCATCATGTGGATGTAAGCCTGCCCTATTTCATCCCCCTGCCTTATCCCCTTGCCATCTTCGGCACGATGGGCGCTTTCATAAATATGAAGTCCATCCCGCGTAATAAGCGCGAGCTGTTGGATATTGGCATTGCAGGTCCGCTGGCTGGTTTATTGGTGGCCATACCTGTACTTTTCATTGGACTCCACCTTTCCAGCCTGCATGTAATTAAAGAATCTGTCCCGCCAAATATGTATATTCTCGAGGGGAATTCCCTGCTCTACCTGTTTTCCAAGTTTCTCGTCTTTGGCCAGCTGCTGCCTGCACCAGTGGATTATGGTAGCCTGTCACCATTTTTGTACTGGGTGCGTTACTTCTTTACCGGGAATCCAGTGCCAGTGGGCGGGCTGGATGTTATCATCCACCCGGTTGCCTGGGCAGCCTGGGGTGGGCTGCTGGTCACAGCCGTCAACCTCATCCCCGCCGGACAGCTGGATGGCGGGCACGTCGTTAATGTCCTTTTCGGCCCAAAATGGACCCGCAGGTTTTTCTACCTGATTCTGGTAGTATTAGCCGGGATGGGTTTCTTATGGTCGGGATGGTGGCTATGGGCGGGCATCATTTTCTTGATCGGGCAGCGTCCGGCTGAACCCCTCGATATGATCACTCCGCTTGATACACGGCGCAAATGGCTGGGTGTACTGGCATTGTTTGTGTTTGTTATCACCTTTACCCCCATACCATTGATGGTGCACTGATAATTTCTCAGGGCATTGCAGGAATCGTCTCACCTGCCAGGGTGAGATATTTCTTTAAGGAACTGACTGTGATGCAGGAGTGGGCGGGCAAGATTGCCAGCAGGTCTCCCGGCTGGATCGTCTGGATCACTTTGCGGGGAATGTGCAAAATACCATGTTCCTGTGAAAGGCTGCTGACATAAGCCCCCAATATGGGTGTTCCCCACCCATTTGGATTTAACATGGTAACCAGCCCGAACACCTTGCGCTCGCCTTCCAGGTAATGCTCACTGGAGAGGTGGACTGCACCGCCGTAAACCACTACTTTTTCCAGGTCGGGATGGACCGCCACTACCGGGCAGGCTACTGCCACGGCGATATCTTCTGCAGTACAGGAACCAATGGCAGCCTGAGTGGCATCATAAAAAATGAAGTTTCCGGGGCGGATTTCATCGACTATTCCCAGGTCTTCTGCCAGTGTGCAGCCCGGGGTGTCCCCTACGGAGATCTCCAGCCCTGTAAGCCCTTCCTTTAGCTGATTGTACCTGGCTTTGTTCATGAGGGTGATGCTTGCCTGGTAGGTGGCTACTGCCTGCTCCTGGCTCCTGGCGCGGTAGGTGTGCCCGGCATGGGTTAATAAACCTCTCAGGTGGAGGTTACGGGACCTAAGTACTGCACAGCAAACCTCGTTGATTGTCCTGGTTTCTTCTGCAGGGATCCCGGTTCGCCCAGCGCCGGTATCGATCTTAACCCACACATCCACCTGCCCGGTAAGGTGCTCCTGCAAGAATGAAACTGCGGTGGTTGATTCAACCAGCAGCTCCAGGTGTATGGTGCTGGCCAGGTGGTTCACCCGGCTGATCTCGCGCAAGTTGAGCGGGAAAGCCACCAGGATATCGCTCCAGCCTGCATGAGCAAAGTACTCAGCCATCTGCAGGGATGAACAGGTGATCTGGTTAACCCCTTCTTGCCGGAACCACTCCCCTATGGCGGCTGATTGGTGGGTCTTAAAATGAGGCCTGAACCGGATTCCTTGCTGGCAGGCTTTTCCAGCCATGAAGGCAATATGCTTACGGGCTTTTTTTTCATCCAGCAGCAGGGTGGGGGTGTTAAGCGCATCCAGGTTGATCATGTCCTTCTCCGTTCTGTCTGCCCTATTTTACCCGAACCGGAGATGTGTGATAGCAAACTATCCATGTCTATCTACATGTTGCGTTTGTTTAAATGAGTGGCCAGCCTTCAATTCCTGTCTTTTAAATCCGCGTTACAATAAAAATATGCTTCAATTCATCGACCAGCCCATTGAAGTGCGTTTTGACACACCTCCTTTGTACGCCAAGAGCCCTCCCTGCCCGCAGGGTTTCTTCTGGCTGGAGAAGTGGTATGTCATTACCCGCGAAGTGAGCGCATGGTCGGATTTTGAGCGGCACGGGCGGATGGGGCGGAACATGCAGCCTGCCCATGCTGCCAGGGCATCCAAAGCAGGTTCCTGGGGTGTGGGAAGATTTTATTACCGGGTGGAAACCGATGAGGGCAGGGTTTTTGATCTTTACTTTGACCGGGCTCCGCGCGATGTGGATGACCGCAAGGGGAACTGGTTCCTGCTGGGGGAAAGGACTGACTTGCAATAATTCAAGAAAATCAAAGTGATAATAAAATTAATAAATACAATCATTGACATTTATTGAATAATCGTTATAATGTATTTAAATTAGCAAAAAGACTTTTTTTCTGTTACCTTTTCCTGGTTTCATCCCTTCTTTTGGAAAATCTGTCAGGTAACAGAAGCAATTTTAAAGAGGTAAGCCTATGTACCCACAACCAGCTTCCTGTCCGGTTTGCAGCAGCCCCCTCAGTGTAACCCGGCTTTACTGTAATCACTGTGACACAACCATTGAGGGCAACTTCCAACCCGGCAATAACCCCCTGGCGGCGTTGAGCCCGGAACAAATCCAGTTTGTTATGGCCTTTATCCGCTGTGAAGGCCGGTTCACCCGGTTGGAAGATGAGTTGAAACTATCCTATCCAACCTTGCGCAACCGGTTGTCGGATGTGCTTAAGGCACTCGGGTTTGAACCCAGCAAGGATGACAGTAGCGTCAGGCTGAAGGAAGAAGACCGCAACCAGATTTTAGATGAGCTGGCCCAGGGACGGATTAGTTTTGAAGATGCCCAATTGCTGCTGCAGGGTAAAAAGCCTGAACCTGCGCAAAATTCCTCCCAGGAGGGTGCGTGATGGTTTCTTCTGAAGAACGGCTCAAAGTATTAAAAATGGTCGAGGAAAACAAGATCAGCGCTGAGCAGGCTGTGCAGCTGCTGATGGCCTTAGAATCTCAGGGGAAACAGGCCAGGAAACCCGAGGATTCCGGAAGTGCATTTAAAGCAGGTACCAAATGGCTGCGCGTGCGGGTAACCGATACAAACACCGGAAGAACGCGGGTTAACATACGGGTGCCAACCAGCCTGGTTGGTGCGGGTTTGAAGATGGGTATGCGGCTCTCACCGGAAATTGAAGGGTTGGACACAGAACAGATCATGCAGTTCATCGAAGCCGGCACAGTGGGTAAGATCATCGATGTTACCGATGATAAAGACGGGGAGCAGGTCGAAGTATTCCTCGAATGACAACTGCCGCAGATTCATCGATCCTTCCGCAAAACTGGAAGAAGAATTTTTTAATTGTCTGGATTGGCCAGGCCTTTTCCCTTTTGGGGAGCAGCCTGGTCTCTTTTGCCCTGGTATGGTGGATGACCACTACTACTGGTTCGGCGGTTATTCTCACCACTGCCATGCTCGTCTCTTTGCTCCCTGAGGTCTTCCTCAGCCCGTTTGCAGGTGCGCTGGTTGACCGGCTTAACCGCAAGAAAGTCATGATCATATCGGATGCCTGCATTGCGGCTGCCACCCTGGTAATGGGGCTGCTTTTCTGGCTGGATGCGGTCCAGATTTGGCATGTGTATGTGCTACTGTTCATCCGTGCGCTGGGCGGCACATTCCAGTGGCCAGCTATGAATGCATCTATTTCTCTCATGGTGCCGGAAAAAGAGCTGGGCCGTATCGCAGGGTTAAACCAGGCTATCCGCGGCGTATTAAATATTGTGGGTCCTCCACTCGGCGCCCTTCTCCTTTCCCTCCTCCCTATGTTTGGGGTCCTTTTCATTGATATCGGCACTGCTGCACTGGCTATTGGTGCGCTGTTCTTCGTCATTATCCCCCAACCAGCCCAGGCTGGCCTGGCTGCTTTGATCACCCCGCACCAGGTACTAGAAGATGTCGGTTCTGGTTTCCGATACATTTACCACTGGAAGGGTCTGTTTGTCATTCTGATCGGGATATCTTTCATCAATTTCTTCCTGGCGCCAACATCAGCACTGATGCCGCTGCTGGTAACCAATCACTTTCAAGGCAACGCCTGGCACCTGGGAATCCTTGACTCTGCCTTCGGAATAGGCGTGGTAGTGGGCAGCCTTGGGTTGACCGCCTGGGGTGGTTTCAAAAAGAAGATCATTACTTCCCTGGCGGGTATCCTGGGTGTTGCTGCCGGAACGCTGATTGTGGGGCTGGCACCTGCGCCCTGGTTTGCCATGGCAGTGGCAGGCATGGCGCTGATAGGCTTGACAATCCCATTTGCCAACGGTCCATTCCATGCTCTGATCCAGTCCAAGGTTGCTCCTGAAGTGCAGGGCAGGGTTTTCTCCACGATAGCCAGTATGGCTTCAGTAATGCAGATTCCGGCCATGCTGATTTCGGGGCAGATTGCTGACGGAATCGGCATTCATACCTGGTATTTCATCAGTGCAGCCGGGTGTTTTGCTATCGTCGTGCTGATGAGGGTTATGCCGGCAGTTAAGCAAATTGAAGAAAACCACGTGGTTCAACCGGCGGTTTCAAACCTGGCTGGCAATTCACCACCCTTATAGTTTTTCCTAATTGAGAATTTTAATGACAGCAGCGCTGCCTGCTGCCAGGATGATAACCGCCAGGGTGACCAGGGCTGGCGTGTTACTGCGCCGATCTTTCAGCGCCAGGGTGGGGAATATTCCTGACACTTCAAGAACAGGTCCGGCAAACCAGGCAAACACCAGCCCGCCCAGCAGCCCGCCCAGATGACCCCAGTTGTCAATTCCAGGTGATAATCCCAGCACAAGGTTAAAGATCACGATCATACCCATATTCAGCAGCATGCTTTTAGCACGCGAGCCGAAATACTGGCGATTCTGGTAAACAAAGACAGCCTGCGCCAGGATCAAACCAAAGATGGCAGTGGAAGCTCCGAGTGATGATTTTTCGGACATGAGATACGAGAAGACATTTCCTGTAAATGCTCCGGCGGTATACAGCAAGAGAAAGCGGAAATGACCGTAAAATCGTTCCAGGTTGGGTCCAAGTGCAAACAGGGCATACATATTCAGGGCGATGTGCAACAATGAACCGTGGAATAAAACAGGTGTGATAAAGCGCCAGACCTCGCCAGCCTCAATGAACTGGTTTACCTTTGCACCCAGGGCGGCGGGGAAGTCAGCCCCCCCATAAAGGGATTTGCTTGCCAGTTGCAACAGGTACATTACCACCGTCAGCACGATGATCCCGTAAGTAACAGCGGGTTTTCTTATTGGCAGCTGCAGCACCGCTTGTTGCGGGGACGGGGGTGTTTCACCATTTTCAATGCGGTCTACCGGTAAAGGGGATGGATATTCACTCATTCATTGATCTTTCGGGGATTGATCCGGCAGTGCTCTGCGGTAAAAATGGAAAGGATATCCTGCACTGCCTGATCCAGCTTATTTTCTGCGTTAACAACTATGTAATCAAAAATCTTCATCATTTCCAATTCCTGGCGGGCGGTCTCCAGGCGGACTTTGATCTGCTCAGGGGAATCTGTTTTGCGGTTGATCAGCCGGCTGCGCCATTCTTTGACTGATTCAGGGGATACAAAGATCAGTAAAGCTTCAGGGAACTGCGATTTGATCTTAAACGCCCCCTGTACGTCCAGGCGCATGACCACATCTTTGCCCTGGTGCATGGCATCGAAAACCTGTTTTCTCAACCCGCCCTTGTACTGGTCATATACCCTTGAATACTCGATCAACTCGCCATTGTCGATCATGCGCTCGAATTCAGCGGTTGTCACGAAAAAGTAATCCACGCCGTGCACTTCCTTCGGGCGGGGCTGGCGGTCGGTACAGGTGACAACATAATGCGCCTGGGGATAGCTAAGCCTTAAGGCGTTCATAACGGCATCTTTACCAACCCCCGACAGCCCTGAAATGACAACCATAAGCGGCTGACGGGCTGGAAGTTGGAAGTCGATGGTGTCCTGGTCTCTCGGGGCTGTTTCTTTTTTCTTATCCATTGCTGATCCATATTCCCGGTTTTGGGTATTCAGATTCCTGTACGGACAAATTATAACCTTCCTGGCCCCTAATCTGGTAAATTCCTGCAAGGTTTCAGCCGGCAGTATAACTGTTGTGGTCAGGAATTGTTTTCCCCTTTGTGGAACTGGGTGTTGTATAGGCTGGCATATAATCCTTCCTGTTCCAACAGGGAGTTATGGGTGCCGCTCTCAACAATCCTGCCCCGGTCGATCACCAGGATCTGGTCAGCAGCCAGGATTGTACTTAATCTATGTGCGATCACGATGCTGGTCCGGCCTGCCATTACCTTTTTCAGCGCATCCTGGATCAGGGCTTCCGACTCGCTGTCCAGGCTGCTGGTGGCTTCATCCAGCACCAGAATACGCGGATCTTTCAGGATGACACGCGCCAGGGCAATGCGCTGCTTTTCGCCTCCGCTCAGGCGGTATCCCCTCTCTCCAACGATCGTGTCATAACCGTCCGGCATATCCTGAATGAAGTTGTGGATGTTCGCAACCCGGCAGGCGTTTTCGAGATCAAGCTGCGAGGCGTCCAACCGGGCATATTGCAGGTTGGTGCGGATGGTATCGTGGAACAGGTAAGTTTCCTGGGTAACCATACCGATCTGTGATGAAAGCGAACTGAGGGTCACATCCCTGAGATCGTGTCCATCGATTCGGATGGAGCCGCTGGCAGGATCATACAGCCGCGGGATGAGATAGGTGAGGGTGGTTTTCCCTGCGCCGCTGGGTCCAACCAAAGCGACCAGCTGGCCTGGTTCAGCCCGAAAACTAATGTCCTCCAGCGCAATGCTGCGCGCCTGGCTGCGGGGCGTGGTTTCATCTTCATCTTGCTCCGGTTTCTCCCCCGAAAGAACGGCAACCACATTGTCCATGCTGCCATAGCGGTGCACATCGCTAAGCAGATGCTCGTCGCCTGCTTCGTAAACAAAGGTAACATCGTCAAATACGATCTCGCCCCTGCTGTTCTCCAGCGCCAGTGCATCCGGTTTTTCGGGGATATCGACTGGCAGGTCTATTACTTCGAAAACGCGTTCAAAACTAACCATCGATGTGGCAAATTCGACCGGGGCGTTTGAAAGCCCCTGTAAAGCCCCGTACAGATTGCCAAGGTAAGCCCCGAAGGCTACTATTGTACCAATTGTAAACATATCCTGGATAACAAAGTACCCGCCCAACCCGTACACCAGGGCGCTGCCTACAGCGCTGATCAAACCGATGATTGCCATGAAAAACGAGCCGATCACGGACCGTTGAATCCCCAGGTTGGCAACCTGCGAAGCGCGTTTGCCGAACCGGTCGATTTCGAGATCTCGCCGCCCGAAAAGCTTGACCAGCAGAACACCGCCAATGTTGAGGGTTTCATTCATCATGGCATTCATCTGGGCATTGGCTTCCATTTGCTTGCGGGCCATGTCCCTCAGCCTGTTCCCCAGCAGGCGTGAAGCCAAAACAAAGAGCGGGAAAATGGAAACACTGATAATGGTCAGGCGCCATTCCAGCGTGAGCATCACAGCCAGCACTGCAACCGCCTGGATGGTTTGGGTAATGATGCTGATTAATGTGCTGCTGATGGCGTTTTGTGCGCCAACCACATCGTTGTTCAGGCGGCTCATTAATTCGCCGACCTTGGTGTTGGTAAAGAAACGCAGCGACATGCGCTGGAGGCTGGAATACAATGCCATGCGCAGGTCGTAAATCACCCCTTCACCCACACTGGAACTCAGCCTGCGCTGGATGATGTTCATTCCGCTATTCAGTATTGGGATGAACAGCAATGCCAGGGACAGCAGGACAAGGCGGTTGATATCTTTGGCAGGAATAGTCCGGTCGATCAGGTCCCGCAGTACCAGTGGCGAAAGCAGGTTCAAACCTGTATGAGCCAGGATGAGGAACAATACTGCCAGCATCTGCCATTTATAAGGCCTGGCATAATGCAGTACCCGCTTGAGCAGTGAAATGGTAATTTTTGGTTTTTCATCGGGGGTGTTCACCAGGCCCCGCATACCGCCGCGTAATCCCATATTAAACCTCTCTACGCTATTTCATTCTCAATTTTGCTTGCTGTCAGGGCAGCTGGCAATATCTTGCTTTCCAGAAGTTTTCCGCCCGCTTTCTTTACCCTGATACATTCCCCGGAAGGTTTTTTGATTATAATTGAAAATCATTTCACCTCCTGGAGGGTAAAGTGCCCAGTTACGACTACCGCTGCCTGAAATGTAAGAACAGGTTTTCCGTCTTTATTTCCTACAGTGAATACGGCAAAAAACCGGTTGCCTGCCCGAATTGCAGCAGCACTGAAGTTCAGCGCCGGATAGGAAGGGTAAGGGTCTTACGCTCCGATGATAGCCGGATGGACCAGCTGGGTGATCTTGACAACCTGGACGGGATTGAAGAAGACCCCAGGGCACTGGGAAAAATGATGCGGCAGATGAAGGGGGAAGTGGGGGATGAACTAGGGCCCGAGTTTGATGAAGTGGTCGACCGGCTGGAAAAAGGCCAGAGCCCGGAAGATATAGAGCGCGAACTGCCCGACCTGGGGATGGATGAGGGGGCTACAGGTGGGACACCAGAAGATTTTGACCTGGACTGATCAGCGCCTGGGTTTCAGCACAAACCGGATAGGTGTTCCAGTGTAAGGGAATTCCTTCCTGAGCTGGTTTTCAAGGTAGCGCAGGTAGGTGAAGTGCGCCAGCTTGGGGTCATTGACATAAATAATAAATGTAGGCGGGTCGCTGCGTACCTGGGTGGCATAATATAAACGCAGTGCATACCCGGATTTAGATGTAGCAGCATGATCATCCTGTGCCTGGTGAAGCACCCGGTTCAATTGCCCGGTCGAAAGGCGGAGTAAACGTTCTTCCTGCACTTTGAGCGCCATTGGAAGCACCTGCTGCACACGTTGCCCGGTCTTGGCAGAAATGAACAGGATCGGCACATAGCTCATAAAATTCAGCTCCTGGCGGATCTTGTCGCTGTATTCATTCATGGTAAAGGTGTCTTTCTCGATGGCATCCCATTTGTTGACCACCACCACGGTGCTTTTCCAGGATTCAAGGATGGTGCCGGCAATGTGGGCGTCCTGGGCGCTGATGCCAGAGGTTGCATCAATCACCAGCAGGGCTACATCACAGCGTTCTATCGCCCGCAAGGAGCGGATGACGCTGTACTTCTCCACACCGGGATCGATCCTTCCCCTGCGGCGGATGCCGGCGGTATCGATCAGGGTGATAGAGATGTTCTCAAAGATGAACCGGGTATCGATTGCATCACGTGTAGTTCCCGGTATTGGGCTGACAATCGAGCGCTCCTCACCGATTAAGCGGTTCAGCAGGCTGGATTTGCCGACATTGGGTTTGCCGACGATGGCGATTTTTACCGATTCATCTTCGATAACTTCACCCTCAGGCGCAAACACTTCAACCAGGGCATCCAGCAGGTCGCCGGTACCGGTTCCATGCTGAGCCGAGATAGGGTAAGGATCACCAAGCCCGAGCTCGTAGAACTGGACAGCATTATCGCGCAGCTGGGTGTTGTCTGCCTTGTTCACTACCAGCAGCACTGGTGGAAATTCCTTCCCGTCGACCACTTTCTGGTTCTTGCGCAGCAGGGTGGCAACCTCTTCATCTGCTGGCGTAACGCCAGTTGACGCATCGGTGATGAACAGAACCACATCTGCTTCCTCAATGGCAATGGCTGCCTGCTGGCGGATTTCCTGGATGAAATCCGCTGAATCGATCGAAAGCGGCTTTTCCCCTCCCGTTGATGGGTCAATTCCACCCGTATCAATGATGTGGAATTCACGGCCGTTCCATTCGGAATCGGCAAATATCCGGTCGCGGGTGGTGCCGGGGGTGTCATCCACAATGGCTAAAGGTTCACCAGCCAGGCGGTTGAATAATGTGCTTTTCCCAACATTTGGCCGCCCAACAAGCGCGACAACAGGTTTTGTCATTACATTTTCCTAAGGATTATTCGATGTGGTTGCCCGGGTGATGGTCACCTCGATGGAGGAGGGCAGCAGGGATTCCAGCCGGATTTCGTCGCTGGTAAATTCCACCCGCGGTGTGCGGTTGATCTTCCCTATGGTCTCATCGGTCAAGTCGAGGATGATCTGTATATCCAGTGGAGTGAGCTTTTCCAGCTCGGGTAGCGGGCCGGAGACGATTACATCCACCACTTCTGGTGATATCTGAGCCTGCAGGCCGTTTTCAAGGCCGATTATGGTGATCCGCATTCCTTCAAATGTCAGGCTGCCCTCGATTGTAGCCACCCCTACCTGTACTTCCACCAGCTGGTCACCCACCACTGAAACTCCGGTAGGCAGCACCAGCGGAACCCTGACATCAATGTCATCACGAGCCGTCGTCAGGTCGACTGAGGTGGTTTCTACATATCCTGGCAGGCTGTCTACCAGGCGCGGGTCGGAAGAAAATACAGTGACCGTAGCCGGGTAAACCGAAATGTTTGTTACCCGGTAGCCGGGCGCAACACTTCCGGCAACCACAACCTTTACGACAACATTGCGGTAACCGCCCCGCTGGGTCACCGGTACTGACAGGTCGACTTTGTCTGGGGTGATGGTCAACCCGTTGATTACACTATCGTTTTCATCCAGCGCTTGCAGGGCGATTGTGCGTGAAATATTTTCCGTCGCATTGTTCAGGTCAATAATAGCCCGAACCTGGGCAACTTTCTTCACAAGGCTTTCCGCTCCGCTGACGTTAACCACTTCAGGAGAAACCGCGGGGGTTCCTGCTTCAAACCCCACCCCGGGATCCCCGCGCCGGGCTACCTGGACCAGGAATGATTGGTTCGCGAGGACTTCCAGGGATACTTCAACAGTAGATGGAGACAGGGTAACAATGTCAATCGGTCGGATGCCGATCTGCACCTGCACCGGCAGGTTGTGTGTACCCGGTTCCAACCCAGAGAGGTCGACCACCGCCCGAACAGGATTGGTTTCCCGCCCCAAGCGGTCCCACACTGAGACCGGGGCCCGCAATGTCAGAGTCAGTTGTTCTTCCGGGAGATTGGTCAGGATCAGGTTGGGGTCCTGCCCAATTAGTTCGATAGGAACGGATTGTGAATACACCCGTTCCTCGGTTGGGTCATTGGCAGTCACAGCTGAAATCCACACGGCTACAGAAAGGACAAAAGCCAGCATAAAGGTGGGGATATTCTTCCAGATGTTGCGTAAAAACTCCACCTATTCCTCCAATTTGCCTTTGTTCTTTACAACCTGGAAGAACCGGGAGATTAAATTTCCCTGTTCAGTTGTTTTTTCGCTGCTGAAGAAAGCGAGCAGGATGTTTTCCAGCCTTTCACTGTCTAACCGCCGGATCATCCTGCCGGAGTGGGCGATGGAGATCGACCCTGTCTCTTCGGATACCACCAGGGCGATGGCATCACTGGCTTCCGAGATACCCAGGGCGGCGCGGTGACGTAAGCCCATCTGCCTTTCGGGTGAACGGTTGAGGATGCCGCTTGAAGAAAGCGGCATGACGCATGCGGCTGCAGAGAGCTGGTTGTGGGAAATGATGGCTGCCCCATCGTGCAGGGGGGTGTTGGGGTAAAAAACCTGCAGCAATAATTCCGGGGTTACTTTTGCGTTCATTTTAACCCCGGTGCGCTCATACTCCTCAAGGCTGTCAACTCGCTGCAAGATGATCAATGCCCCGTGCTGCCTGGCGGAAAGCCTGACAGAAGCGGTTACGATCGCTTGGATGGTTTGCTTGAGCTGCTGGACGTTCAACTTTTCCTGGCGCATGAACAGGTTGCTAATGTTAGCCCTGCCCACCCTTTCCAGGGCGCGCCGCAGCTCGGGTGCAAATAACACCGGAATAGCCAGTAAAAGGACTGGCAAGATAGTTTTAATGAGCCACGAAAAAGCAGGCAGGTTCACCAGGCTGGTTAACAGGGTGAGAAGCAGTATGATAAAAATAACCCCGCGCATCAGCACCATGGCATTGGTGTTGCGCACTGCCACCAGCACCATGTAAAAGATAGCAGTTACCAGGAACAGATCAACCACGCTTGACCAGTTCAAGCGCTGGAAGAGGAAGAGAATTTCGTTCAGCAGATTTGGCACGCTACATTTCCCTTAAATAGGTCGCAAAACCTGGTCCAGCCGTAATTGTTTGAAAAACACTTTATCTTCCGCACCAGAACACTCTTGGGCTGCTTCTTTCCAGGCAGGAAAAGACAGCGAACCGGGGGACCGGCGCTGGTATCCCAGTCTTTCCCATAACCTGTGGTCTTCTGCGAGTGCCCTCGTTGGTTTGATGAGTGAAACTTCGCACTGCAGGTCGCGGGAAGCTTTTTCCATTTCAGCGAGCAGGGCTTCCATCGCCTGCCCGGTTGGTATTGTACTATCTATTCCAATATCTGTGGTGCAGGCAACCAGGTTTTCCACCTTCCAACACAGGTAACCAACCGCCTTCTGGTCTGACATTAACAGTAAGAAGGCTTTCTCACTGAATTCAGCCATCACCATCTCTGCTGTCGTATTGCTGCCATCTGTTTTGAACCGGTTGAGCAAGTCAGCGATCAGCCCGGCATAGGCAGGTTTTGCCCGGATTACCAGCAGGTTACTGCCGGCAGCCTTATTGCTGGGCAGGGTAGGAAGATAGCGTGTACCCTGCAGGACCGGGGGAACCGTTTTTCTCCAGGCTTTTACCACCTGTTGGAAAGTTTCGGTGAAGGTTCCCGAGTTATTGATGACCACATCGGCTGCATTTACTTTGTCAGCCTGGGGAGGCTGGGCTTTAATGCGCATCCGGGCTTCGGATACCCGCAAGCCTCGCTTCGTTACCAGCCGTTTGATCTGCACATCCGGGGTGACTTCAGTCACCCACAGGCTGTTGCACTCTGCCGCCAGGCCAGATTCGATCAGCTTGATGGCCTCAAGCACAATCACCGGCTGAGCGGCATGCCTGATCAGTACATCGACCGCATTCACCACCAGGGGGTGGATGACCTGTTCCAATTCATGTAATGCATCCGGGTCATTAAAAACAATACTTGCCAGGCGCGAGCGGTTGATAGTCTTGTCTTCTGATAGGATCCACGTGCCGAATTTTTTTACAACAGGACCATACCCGGGTGAACCAGGCAGCATGGTTCGATGGGCAAGCGCATCAGCATCAATGCCGTACGCCCCCAGCTGTTCGAGCATTTTGCGGACTACACTTTTCCCGCTACCGATATTGCCGGTAAGGCCAATTACTGTTTTGTCAGACCATTTGCCCATGATTTTCCCTGGATGCAACAATTTGACCAAATTCATTTTAGCTGTTGCAATTCTAAATGTCAAACTGCAGGAAAAAGGTTTTCCAGTTTCCAATTGTAAGACTCAGGTTAGAAATTGGCCAGAAACAGGTATTTCTGCACACAATATTGGATAAATAAGGTATATTATAGGCTATAAGTATATATAACATCAATGGAGGTAACAATGGCAGTAACAACATTCAAAGCTACATCGCGCAGAGGCACCAGCCCCCTGGAAGTGGTCAATGAGGTCCGTGGCTTCAAGGTCACCATGGATGAACCCGAAAGCCTGGGTGGTACCGACAAAGGCATGAACCCGGTAGAAGGTTTATTGATTTCACTTGGCTCCTGCCTGGTGATTGTCGTATCGGCATTTGCCAACGCCCACAAGATCAACGTCCAGGATGTTTGGGTTGAGACCGAAGGCGACCTGGATCCCGATGGTTTCTTGCTCGGTAAAGAAGGCGTCCGCCCTGGCTACCAGGCTGTCCGCCTGACTCTTCACATCAAATCCGATTCTCCCGAAGATAAGCTGCAAGAGTTCGTAAAGTTTGTATACAGCCGCTGCCCCGTAGGCGACACCCTGCGGCTCGGCACCTCTGTAACCGCCAATCAGTTTGTTATCGAACGCTAGGCTGAACTTTAGTAATAGATAGAAGGGTAAAGCGCTTTGCTTTACCCTTCTGTTCTTTTTCGAACCATGATTACATTGACAAAACAGCAAAATCCGATACAATAATTGTCGCATGCCGAAGTGGCGGAATTGGCAGACGCGCTACGTTCAGGGCGTAGTGGGATTATCCTCGTGAGGGTTCAAATCCCTCCTTCGGCACTAACCCGCAGATTATTTCTGCGGGTTTTTCTTTTCTCCTCGACCATTCTCGGCCATTTGGATATCTTGCACGCAGAATCAAACTCGTGTAATATATATATGTATGGAAAAGAAACGGCCGAAGATCGAAAAGAAGCAGGTTCTGCTGGTGGGTGTGCTGGTTATCGTCGGCTTGCTGATGATGGACATGAACTCCCGTCTTTCTGAACTCTACCGGTTGAAGAACCAGCTGGAAGTTGTGCAGGCTCAGTACAATGAAGCGCTTGCACAGAATGAACGGCTGAAAGAAAAAGTCGCTTATGCCCAATCTGACAAAGCCGTGGATGAATGGGCGCGCGAACAGGGGCACATGGCAAAACCGGGTGATGTGGTGATTGTTCCAATCCCGCCGGAAGGCGCCCAAATTATGCCCACCCCCATGCCCACACCCACAACCATTGTGGCAGAGAATTGGGAAGTCTGGCAGGTTCTTTTCTTTGGGGAATAGAAGTCTCTAAGAATCCCGGGCAACTGCCAGCATAGTCAGGTCATCCGCCGCTGGCTCATCCTGGATGAATTGGCGGACAGTCAGGTCTACTTTCTCCAGCAGTTCTTCTGCTGGAGTTTTGTTTAATTTTTTGAGCAGGCTGATCAGGCGCTGTTCCCCAAAGGCTTCAGCGCTGCTGTTGCTTGCATCTGTAAGCCCGTCAGTATACAGCAGCAGGCTGTCACCTGGCGCGAGAGTGGTGCAATAATCCTTCAGCTGGCAATCATCGGTAACCCCCAGTGCAATGCCGCCGTGCGGGATACGGTCCACTTTGCCTTTAGCGGCGCGGATAACCATGGGTGGATTGTGCCCGGCATTGGCACAGATCAGGCTTCCGGTTTTAGGATCGAGGATGGCAACAACTGCAGTGACGAACATGGCGGTTTTGCGGTCGGATGTCAGCTGGTTGTTTGCCTTTTGCAGAATCTGGGCTGGAGTACTCTCTACTGTGGTAAAGCTGCGGATGAGTGTCCTGGCGACCGTCATGTACATGGCTGCCGGCATGCCTTTATCAGAGACATCGGCAATCACAAGGGCTATCCTGTCATCCGGCAGTTCGAAGATGTCATAGAAATCACCGCCAACTTCGCGGGCTGTATTCCAGCGGATGCCCAGGCTCCAGCCGGGCATGCTGGGAATTACCTCCGGTAGGAAATTCTCCTGCATTCGGCGGGCAAGCTGCATCTCGCCATTGATCCTCTCCTGGTTCACCCTTTCCCAGTTGAAGTGCTCATTTTGGATGGCAAGTGAAATCTGTTGCGCGATACCATTGATGATTTCCAACCTTTTCTCGCGGATGGTTGGAGACGACTGGTGCTCCTTGGCCAAAAGCACACCGAAAAACTCGCCTTTAATGGAAAGCGGGAATCCCAGGAAGTAAGGCTGATTTTGGAGTGTTTGCCCCTCTTCCTGTTCGCCAATCAAGTGGCAGTCGAATTCCTGCCAGCTTTCCAGGTCGGCATCACTATCTGAAATGGTACAAAAGACAGGTTGGTCTTGCAGGCGAACCTGGTCGAGCAGGTGGTTCTCTCCGGCTGAAAAAGTACGCCCGATCAGTTTGTTTACCAGGTCGCTTTTGATTGCTGCTGCTTTGACCGGATTATAGGTGTATGTGTCTTCATCCCACAGGTAAATCACACTGATATCTGTACCTACCAGGATGAGCATGAGCTGGATGATGGTTTCCAGGATGTCCATCAGGTCATTTTGGCTGACAACCGCCTGGGCAACTTGCAGCAGCACTTCGGTTACGTAACTTTCCTGGTTGCGTGCTTCAATCAGGAGCAGGTTTTCCAGTATGGTAGCGGTCTGGCGGGAAATACCCTGAAGGATGGCAAATTTCTCCTCAGTAAACCCCTGCTCAGCCAGCTTTTGTCCTGAAGGTTCGTGGATGACCAGGAAAGCCCCCAGGATGTTTCCGTGGGCAGCAAAAGGCAGCAAGACCTTTGTTTCCTGGGGATGGCTGGCTTCATAAGGAAGTCCCATCTCGAGGTGGAGGTCCTGCAGGAAAATCGGCTCCATCCGGGCTCGCATTTCAAGAAATGCCAGGCTCTTCTTCTCTACAACCGTAAATCCTACTTCAGGAAATTCGATCCCATACCAGGACTTGGCCACGTAGCTGTTGGAAGTCTCATCATACAAGAATGCGGCGCATTTCTTCACACCTACCAGCAGCGGGGTCAACCGGTTGATGGTATTGAATAGCTCGTCTGGGCTGGTTGCTGCCTGGCTTGCTGATGCAACCTGCAGCAGCACGGTTGAGATCCAGGCCTGGTCGGTTGCCTGGTTGTAAAAGCGGGCATTTTGAATGGCCACCGCAGCATAGCTTGCAAAAGTGGCTGTGATCAATGCTGCCTCTGAGCCATACCTTCCTGGTGAGGGATGCGCTAAAGCCAGAACTCCCAGTGTATCCTGGCCTGCCCTCAGCGGTGCTGCGATTGATGAGTAATTTGGTGATAGCTGCAATGCATTCCCGATTGGACCGAATGGATCTGCAGGCTCGCGGATGTTCGGTTTTTCTGCATGGGCAGCTTTTTGCAGCCAGTTGCGGGCGTTTTCGTTAGTGTTTAAAGACAGCTGGATTGCTTCTTCGGTCAGGCCATGGACTGCCGCCAGGCGCATACCGAACTGGACATTTGTGCTGGCTGGATCATTTTCTAACAGCCAGATGGCAGCTGCTTCGCACGGCAGGCTGTTTTCAAGCCGGTTGAGAATGGTGTCAAGCAACTGGTCCAGCAGGATATTGGATGAGATCAGGCTGGCAACATCCCTGAAGCTGTCTGCTACCTCACGGCGCCACTGCTCAGTGCGGTAAAGGTTGGCATTCCGGATGGCGATGGCGATGCTGCCTGCCAGGGCTTCGATCACTGATTGGTCATCTTCATCGAAGGCATTCAGTTTATCACTCTGGATATCCAGCACCGCCAGCACTTCGCCTGCATAAGTAAGCGGGATGACCATTTCTGAGCGGGTGTTCACCGGGGGCAGGTCAGTCACCCGGTAGCGCGGTTCTTTACGGACATCATTGGCGACAATAGTACGCCCTTCCTGGACTGCCCATGGGATCAAACCGCAGGTATCGT
>Ga0228535_1000320_pt1 | contig 150969 bp, 106 predicted proteins | sample SJ1metagenome_FD_168457 | JGI IMG/M metagenome (GOLD analysis project Ga0228535, IMG submission 168457) | Enriched culture of PCE-dechlorinating microbial communities from Ithaca, New York, USA - SJ1 | ecosystem: Engineered > Modeled > Simulated communities (microbial... > Unclassified...
ACTGCGGCTGCGGATGCACCAGTCTGTACACCGCCTCGACCCGAGGCTTCAAGACCGACCACTCCGCCTCCGCGACCTCCAACTGCCCGCGAATGTCCTCGATGGCCCGCGCCCGTTCCCAGGCGTTTCGTTCCTCCATGATCCTGGTCCGCTCCTCGTCGCTGCCGGCGTCCCGCATCCGCTCGGAGAACTCGCGGGACTTCGCCATCCGCTCCTGAATCTCCTTGGGAAGCCCGCTGAACCCACCCTCTTGTCCCAACGCCCCGCCGGACATCGCGCAAAGAGCGATTGCCCCCGACGAAGCAATCGCCGCACGCCGGGAAATCAGGGCTCTACCGCTTTCGCCGCGTTCATCTGATTGGTTTCGTTCTCGTTGGATCATCGATCTACCTCCTGTGCTTCTATCTTACTCATCAACTCCCGTTCCCGCAACACCACACCCTCCAGTCTGCGACCCAGATGAAAGTACTTCATCGCCTTGAATCTCTCCTTTGGTCGCCTTTCCTCTTCATAGAACGGACCTTCGATCCGCACCACGAAGCCCTGCCCGCCCTGGTGCTGACAGGAGACTCCCGGGTACGGTGGTCTGCGAATGGCACCCGTCTCGGCCAGATAGCGTAAAGCCACGTTCGAGACCACACGGATCAGTGCGTTCTTCAATTCCTGGCTCGCTCCCCCATACCGGAATCTTTGCGCGACATCATCGAATAAGGGCTTCTGTCGCAGGAGGAACAAAGTCATGTTGCCGGTGAGCACCGACTCCTCTCCCGGCGTCAGCGGAAATCTGTGCGTTGGCCAGAGAGGGTCGTTGACGTACTCAGAGAAAGACGCCTCGTGCCTGCGAAAGACATCGGCCACGTCCTGTGGCGCCATCAGCGAGTTGAGGCCTCCTTCACCCAAGGCCTCGTTCACCTGTGCCTGCAATTCGGCGGACTGTCTGGCCAACTGGGCGAGCAACGCATCGCGATCCTCCGCCGTGGAGAGATCGCAGAACGATAGGCCCAGGAACGTGGCCAGAACCGGCCCAATGGATTCGACGGAGCCAAAGACCTGGCGAAAACGCTGCGAGAACCGCTCAACGGCTTTCATGAGTCTGTCCGAATCTCCCTGGAACGGTCCGCCTCCGACGATCAAACGAAGGGAACGAACAACCTCATCTATGACGCGTTGCCTCGCTTGAGGATCGTCGCCGTCGCAGGCTGTCGTCAAGCCCCCTTCGAGGACATGGCGCAGCGTCTCCATGTCGAGGGGGCCCTTGGGGGGCTCGTCATCGATTCTTGCCAGATACTCCCGGATGCGTGGCGACGATTCGCAGGGATCCTCCGTTCGCCATCCTCGCGCCAATTGGGTCGCCTTCAGCCGAACGGTCATATCCCGCAACGCCGAAACCTCCAGCAGACCCTGGCTGCGGATCTCATGAAGGAAGAACTCCCCGAAGATGAACCATTGATTCATCCCGATCAGCGGCATGAGCCTGGCTAAGCAGTAGCCCGCATTGCTGCCGGCGTGTCTCACCCCCTCGGCAACAAGCGGACGCAGCCATTCCTGGGGTTCGTGCGGGAATTGACTCTGGATCTCGCCACTGCATCGAGCCAACTCCAGGAGCCCCCAATAGCTTCCGAAGCGCGTGTCCTCACGCACTCCCGCGACGCCTCGTTCCATGCACGTGCGGACGCAACCCATGTCGCCGGTCATCAAGGCCGCCTTGAACCAGAGGCGGTACAGCCCCCGGCGCACTTCCAGCGGCGCGTTGCTGTCGTTCAGGTATGAATCGAATTTCACGCAGAGCGCGCTGCTTGCCGTAGTCTTGTCGTTGGTTTCCGTCAACTCTGCGAGAGCCGCGTCGAAGGACCAGTAGACCCTGTACGGCTCCGGCGTCAATGGTGACTGGCCCAACGTATTTGGATCGAACAGGCAGGCGCGATCGACCGCCGGGACTCCCGTCGCAGGCTTGATCGCTATGGATGTGACAAGCACGCTCGGCAATACCTTCTTGATCTGCCAGATGGTGACGCTTTCTCGTCGCCGGTCTTTCACATACTCCCGGCCGCCAGGCCAGGAGTTGAGAAGCTCCACATCCGCGTCCACCGACGACGGCGGATCGTCGTCTTTCGCTTCGGGGAGAGGAACCTTGTACGCGTATTCCACCTGGCCTCGACCGTCCCGGAAGAAGCGGCCGACTTCGAGGCAAGGATCTGCGCCGCGGTCCTGCATCCCGATCCGACTGACGGTGGCCAGAGCGGATCGAACGATCGACTCTACCGACTTGTCTCGCGGCACCAGAGGCCCGCCCTCGTCAGTCCGCAGGGAAATGGTCCCGCGGCGGGCTCCGGGCTGCATCCAGTAGGCCACGGAATCCGGGGTGAAGATCAGATCCACGCAGTGAATGAACGACAAGCCTTCGCGAAACACGTCGGGCTCGGTCCAGTAGATCGTAATGCGTCGGCGTGAGCCCTCCGAGGCCATCCGCCCGTCGAGACGTCCCCGGCTTATGGGGAGCTGGAACTCGCAAATGAACCCAAACTCCCGGAGATTCTCCGCATGATCCTCCGGTCCCTCCGCAAGGGTCTGTCCCGCCATCAGAAGAAGGAGGACGGTGAGTCTGCCCGCGGCAGTCCGTGCACGCGATAGTCTTGAATGCGGCTCCAAGACCGCCTTGCGACTCGATCCCTCGTGTACGCAGCCTGCAAACATACCTCACTGTCCTCCCGATTGAACGGTTAACACCGCAACGTCTCTCTCGCCGCCGAGTTCAGCATGGGCCAACCGGCGAGCATGCCGAACGGGCGACCGCGACGGCCATCAGATCACCACATGGCTCCGTCAGCCGTCGCCATCGCCCCTGCGGTTGCCGTATTCGAACTGAAAGAGCTGGCATGCGTGCTGACAAGCACCTCATGACTGCAATCAATGCCTGTATAGGCGTAAAAGGTCCCCGTGTCCCCGACGGACAAGGACCCGTAGTCTTCATCCGGCACGCCGGTGTCGTCATATACGTCGACAGACCGCGAAAAGGAACGCCAGTTATAGGGCATGTTTGCGTAAGCGTCGGCAGAGGCAGAAGCATCTGGCGAACCGTCAGCCACAGTCACGGAAGCCACCGCGTAGACGTACAGATCCGCGCTCCAACTGAACGTGCCGTCTTCCGTCGTATAGTAAGCATCGGTTCCTCCTGCCACCGCCCAGGACGAGGTATAGGTGCTGTTTGCGGTGGCCGCAACCGACGAAGCATCGTAGCTATCGTCGTAGATTGCGTTGACGGAGCAGGCCCCGTCGGAGTAGTAATCATCCAGGATCACCCCAGATGCCGCATTGGACAGGAGAAACATTGCGATTGCGCATACACAAAGCAGATTGGATTTCGACTTCATGATTGGATTCCTTTCACGTTTCTTGTCATCCGTATCCATACGATTCTGTGTTTGCCACTCCAACAAGACGCATCTCACCTCAGATCATAGGCATCACCTCCTTTATGGCGACAGCCGCCAGTCAAGCAACATTTCGTGGTTGATCCACCCTTCAACGCGCATACCATCTTCGCTGTCAGAGTGATGCTCCCGTATGAATCCAGTCTCTGATTCCGGTCACTTCCATCTCGTGGAAGTGAACCTCTGCTATGGTGAGTCTCTCATGGGTATCTCTCCCTATCCAACTCAGAGCCTTCTTTGCCGCTGCAACACCGCGTTACCATCTATGCGACTTACGCCCCCTCGGGCAGAGCCGCCTGATCATTAGGGTCTGTCGTTTTCGCCTGCCAGATCAGGATCGGGTAGGCGTCCTGCGGCATGAACCACAGGGCGGCTTCGCCGTCGTCGGTCGTGTCGGAGAAGTCCCAGCCCAGAAAGCTGGCCTGCTGCCTCATTTCGTTGTCCGTCAGAGGGATACCGATGCCGTTGTCCGGGCCGCCGCCGTCAGACGGGGCGAGAAAATAACACTTGTCGGCAGTCCCGTCGCCCGCCAGGCCGCCGGCGTACAGGCTCTCGTCTGTCGCCGCAGGACGCGCCACGCTGTAACTGGTTGCGATGCGGGAGTCGCTGTCGCTATAGCCGACGAGACCGCCGAGGTAATCGGGCGCGGTCACGACGCCGGTGGAATAGCAGGATTCGATCGAGCCGGCCCAGTTGTATCCCACCAAGCCGCCGGCGTACGGGCCCTCGCTCACCACGTTCGCGTCGGCGTAGCAGGAGGAAATCTGCCCTCTGGGAATGAGGTACGAGTCGTAGCCGGCGTTCGTGCCCACCAGACCTCCGACGTACTGCGTGCCTGTCACAGGAGAGGTGGAATAACAAGAGGAGATCCAGCCGCGATTGTATCCGATCAGACCGCCGGTGTCGCCGCCGGTGCCCGTCACGGCGCCGGTGGAGTAGCAGTCAGACACGACAACACCGCAATACCCGATGAGACCGCCCACGTAGTTGATGCCGGTGACCTCGGAGGTCGAATAGCAGGAAGAGATCTCACCTGCGGCGTTGTTGGTCCCGATCAACCCGCCGACATTTCGCAGCCCGGTCACCTTGCCGCTGGAATGACAGCGGGACACGATGCCTGAATTTGCGCCGATCAGCCCGCCCACGTTGTTGGGTCCGCAGACCTCGGCCTCGCTATAGCAGTCGGTCACCGTGCCGCGGGCATTGTTTCCGATCAGGCCTCCTTTCGAATCGCTCACCACGGCCCCTGTGCAGTAACAGTCTCGTACGGTACCCTCATTCCTGCCGGCCAGAACACCCGAACTTTGCACATAGGCGTTCACGATCCCCAGATTTCTGACCTCCCCTCCACTCCCAATACGTGAGAATAGCCCTCCTCCGACCGGGATCTCCTCCGTGCCGAAATTGCGAATCGTGTAGCCCTTGCCGTCAAAGGAGCCTGTGAAGACGCTCCTGAACACGGTTATGTACACCGCCGTGTCGGCCAGGTCGATCGTGTTGACCAGGATGTAGTGCTTCTGAAGCAGGACTTTGTCGTTGCCGATCGACAACAACTGCGCCGGCGTGGCGATCTGGTACGGATCGTTGGGCTCGCCGGTCCCGCCGGCGAATTCGACGCCCCGCGCCGTCGCACACAGGCCCATTGTCCCCAGGAACACGCCAAGCAAAGCAACCAGAGATCGTTTTTCAAACCCTACCATCGCGCATACCTCCAATCTCGCGGCAGGTGAGTTGGAAAACCACTTGCGAACACCGCCTGCATCTTGTGGCTCCGTCTCCCGCCTTTCAATAGTCTTTGAAACCTCTCATCCACTCGGGCCAGTCCTCCGGCTGCACCCCCCCGGCTCTAGTCCATTTGTTGGCCCGGTTGAAACTCAGGCTCCATTTCAGCGTCCAGAGCTCCTTGAGGCCCACTCGCCTGGTGGACCAATCGAGAAACAGGCCGCTCACATGAGCCCCGTGACGATCGATACAGAAGCTGGAGTTGCAACTTCTGTCTGAATGCAGACCGAAAGGATAGGACGAGTCGAGGAGCACAGGGACATCGGATCGACTCTTGGTCGCCAGAACATCCATGGAGGACTTGGGCGGGATCTTGTCGCCAGGGAAGTTCCGGAACAACCAGTCATTGCATCCGTAGCTGCCAAGAAAAGATGGCTCGGGGACCGTAATCCTCCAGGCGTTGAGGGTCGATCCTCGAATTCCCGCGTACTTGAGGACACTGACGCCGTCGATGGTGGTTGTGCCTCCGAAGGTTGGTGGTTCGTTTTCTGGCGGCACCAAGGGGCGGGTAGCCGACGGGCATAATGCCAGTGCCTTGGTTTGAAAACCGTGGTAGGTGTCCTGGTGACCGGTGATGTCGGTCTTGCTTCCGGGCATAGCCGCACCCCGAAGCAACAATATACCATGTGCTGGAAGATGTCCCTTACTGTTCTCCGTGTACAGGTGTAGTGCCACGCCCCATTGCCTGAGGTTGGCTTGGCAAGATACGGCCCTGGCTTGGTTGCGGGCCCGGCTCAGGGCCGGCAGCAGGATGGCCATCAGCAAGGCAACCACGGAGATCACGACCAACAGCTCGATCAGCGTGAAGGCCCTGCCATCGACAAGCGACGATGGACGATTGACGGTCTGGCTTCGCCATTTCGGATCTTGATGTTTCACCCTGTGTATCATCGCTGCACACTCCATCGGCGTCACCTCTCTTGCGTCGCGGAATCCTGTCGGGCCGCCGGTTTCGACGACTCCTTCTGAGCCGTCCCCAGGAGCGTCTCCAACAGTCCCCTGATTTCCGCCTGCCAGATCAGGATCGGGTAGGCGTCCTGCGGCATGAACCACAGGGCGGCTTCGGCGTCGTCGGTCGTGCCGGAGAAGTCCCAGCCGACGAAGCTGGCCTGCTGCCTCATTTCGTCGTCCGTCAGCGGAACGCCGATGCCGTTGTCCGGGCCGCCGCCGTCGGCGGGGTCGAGGAAGTAACTGTTGTCGGCGGCTCCGTCGCCCACCAGGCCGCCGACGTACAGGCTGTCGGCGGGGATCGCAAGACGCGCCGCGCTGTAACTGGTCGCGATGCTCGAGTCGCTATCGCTATAGCCGACGAGACCGCCGAGGTAATCGGGCGCGGTCACCAGGCCGGTGGTGTAGCACGATTCGATGGAGGCTGCCCAGTTGTAGCCCACCAGACCGCCGGCATAGGGGCCCTCGCTCACGACATTGGCGTCGACGTAGCAGGAGGAAATCTGCCCTCTGGGAATGAGGTACGAGTCGTAGCCGGCGTTCGTGCCCACCAGACCTCCCACGTACTGCGTGCCTGTCACAGGAGAGGTGGAATAGCATGAGGAGATCCAGCCGCGATTGTATCCGATCAGACCGCCGGTGTCGCCGCCGGTGCCCGTCACGGCGCCGCTGGAGTTGCAGTCGGAGACGACACCGAGGGAATACCCGATGAGACCGCCTACGTAATTGATGCCGGTCACCTCGGACGTGGAATAGCAGAAAGAGACTTGACCGTTTTCGCCGCCGCAAGCCCCGATCAACCCGCCGACATTGCGCAGCCCGGTCACCTTGCCGCTGGAATGACAGCGGGACACGATGCCTGAATTTGCGCCGATCAGCCCGCCCACGTTGTTGGGTCCGCAGACCTCGGCCTCGCTATAGCAGTCGGTCACCGTGCCGCGGGCATTGTTTCCGATCAGGCCTCCTTTCGAATCGCTCACCACGGCCCCTGTGCAGTAACAGTCTCGTACGGTACCCTCATTCCTGCCGGCCAGAACACCCGAACTTTGCACATAGGCGTTCACGATCCCCAGATTTCTGACCTCCCCTCCACTCCCAATACGTGAGAATAGCCCTCCTCCGACCGGGATCTCCTCCGTGCCGAAATTGCGAATCGTGTAGCCCTTGCCGTCAAAGGAGCCTGTGAAGACGCTCCTGAACACGGTTATGTACACCGCCGTGTCGGCCAGGTCGATCGTGTTGACCAGGATGTAGTGCTTCTGAAGCAGGACTTTGTCGTTGCCGATCGACAACAACTGCGCCGGCGTGGCGATCTGGTACGGATCGTTGGGCTCGCCGGTCCCGCCGGCGAATTCGACGCCCCGCGCCGTCGCACACAGGCCCATTGTCCCCAGGAACACGCCAAGCAAAGCAACCAGAGATCGTTTTTCAAACCCTACCATCGCGCATACCTCCAATCTCGCGGCAGGTGAGTTGGAAAACCACTTGCGAACACCGCCTGCATCTTGTGGCTCCGTCTCCCGCCTTTCAATAGTCTTTGAAACCTCTCATCCACTCGGGCCAGTCCTCCGGCTGCACCCCGCCGGCCTTGGTCCACTTGTTCACCGTGCTGAAACTCTGGTTCCATTTGAGCGTCCAGAGTTCCTTGAGGCCCACCCGCCGCACGGACCAGTCCAGAAACACGCCATTCACACACGCCAGGTGACGATCGATGCAGAACGCGCTGCCTGGCGCAGCGCCAGTGTCCCTGGGGCTGTCTGAGGGCATCTTGGCGTCGAGGAATACGGGGATGGTCGCCCGGTTCTTGACCGCCAGAACATCCACAGAAGGAAGTCGGATCTGCAATAGAGCGTTCTGCAGCGACGTTAGGCTGCCGGAGAGATTGCGGAACACCCATTCGTTGTACCCGTAGCTGGCCCGAAACGCGGGCTCAGGGGAGATGACCGTCCAGGCGTTGAAGGTGTCCCCTCGAATCCCCTCGTATTTCTTGACAGAGACGCCGTCGACCGAGCCGGAGGTGGAGAAGTTCGGACCGGGTCTTAGCGGATCCGGCTCTGCGGATTTGGTGGCCGACGGGCATAACGCGATGCCCTGAGTGTAAAATCCCGCGAAGGTATCGCCTTGGCCCGATATGTCCTTCTCCTGTCCGGTCATCGCCGCCCCACGGATCAGGAAAAGGGGATACTGAGGCAAGTGTCCCTCGTTGTCCTGTGCATACAGATTCAGCGCCACGCCCCATTGCCTGAGGTTGGCTTGGCAAGATACGGCTCTGGCTTGGTTCCGCGCCCGGCCCAGGGCCGGCAGCAGCATCGCCATCAGCAGGGCAACCACGGAGATCACGACCAACAGCTCGATCAGCGTGAAGGCCCTGGCATCGACAATCGACGATTGCCGATTGACGATCTGGCTTCGCCGTTTCGGATCTTGATGTTTCATCCTGTATATCATCGCTGCACACTCCATCGGCGTCACCTCCCTTCCGACGCAGCGTCCTGCCGGGCCGGCAGTTCTGAAGACTGCTCCAGAGCCGTCTCCAGGAGCGCCCCCAGCAGAAAACTGAGGTACTCCGTTTGCAGGACCGCGTTGTTCAGACGCATCTCCCGGCTGCGAGCTTGGGATGTCGCCTTCATTCGCTGTCTTTGGAACTCCTGGTCGTCAGCGATTGCGGCCCGGCAATACTCGGGCATCGTCGCCGCAAGCGACCAGATCTGACCTATCCACGGGTCCAGGCACCCTCTCATCAGGCGATAGTCGGGATGCTCCAGGCCCGATGGGGTTGCGGCGCTCGTTCGACCGCCTCCGAGTTGCCGCCAGAGATCGACGCGAGCGTAGCGCAGGTCGTGCCAACGGCCTTTGATCTGTTCCATCTGCGCCTGCGAAAGAGGCTTCAGGTAGATCGGCAGCAGCGGGGTATCGATCTTTCTATAGCACTCCGCGAGGTGGGCGGTCTTGGCGTTGCGGACTTCGTTCGGGTCAAGGAAGGAGAACTGGGCGAGAAGGCCTTCCGCGGCGTGATGGGCCAGGTCTTCATATTGATGGCGGAGGAGGGCTGTGTCTTCCCCGCCTGGGAGTTCTGCGGCCATGAGGTTCTCTACGTACCAGCGGATCTCGGCGCGTCGGACCTCGAAATGGGACCGGTCCTGCGTGTTCCTCAGGTCAGGCCAATAGAGGGCAAAACCTTCCTTGAGGATGTGCAGGCGGCGGTCATACTGAAAAGCGTTCGGATCGTGGATCGCGGCCTGGCGGATCGTTTCGAGGTATTCCTGCTGCCATGCCTGGGGCCAGGGGGCCGGAGTGCGGACCATGCAATCCCGCACGGCAGCCAGGGTCTGATTCAGCGACGAAGGCCCTTCGGCGTCCGTCCCCATGGCGGCCGCATCTCCCAGCAATAGCAGGGAGAATGCGACACAAAGAGTGAATGCCCAACCGCAGGTGCTGTCTCGTCTCCCTCGACGGCGCATCGCTTTTCGCCTCTTTCTCCCAAAGACCTCTCCTGTTGCACGGGTTCCCAACGCCAACCCGCCGCTGATTCAAGACTGCATCGTAGGAGGCATCATCAAAGCTGTTTGAGTCCCAGCACCCCTTATTATACCCCCTCCGCAAGATTCGTGCGAAAGAAAAACCTAGAAAAATGAAAACAAATGACGTCGAGGGTTTGGGGGGAAGGGGGTGGGCATCGACCAGGTGAACACGGCGATGGCCCAGATGGACAAAGTGACGCAGCAGAACGCCGCCAACGCGGAGGAGTCGGCCAGTGCGTCGGGGGAACTGAGCGTGCAGGCCGAGAGCATGAAGGAGGTCGTCGGCAACCTGGTGGCCCTCGTCGGGGGAGCCGGGCTTCGCAGGAGCCGTAAGGGGAGCCCCGAGGGGAATCGGCGGCAAGTGCATGCAGACCCCGAAGCGGAATCCGCGCCGCGTCGTGCGGCCGGCGGACACGGCCGTTTCGCCGGCGGCAACCGCATGGACGAGAAAACCGCCGACCCCGCCGGGCAGCGGAAATTCGTCGGAGTCGGCAGCTCGCGAGGACGCAACCCCGCAGGCGACCTCCGGCAGCAGTGACCCCGGCGAGCGACGAGTCGTTGCTCCAATCAGCCCTTTTGCCGGTTTGCCTCAGCGTGACGAGACTCCAGGTGCACAAATGTGCCTGGAGTCTCTATTCTTGATGCAACAGGATTTGGGCCTCTTCACGTATCACACGAGAAGAGAGTACATCCGAGAAGAGGATCCAAACGAGAGGAGTATGCATCCGCAAACCGCTCAAACTCTCGCAGATTCTCCCCCCTCGCCGCCAACCCGAATCCGATCCGGCCAACACCACAAATGCCGAAGGAGGGAATCGAACCCTCACCCCCTTGCGGGGACAGGATTTTGAATCCTGCGCGTCTGCCAGTTCCGCCACTTCGGCGATGGGGCGATTATTGGGGATTCTGCGCAGGATGTCAACCGGCAAATTGTTGTTTCGCACAATGAGGCGGCTGCTGCGAAAGAGCAGTGTGAGGCCTGCCTCGATCGAAAGGCCTCGGTCGATCTGCCGAGATCTGGACCTCACGTCGCCTTCGCAGGGCTCGCCCCAAGCTTCAATCGCACGGCTTGACCCTGGCGATCAGCCCTTCGTTCGGCCCCAGGTTGACGTACTGGCTGATCTCGCCGCCGACCCGCGCCGCGTCCGTCGCCAGCACGACCTTGCCCGTCACGTCCAGATGCCGCGGAATCGCCAGCCGCGCCCGCGTCGCCCCCAGGTTCACCGCGATCAAAAAGCACGTCTCCCCCAGCTCCCGCAGAAACGCGAACAAGTTCCCCCGCTGTCCCGCGGGCACGTACCCGCCCACCTGCAACGCCGGCTCCGCCCGCCGCAGCGACAGCAGCCGCCGATAGAACGCCAGCATCGAGCCCGCGTCCCCCTGCTGCGACTCCACGTTCACCCGCCCCGCGTCCTCCCCGATCGGCAGCCACGGCTCGCCCGTCGTGAACCCCGCGCCGGCCCCGCCCGTCCACTGCATCGGCGTCCGCTCGGGGTCCCGCCCGAACTTCCCCGAATCCAGCAGTCGGCCCACCGGGTCCCGCTCGCGCTCGGGCGGCACCGTCCCGTTCACCATCCCGATCTCGTCCCCGCAGTAGATCGTCGGCGTCCCGCGCAGCGTCAGCAGCAGCATCGCCGCGATCTTCGCCTGCTCGGCCCCCACCCGGCTCGCCACCCGCGGCTTGTCATGATTGCCCAGCACCCAGTTCGGCCACGCGAACTCCGGCAGCGACGCCTCGTACCGGTTCACCCCCGCGAAAATCTCCACCGCCTTCCACGGCAGCACGATCAACTGAAAATTGTACGGCAGGTGCAGCCCCGCGTCCCGCTCCTGACCATAATACCCCATCAGCTCCTCGATCGGCAGATACATCTCCCCGATCAACACGCGGTCCTTGTACTGGTTCGCCACGTGACGCATCAGCCCGACCACCTCGTGCAACTGGGCCTGACCGCCCGAATACGCCGGGATGAACCGGTCGTACGGCGGCATCTGGCCCTTGACGTAGTCCGGGTCCAGCGGATTGTCCCGATAGTGCTCGTCCTTGATCACGTGCCACAAGGCGTCCACGCGGAACCCGTCCACGCCCTTTTCCAGCCAGAACCGCATCACGTCGAGCATGGCCGCCTGCACCTCGGGATTCCGCCAGTTCAGGTCCGGCTGCTCCTTCAAGAAGCTGTGCAGATAGTACTGCCCGGTCGCCTCATCCCGCTCCCACGCGGACCCACCAAAGACGCTCAGCCAGTTGTTCGGCGCCCCGCCGTCGCGTCCCGCGTCCTTCCACAAATACCAGTTGCGTTTCGGGTTGTCCCGCGAGGACCGCGACTCGACGAACCACGGATGCTGGTCCGACGTGTGGTTGGGCACGAAGTCCAGAATCAGCTTCATGCCGCGTTCATGCACGCCCGCCAGCAGCCGATCGAAATCCGCCATCGTCCCGCACAACGGATGAATCGCGGTGTGATCGCTGACGTCATACCCCCAATCCGCCAAAGGCGAAGGATAGATCGGCGACAGCCAGACCGCATCGACGCCGAGGTCCTTGAGATAATCGAGCTTGCTCGAAATCCCCGCCAGATCGCCATACCCGTCGCCATTGCTGTCCATGAACGACAGCGGATAGATCTGGTAAATCACGCCCGTCTGCCACCAAAGATGCTTCTCCGCAGGTTGCTTCAGCATGATGTCAAAGCTCCTTTATCGAAAACCAGCCGCAAGCCGGAGTCCAAATCGATTCTCGCCGAAAAAAACGAAAAAACCCGAAAAAGTGAACACTAAGAAGGAGTTTTGGCCACAGAGGACACAGAGATCACCGAGGAAAGAAGAGGCATAGGCAGCAAGCAGACAAGGCCCGCCGATGCGACCGACAGCAATCTGCCTGCCCCCTTCCCCTTTTCCTTCTTCTCTGTGTTCTCTGTGCCCTCTGTGGCTACCCTTCTTGGCTCCTGAGCGGAGCGTCGTTTCTTTCGTCCTTTTTTCGTTTCTTTCGGCTACACGTCTGTGCTCTTTCGTCCGCCCACGATCCCCCATTCGAAAGCACAAGCCGGGATTATACCACGCCTCGCCCGGCGAGGCCAGTGGAAGCGTGAGGGCGTAAGAGCAGGGATCCGCGAATGTCATTGCGAGCGAAGCGCGGCAATCTCTCTTCTCTTCACCGCCGAGGCACAGGAGACACGGAGAAACGGAAGAACAGACGACGAAGGGCTGCGAACGCGTACCGAAACAAGTACCGGACACCCTCGCATTCCCCTTGTTAGAGCTGATTCCCCGTTCCTCTCTTGCCATGGCCGGGAGGGCCCGATAGACTTGAGGAGGCTTCGAGATCATGAAGGATGCCTATGATGGTGGCGATGAACGACATTCAGGCCGTGGTGGACCGCATCGCGGAGGCCTACGATCCGCAGCGCATCGTGCTCTTCGGCTCGCATGCCCGCGGTACGGCGACGAGCGACTCGGACGTGGATCTGCTCGTGATCCTGCCGTTTGAGGGCCGGCCGTTCTGGAAGTCGCTCGAAATCACCAACCGCGTGAATCCCCCGTTCCCGGTGGACCTGCTGGCCCGCCGGCCGGACGACACGCAGCGACGCTACGACCAGGGCGACCCCTTGATCCGGGAGGCCCTCGACCAGGGACGGGTGCTCTATGAACGACGTGGTGCGTGAGTGGATTGCCAAGGGCCTGCGCCGGGGCGACATCGAAGCCGCCGCCCGTTTCGGCCGGGTCTACGAACTCAAGCTCCTGGCGGGATAAGAGAGGTCTTGAACCACGCAGATCACCGAGGCCACGGAGAAACAGAAGGACAGACGACGAAGGGCTGATGGCGCCTACCGAAAAAAGTACCGGACACCGTTTCGTTCCCCCCGGAATTCACACAACCGACGCCAATCGCCGATAGAGTCCGGCCGCGTCAATGAGTTGCCTAAAGCGTAAACGAGGAACTGACCCCGGCCGCCCCCTCCACCACGGCTCCCGCATCTTCGAAGCCTGATGAGGCCGGATATTCCCGCAAATGAGTAAGCTGTCCCCCGAAACTCAAATCTTCGCTTTCAGGTAGTTCACAAAGGATGTACACGATAAAAGGAAGTATTTAGCATCGGACGCAGTGAGGTTGGGCTCTTCGAGCATTGCATGTCGTATACCCTCTTCATCGCTTGTATATCCATAGAGCTTGAGAAATCCATCCTTGAGAGCTGGGTGCAGCTTCTCTCGTTTCTCCAACTCCTTCAAAGCGTCTCCCAGTGTCGCCTTCTTCTTGCCTGATATGATTCTGGTTATGCTTTCAACAGCAGAGATCGACTCCTTAATAGAATTCCTGTAGTCAGGGTGATCGCGATTGCTCAGCAGCTGGAGTGCTGTCCTAAGATGAATGGTCACCCCTTCGTATTGCGTGTCTGCAAGTGAGGTTTCGAGCATGGCTACCTCTTGTTCGTCCGTTACAGGAGTGATCTGCATATCAATCATCCTGTAGCCAGCCAACTCTCTCTCTAGAATGGAATTGATCGTGTCGGAAATCCTAGCAAATCTGAGATGCGAATCCGCCGCAGCATAAGCAGCGGTGAATTCAAGAAAGTCGTACACTTCGTACCAATCGCACGCAAAGAAGTAGTCCCTGATAGCCTCCAGAACACGATGTGAGAGATTGGGTATCAAGTCGACACGCTTCTTGAAGTAGTGGAACCAAAGATCCTTGGAAAATTGATAAATGTTAGGCCGCTGATCTCGAGACATATAGCCTCTCCTCGACCATAGGTGCATATCCAGCACATTCCAGAGAGAGGCTCTCAATTCGTCAGACATTGATTCCACTTGGATACGCGTAGACACAGGTTTTAGATGCTTCCGCTCGCTGAACCACTTCATTCGATTCCCTCTTGGGCGCATCACACGCGATAGACAGTTGCTCGGCCTTTCACGAATCCCAGGAGGCGGCTATCTGCCTGGAGGCAAGTGCTCCCATGCAGACAGCCGCCCGATGGATTTACGTCAGTTCTTCAAGAGTTTCTTGTAGATAGCTGTGATCTGCTCTAATTGGGTATAGCAGGCCTTCGTCTTGCCCATGATTTCAGGCTTGCTGCCCGCAATTTCCATATATGCCCTCTTGGCAGCCTGGATCAACTCAGCATCGTCTAACTGAGTCGGTACCTTAATCTGCCACCGGGACTTGACCTTCACAGCGAAACAGGCAAGCGATGCAAGTATCGGAAAAACTATGCCGTCTGGCACGTCCACGATCGTCCGGCCTTCACGCTCGATGCAGCGAAGAGCTGTCCCAGCAAAACCCTGGTGCATCTTCCATCTCTGATAGAGGCGCCATGCTTCGCCTGCAATATCCAGGTAGAATTGGTAAACCTCCTTGTGCGTGCCCTCCCTCCCTTTATAGACCTCCTGGAAATCTTTCAGGCAGCCCGCCTTCGCCCTATACGTGTAGGTTTTGCTGAACTCAGTCTGCTTCCACCATAGTTCGAGGGGAAGCAGTGCAGCGATCACCTGGAGGAGTTTCTCCGTTTGAATGTAGTTGTTGTCGTCCGCAGGTATCTGTGTCTCGGACTTCTGGAGTCTGATGCCGGGCATGGCGCGCTGGAAACTCGCTTCAAGGTCATCAAGCTGCCCCTTTCGGCCCGCGATCGACAGAGACTCAACATCATTTTGAAAGTTCCGCGAGATAGAAATATCAGCTATCAGGTTATCATCTGAAGTCACGATGAGCTCGAACTTGACATGAATGTCGGTGGGCCCTCCCTCTTCCTTGATGAAATCCTTTATCACACCTTGCGTCTGAGATCCATTCACGATGCTCGCCCGAGTGAGATGTAAAACCTTGGCCTTCTCATCGATAACGCTCTCGCGTGCGACAATTACCACTCCCCCATTCAGAACAGAAAAGCAATCTGGACGTTCGCTTAAGGTGTCCCGGATCGCCCGATGCACGTTCGTTTGCGTACGTCGTTGCTTTCCCTCAGCCTCCACCAGATAGCCTCGGACATTCTCGTTGGTGGGCAGGTCCAGCACAGCCCTGATCGGCATCTGACCTGCATATACAACGCGGTCATTCTGCAAATCCTCGGGACTACTAACATTGCGGACACAGTGGAATGGGAGAACCAGTACGCGATTCTCGGGTGCGGAAACAGAACTCTTCTTCATAAAATGTCCTTTCTGCCGACAGGGGTTAATGTCTTGCCTCACTGAGGCAGACGCTGCCTGGCTAACGCTGATATTGGATCACAAGGGACAGGCGGTGTCAAGGGCGCACATGATATTTTTTTCAAATCATCGCCAAGCACTACGATCCACGCCGGCACAGGTCGCGACAAGGGCAGGCATCGGGGTCAGGCATTGAAACGGGCCTGTGAGAATGGACGCGTGGGTTGAGAAACCGCCCTATCGCTGCCGCATCGTCTTGGCCTGTCTCTGAAGCCCGTGGCTCGTGACTCGTGGCTCGCGATTCGCGGCCCGTGACTCGCGGCCCGTCTTCGGTCGCCCGGTCTCTGTGAGCTCTGTGCCCTCTGTGGCAGATTCCTCATCCGTAGGGTGAATTACAGAGCGTTACGCAACGGCCTTAAGCGATATATAGACCCTATACGTCGAGACCCGCTGCGGTGAAGAAAGATCGGATCAAGTGTGATTTCTGTCGCACGCGGGAATCGCCGGGGTCAGGCCCTCGATTACGCTTTAGCGGGATTCTGGGTGGATTATGACCGTCAGAAGACGGATGGGTTGAGAGCCGCCTCTCGTCGCTCGGGGCGGGGCGGGACGCGTGGCCGGTGACCGGTGCCCCGCGACGCGGCCTCCGTGCTTCCTTCACCCCCTGCGTCACTGCGTCCCTGCGTGAGTCCATCATGATCTCTGGGCGGAGGCGGTGAGCCGCAGTCGGTGACCCGTGACCCGTGCCTCGTTTTCGGCCTTCGGCCCTCGGCGGGCGGTTCGGAATCAGCGTTCCTCTGCGGATGGTTCTCCGTTGCGTGGACACCGGGAGGCGTCAGAGGTTGAAGAACCGGCTTGCCGCCGCGTCCTCTGCGTCCTCTGCGGTTGAGGAATCGTGGCCCGTGACCCGTGACCCGTGATCCGTATTCCGTCCTCCGGTTCCGCGGTCCCCTCCGCGTCTCGGCGTCTCTACGCGAGACATGAAGAACCGGTTGAGCCGCGGAGGACGCCGAGGACGCGGAGGGATCGTGTTTGACACGGATTCAATGTGGGGTGAGTTCTTGAGCCCATGCGTTTCCTCCCCGAACGACGGGCCACGAACCAACCGCCCTCCTCTCGCCAAGCCGCCGGGCTTTTCGATTGTCTCGGGCGCCGGCAAACACTATGATGGCATTATGGACGATGTATCACGGCAGTGGGCCGATCGGGCACTGTAGGATCTGGAAACCGCCGATGCGATGTTCAAGGCGGGACGTTATCTGTACGTCCTTTTCTGCTGCCAGCAAGCTGTGGAAAAGGCCTTGAAAGCCGTGATCGTCGGACAGACAAGTGAATTGCCGCCGCGAGTGCATAACCTGCTTCGACTCGCGGAGGCGGCAGGGATCGAATTGGACTGCAAGGACGTCCGGTTCCTCGGCGAACTATCGAGCTACTATATTCAGTCCCGCTATCCTGAGGAAGTCAGGCCGGCGGGCGAGTGCGTCACTGAGACGCTTGCGCGTGAGGTCCTCGGTAAGACGGAGAAAACGGTCGCATGGGTACTGTCGATACAACAGTAGAAGATCGGGCCTTGGCGGCTGTGGAGGTCCTTTCCGACTTGGGCGTGGTCCGAGCGGCGTATCTGTTCGGCTCGCACGTGGAAGGTACGCCCGACCGATGGAGCGACATCGACGTAGCCGTGTTCATGGAGGGAGTGGAGTCCTGGGACATCCGCCAACGGGCCCAGGCCATGGCCCTGGTCATGGAGAAGGTGGGGGCGGACGTGGAGACGCATCTGCTTCCCCTCTCGGCCCTGGACCACCCGCCGCGAGGCGGCTTCGCCCAATACATCCTCCGCCACGGCGCCCGCATCTTCGAAGCCTGACATCCTCGGAAATGAGCAAGGGGAGAATTACAGGGGTGCGGCACTTTTTCCAGGTGGATCGGCGTAACTCAAGAACTGGAAAGGCTTTGAGCGATAGGTGATAAGCGACGGGTCAGAGGCGGGCAGTTCGGAATCCGCGTCCTCGGCGTCCTCTGCGGTTGATGAATTCATCGTCGGCCTCTCCTTCTCGTCTCTGTGGGCTCTGTGCCCTCTGTGGCAAGAATCGTGACCCGTGGCCTGTGACCCGTGACCCGGAAAGATAACGCCTTAAGGCGTCACTACGAACGGGTGCGGCGGGACGGCGGGTGGGAGCGTGAATGCGCGTTCACCACAGAGGCACAGAGAGCACTGAGAATGTAGACGAAAGACGACTCATCGCCCCTTCGTACTTCTTCTCCGTGGCCTCTGGGTCTCCGTGGTGCATCTTAACGTTGTGCGTCGCGCGTGAAGCGTGAAGCGTTGGAGAGGACGACAAATTCGCCTTTCTCCTCGGAAGGAGCGTCATCCTCCGCGACCCCTGCGTCCTCTGCGGTTAATCCCTTGCTCTTCGATGGGAATAGCAAAATTCGTGCAACATCTGAAAAGGGAAAACGGGGTTCGGGCACAATTTTTTCTATTCCTGCTGCGGCCTGTCGTTATGGCGATTTCGGGGGGTCGGCAAACGGGGTTTTTTCGACAAATTCGTGCAACATCGAGCGTAATATAGAGGGACGTCATTGTCCTCGGACGGCCCTTCGCGAGCGTCTTCTTCGCACTGACGCGAGGATCGGGGATCGCGTTGCGATCGCATGTGAGGTCGTGCCGATGAGCGAGAACGAGAGCTTCGGGACGTGCGGGCGGTGCTGGTTTTGTCGGATGGAAGGCGGCGGCGAACCTGCGGTCGACCGACGGCTGCGCGGGTTCATCCCGCTCTATGCCGACGCGGCGGGCGACTACTGCCGGATTCCGCTGACGCGCGGGCGCTTCGCCAAGGTCGATCCCGAGGATTACGGCTGGCTGGCGCAGTTCCGCTGGCACTACGTGCGGACCGCGCGGACGTTCTACGCGGTGCGGTCGTGCTACGATCGCGGGCGATGTCACAAGGTCTGGATGCATCGCGAGATCCTGGGCACGCCGGGAGGGATGGTCTGCGACCACGTCAACCACAACGGCCTGGACAATCGGCGGACCAACCTGCGGAACTGCACCGCGGCCCAGAACAACCTCAACCGGCGGCACTATCGCAATTCCCGGTCGCGGTACAAAGGCGTGTGGTGGTGCAAGGGGCTCCAGATGTGGGGCGCGACGATCCAGGCCGGCGGGCGGGAGGAGTTCCTCGGGTACTTTGCGCGGGAGATCGAAGCGGCGCGGGCATACGACGCCGCGGCCCGGCGGCTGCACGGGGCGTTCGCGTGCCTCAATTTCCCCGAGGAAGCAGCACAGGGGCAAGCGGTCCGTGATCGGATACCGGGGACGCCATCCTCTATTCACAATCACGACAGGCGAGGTGTTGGCGAAACCGGAGCGTCAGAGGACCTTGCTCGACCGCCCCAGGCCGTCGAGGAGGTTGCCGCGGGCCATGGCGTGCATCACGCCGTAGACGATCAGCATCTGGCCGATGCCGTAGGTGATCCAGCACAGGTCGCCGAGGCCATGCCGGTTGTTCTGGAAGAGCCGGACCGCAAGGAAGGCGTCGCTGAGCAGAAAAAGAAGACCCCCGATTGCGACGAGGACGAATCGCCTTTCGAAACGAGCCACCGCCGCCATCGCCGCCGCCGAGGTCGAAAGGAAAGCTGTGTAGGCGGCCGTGGGCACGTGCATGTCGGGCAGGCTCTTCGATGGATGGACCAGCGTCGCCCAGAGGGCCAGGCCGGCCAGATTGTAGAGCACAAGGACAACCGCCAAGGTCCGAGGCCAGGCGGGCCGGCCGGTCAAGCCCAGGCGACGGGCAAGGACCAGCATGCCGCCGACATAGGCGACGTGTCCCAGGGCGAACAGCGGGATAATCACCACGAGCGGCTCGGTGAAACGCAGGACACGAAAGGCGCCGTACAGATCGGCCAACATGCCGAACGTCATGCCCAGGGCGATCAGAGCACACGTCGGTTCGAGCCGGTCCCGGCGATGAAGCGACCAGTTGACCCACGCGGCGGCCGAGAGCGCCACCGACGAGAGCCCCCAGAATCGGCTCCAACCGCCCTGCCCCGTGATCACGATGGCGGCAAACGCGCATGGCAGAAGCGCGAGCCAAAGCAGCCACAGGACCCAAAGCCAGACGCATGCCAACGATCGCTTCATCCCAGTCCGACCACCCACGTGTTCTTCCGCGATTCAGAGTCCCTGCCCAAGCACGAACTCGTGGCGAGATTGTATGGAAGGAGCACGCAAAGATCAAAGTGAAATCGACGCGCCGCGGCCATAGCCCGACTTCGCGGATTCGCGGGTTGGAGCCGGCTCGGCGGGGTCAGGAAGGGCGTTCCGGCCTCAACATAAAAGCGGGGCCCGGTCCTCTTGGGAGACGGGCCCCTGGGCACTGCGTTGGTCAAGGGAATCCTGGCTATGGAGCCGTGCGGCCGTAGCCGAGGTCGTCGATGAACACGATGCCGGAGCCGCCGGCGGTCTGCGTGGCCTTGTTCCCGATGCCGATCGTCAGCTTCTTGACCCGAGCCAGGTTCACGCCGGTCAGACTGCTCATCGGGATCTTCCAGGCGGTCCAATCGGCCGCTGTCGCCGCGGTGGCGCTGGCGGCGGTGGCGGACTTGCCGGCGCTGTCTGTGACGACGAGGTACATGTCCGCCGGGTCGTTGTAGACCGGGCTGTTGACCACGGCCCCCTGCCAGTTCCCCGACACGCCGCCGGCAGCGGAGATGTTCTCGAACTGGAAGGTCCGGTCCACCCCGGCCACGTGTGAAGTGACGCACAGACCGATCAGGACCGGGTCGGTTACCGGGATGAGCTGCTGGCCCACGACGTTCCAGGCCTTTCCGTCCGCTGAAACATAGCCACTGAAGACGCCGCCGACCCGCTCGATCTTGACCCAGTACGGAGGCGCGACCACCGTGGCGATGTCGCTGTTGCCCGACGTGCCGTTGGTGGCCGATCGATACTGGAAGCTGGCGCCGTTGCCGCCGCCTCCGGTGATAACCATCATGGCGTGCATCGAGCCGCCGTTGACGGTTTCGCGGATCATGACACCGCCCTTGGCCCAGGTGTCGGAGCCGGCGCCGTTGCTCGTGACGCGGGCGATCAGGCTGCCGTCGCCGGTGAGGGTTTTGTAGGCGTAGGTGAACTCGTCGGAGTTGTTCCAGATGTCGGCGCCTGCGCCGGTGAGAGTCATCTTGCCGCCCGCCTCGGTGACCGCCACGCGGGCCAGAGCCGGATAGCCACGGGTCCAGACGCACAGTTCCGTCGCACCGGATCCGGTCCAGTCCTGGGGCGTCGCGAACTCCCGTTCGGCCTCGCTGACGAACGGCGCGTTGCGGTTGTCATAGGCCAAGGGCATTGACTGTTTGCCGCTGTGAATGATCGTCTTCTCGGCGAACGGGGCGTCCATGTAGCCGACGGTCGAGCCGCTGGCGCCGGTGGCCATGCCGTCGATCCAGACGTCGTAGATGCGGTTGTCGTCGTCGTTGTAGGCCTCGAAATCGTCGATGGTCGCGAACTCCTGGCTGGTGAAGCTCCAGACGTTGCCGGGGTACGTGATCGCTTCGCCGACCTCGTCCACCCTCCAGAAGTACCGGGTGCCGAAGTTCATGGCGGGCGTGTAGCGGTGTTCGGTCACGATGCCCGGCGCGGCGGCGCCGGCGGCCACGGCGTCTTCATCGGACCCGAAGAAGACCTTGTGCGAAGCGGCCTCGCGGCCCGGTCGCCAGTTGAGCTCGGTGTCGAGAGCCACGCCTGCGGCGCCGTCGGCCGGAACCGGCTCGCGGGCCTGCACCGGAAGGTAGAAGAACCTCACCTCGGCCAGACCGGTCTGCTTGGCAGCGCCGCCCCAGTTGGCGTTGATCGTGAGCTTGACGAATCTGGCGGTTACACCGTTGAAGGAAACCCGAGTATTGGCGGTGTAGGTGGGCGTCCCGGTGGCCTTGGCGAACTCCGGCACACCCTCAAGCGTCGCCCACGCGGCGCCGTCCACGGAGTACTCAATGACAACGGTCTTGGCGCCAAAGCCGATGAATTCCTCGATCAACTGGTTGGAATTCCAGACCCACATCTCGTGCAGCTTGTGGGCCTGGCCGAATTCGAACTGAATCCAGGCGGGCTTGGAACCGTCGGTCATCCACATGTGCGTCGACTCCGTGGAATGCTGGTCGTCGGCGTTCAGGCCGGAGGCGTTGACCGTGTTCTGCGGACCCATGTTCGGTTGGGCGCTGGAGGCGGTGGCCTTCACATCCGCAACGGGATAGGCGTAGGGCTCCACCGTGAACTGCCATACGTCGCCCTTGAGCACGGCCGAGTCCGGGCCCGCACTGATCTCATCGACCCGCCAGTAGTAGGTCCGACCATACTGGAGATCGGCCGGAGCATACGTTGCCTCGGCCAGACCTGCGACGACCAGCACCCCCGATGGACTGGCCGCGTCGGCGTTCTTGACTGTCGCCATATCCGTGCCCAGGTACACGTTGCGTCCCTGGGTCTCCTTCCCCGGCGTCCAGCTCAGGACCACGTCGCGGGGAACGTCCGCCGCGCCGTCGGTGGGCGCCGGCCGACGGGCCTTCCCGAAGCCGGCGATCTCCGACGGCTCGATCCCGGCCACGTAATCGCCCGCGTAAACGTAGAAGAAGTCCAGCCAGAGGACCACCTCGGATCCCGAGCAGAAGAACTCGACCTTCGTCGAGGCGCTCTGGGCGGCCGAGGTCATCGCATACTCGGCCCACTCCGTCGTCAGTTGGAAAGCCGTCTGTCCCCAGTCGACGGTGTTGTCCGTCGCCTTGAACTTGGCGGCCAGGGAACGGGGTTCCTTGGCCTTGGCCCAGAAGCTGGCGGTGTACCTCTTGCCGGCCTCCGTCGGGATGGGCAGATTCAGTACGATGAAATGCCAGTCCGTGGTCCCCTTCGGCATGATCCGGAGGCTCCTGGCGCCGTCGATGAACTCCTCGTTATCGAATGCGACGGTGCTGCTGAGGCCGCCCTCGGCCCCCCAGGTGGCCCACCGCGTCCACGTGGGGTCGTCCAGAATGACCTCATCCTCCTCGAAACTGGGGTTCTGCGCGAGGTTGACGACCTGCGCCCGGAGCGCCGACGACGCGACAAGCAGACCCATCGTCGTCAGGGCAAGCCAAACGGATTTGTTGCACATGACAGTCCTCCTTCAATCCCCGTCTCTGTGGTAATGGATGGTTCGGCCACGCGGTCGCCCATCTCGTGACTGTTGCGGATAGTTGGGTCCTGTTGGCCCAGTTGGATGTCCGTGACGAAGGGCGCCATTCTCTCCCCATCGGAATGAAATACAACCGATTTCATAGATGGCAGCCCTGACTCTCCGAGTGCACTCACAGTGTCGTCCTGATTATACCTTTCCGCGGCAGGGACGACAAGGGCTTCCCATGCGGAAAGCCTGACATCGCGGCTATGGGAGCAATACAGTGCGGATTGGGGTTCCCAGGCCGGGCCGGGTGCGGTATCCTGGGCACACAGGTTGTTCGCCGGAGGCATGGCGGCGGATGCAAAAGATGGATCGGGTCGCGTCGTTGAAGGGAGATCGATATGCGAAAGGCGATGTGGTTGTTCGTGGCGATGGGGATCGGGCTTGGGGTCTCTCGCGATGCGGCCGGTCGAGCCGGCGGCGACGTGGTCGTCGAGAAGGCGACGGTCCGGCTCCCGTCGGTGGCCGAGTGGCCCGTGCTGAAGGAGTACGACCAGGACCACCTGGCCAGGATCGCGATGCCGCTGGGCGGGATCGGGACCGGCACCGTCTCGCTGGGCGGACGGGGCGATTTGCGCGACTGGGAGATCATGAACCGACCGGCCAAGGGGTTCGTGCCGACGCGAGGGTCGTTCAGCCCGTTCTTCGCGATCTTCGTCAAGGACGCCAAGGGCCGGACGCAGACCAGGGCGCTCGAGGGCCCGATCGATCTGTCCGGCTACGAAGCCAGTCACGGCAGCACCGCGGTCAATCACGGCCTGCCGCGATTCCGCCAGTGCACGTTTGCCGCGGCGTATCCGCTCGGGCAGGTGATGCTCAGCGATCGCGAGATGCTCGTCGATGTCACGCTCCAGGCGTTCAATCCGCTGGTCCCGGCCGACCCCGACGCCAGCGGGATCCCGGTGGCGATCCTGCGGTACGTGCTTCGCAACAAGACCAATCAGCCGTTGCAGGTCTCGGTCTGCGGCGTGATGCCCAACTTCGTCGGCATGGACGGCTCGGGCCAGACGAAAGACTGGAAAGGCGACCTTGTCGCCGCCGGGGGCAAGGCCAATCGCAATCAGTACCGCGAGGGCAAGGGCGCCCGAGGCATCTTCATGGATTCCGAAGGCGTCGCCGAGCGGGCCGAACAATGGGGTTCGATGGCGCTGACGACCACGACCCAGGGCGACGTCACGCACCGGGTCGCCTGGATCCCCGGCGGCTGGGGCAGTTCGGGCCTGGACTTCTGGGACGACTTCAGCGCCGACGGCAAGCTCGACCCGCGCGAGCCTTTGAAAGAGGACACGCCCATGGTTTCGCTGGCGGTGAGCGTCGAGCTGCCGCCCAAGCAGGCGGTGCCTGTGGTGTTCCTGCTGACGTGGCACTTCCCCAACCGCATGACCTGGACCCGCAAGGGCAACGACGAGGACCGCATCGGCAATTACTACACGACGCAGTACAAGGACGCGTGGGACGTCGCGGAAAAGGTCGCGCCGCAGGTGGGCGTGCTGGAGGACAGGACGCTGCGGTTCGTCCGGGCGTTCTGCGAGAGCGGATTGCCCGAAGTGGTCAAGGAGGCGGCGCTTTTCAACCTCAGCACGCTGCGGTCGCAGACGTGCTTCCGCACCGAAGACGGACGGTTCTACGGCTTCGAGGGATCGAGCAATCGGGGCGGCTGCTGCCATGGCTCGTGCACGCACGTGTGGAACTACGAGCACGCGACGGCGCTGCTGTTCGGCTCGCTGGCGATGAGCATGCGCGAGATCGAGTTCGCCCAGGCCACCGACGACGAAGGCATGATGAGCTTTCGCGTACACCTGCCGCTTTCGCGCGCCAAGGAGTTCGGCAAGGCCGCCGCCGACGGGCAGATGGGCTGCGTCATGAAAATGTACCGCGACTGGCAGCTCTCGGGCGACGACGCGACGCTCAAAACGCTTTGGCCGCACGTGAAGAAGACGGTCGAGTTCTGCTGGATTCCCGGCGGCTGGGACGCGGACAAAGACGGCGTCATGGAAGGCTGCCAGCACAACACGATGGACGTCGAGTATTACGGCCCGAATCCGCAGATGGGCATCTGGTATCTGGGCGCGCTGCGCGCCGCCGAGGAGATGGCCAGGCGCGTCGGCGACACCCAGTTCGCTGCGACTTGTCGCGACCTCTTCGAGCGAGGCAGCAAGTGGACCGACGCGAACCTGTTCAACGGGGAGTACTATGAGCACAAGATCCAACCGCCGACCGACGAATCGCAAATCGCGGCCAGCCTGCTGGTGGGCATGGGGGCCAAGGACCTGACCAAGCCGGACTATCAACTCGGCGCCGGCTGCCTCGTCGATCAGCTCGTCGGGCAGTACACCGCCCACGTCTGCGGCCTGGGTTATCTCGTGGATCGCGACCACGTCCGCACGACGCTTCGCAGCATCATGAAGTACAACTATCGCGAGAACCTCTACGACCATTTCAACTGCATGCGGAGCTTCGCCCTCGGAGATGAATCGATCCTGCTGATGGCCGCCTACCCCAAGGACCGGCCGAAGAACCCCTTCTCCTACTTCACCGAAGTGATGACGGGCTTCGAGTACACCGCCGCGGTCGGGATGCTGTACGAAGGCCAGACGAGAGAAGGGCTCAAGTGCATCGAGAACATCCGCAACCGCTACGATGGTCGCAAGCGCAGCCCCTTCAACGAAGCCGAGTGCGGACACCACTACGCCCGCGCGATGGCCAGTTGGGCGGCGGTCCTGGCATTGACGGGGTTCCGTTATTCCGGCGTGGACAAATCGATGACCCTCGCTCCCAACGACGGCACGCACTTCTGGTCCAACGGCTACGCCTGGGGCACCTGCACGCTCAAACGGTCGGGCAAGCGAATGGACGTGACGCTGTCGGTCCTTCACGGCGACCTGACGCTGACGAGATTCGACCTGACAGGTCACGGCTCGCGAGTCTTCGACAAACCGTTGCAGGCCGCGGCAGGACAGAAGGCCAACTTCGCGGTCGCACGCGAGAAGTGACGCAGGCTGTGGAATCGGCGGCGAGGACGAACAGGGTCGTCCGTGTTCTTCGCAGAGAACGAAAATGCCGCGGCCCGGTGCGAACCGAAGCCGCGTTCGTTCACCGTCTCATCCGTCCGCGACCCCAGCCCAGAAGGGCCAGCCCGATGCCTGCCAACAGTGCGGCGCCGGGCGCCGGAATCGTCTGGCCCGTGTAGACGGCACGCAGGGACAACCCGCCATCCTGCTGGAGCACATTGTACCAGAAGCCCGATGGGCCGCCGGAGAACGTGCAGGACATCAACGCCAGGTCCACCGGAGAATCCGCTGTGAGGAACGGGAGAAACACGCTCTCTCCCAAACCCATCTGGGCAGCCGGATCGAATCCCGGGAGGAAGCAGAAGTTGATGACGCCCATCGTCGGGGTGAAGTCCATCAGGCTCATCATGCCTGCCTCGCCGCCGGTCACCGTGCCGGCGACGTGCAGGGAATCGAAGCTCCCAGGCGTGAATCCGCCGATCTCAATCTCCAGAACGCTGGAAGCCGACAGGACGAGGTCGCCGATGATCGTGGTGTCCATGATCGCCCCCAAACCACCGGGCGAAAGGATCCCGGCGTTGGTCAGAGTGTTGCCGACGCCCAGGTCGATGATCTCGCCCGTATCGAACCTTGCCCCGGCGTTGTTGTTGAAGGCATTGGAGCCGGCGCCGAGGTGGGCGCCGCCGATCACTGTGCCGTAGTTGTCCACGACGTCGTTGCCGCCGCTGCCGCGGATCGCTGTGCCGCTCAGAGCGGAGATATTCCCGTGATTGATGAGCGTGTTGTCGGCCCCGCCGTCGAAGCTGACGCCGACGCCGCTGCCCGAACCGCCGCGGACGGTGCCGCCACCGATGTTGATGGAGATATTCCCATTCTTGGCGTAGCCGCCGAGGCTCTGCGCGTGAATGCCGTCCGAATCCATCCCGTTGGCCTTGACGCTGCTGCCGACCGTGACAGAAACCGGCCCGGCCGTGCCGCCGGAGCCCGCCACACTCTGGGCGAGAATGCCATGGGACATGTCGCCGGAGGTTGTGATATTGCCATGGTGGGTGACACTCACCTCGCCGGCCGAACCCGATCCGCCCGCGCTGCCGGCGAAACCGACGCCGACGCCGGAGTCCTCGGAGAATACCCCTCTTGCGTGAGGTCCCAGTTCGAGCGAGCTGATGCCCAGCTCTTCACCGATCCCGGCGAAACCGCCGCCGCCGCCGATGCTCTGGGCGAGGATGCCATGCGCGAAGACGCCCTGGGTCGTGATATCGGCGCTGTTCTCCACGATCACGTCGCCGCCATTGCCGGTGCCGCCATTGCGTCCCTGCAGACGCACAAAGGAATTCAGCGGATCGATCAAATCGTATTCGTCGCTGACGACGATTCCGCTGGCCCCGCCGCCGCCGCCGATGCTCTGGGCCAGGATTCCATTGGCGAAATGGCCCTGCGTGGCAATGCGACCGTCGTTGTATACGCGGACCTCGCCCCCATCGCCCATGGCGCCGCCGGAGCCGCCGGGGCGCAGGGTGGTGTTCATCAGCGGGATGGGGACAGAACGTATGGCCTCCACGATCTCGTCGGGCAGATCCGCATCGATCTCTGTGGAATCGCCCAGGCTGCCGCCGCCCCCGCCGACGCTCTGTGCCAGAACCCCGTTGGCGAAATGGCCCTGTGTGGTAATGCTGCCCTGGTTGCGTACGACGACGACGCCACCGTCGCCATCCACGCCGCCGGAACCGCCAAGCGTGAAGCTGGAAGAGAAGTCCAGGAAACCGCCAAGACCCACGAGTTCCCACAGATCGATGCCCAGACTGAAATCCATCTTCGTGGCATTGCCCCCGCTGCCGCCGCCTCCCCCGACGCTCTGCGCCAGGATTCCATGGGCAAAACGCCCGGCGGTGTCGATATCGCCCGTGTTGGTGATGTCCACCAGTCCGCCGCTGCCGCCGTCGCCGCCCGAGCCCCCAAGCGTGAAGTCGGAGCTGATATCCACCGAGGGCAAAAGGAGTTGCCAGAGCTTGGTCAGAACACCAATCTCCGCATGCAGCAACGAACTGCTGCCGCCCGAACCGCCGCCGCCGCCTACGCTCTGGCCGAGGATTCCGTACGCGGATTCACCGGCGGTCGCAATGTGGCCGCTGTTGGTCACAAATACATTGTCGCCATGGCCGCCCTTCCCGGCGCCGCCGCCCACAGTCACACTCATTGAGAAGCTTTCAATAGCCATGACGGTGGTCAGGCTGCTGCCGCCGTCACCACCGCCGCCACCTACGCTCTGAGCACCCACGCCATAAGAACGGAATCCGGATGTGCCGACGTCGCCCTCATTGGCGGCGTTCACCATCCCGCCATCGCCGCCGTTCCCGCCGTCGCCGCCGATGCTCAATGCGACGCTCATACCGGGCGCTCCGTCGATTCCACCGACGGTGAGATTCGTGTTGACTACAGCCCCGCCTGCGCCGCCGCCACCGCCGATACTCTGGGCGGAGAGACCATGGGAGTGTTCCCCGAGGGTTGTAACCTGGCTGCGGCTGGCGACCTGAACATCATTGCCGTTGCCGCCGGCGCCGCCCTGGCCGCCGAACACGTAGCTGCCCGACATTTGGACTGCACCGGTGAAGCTGATCACATCGCCGCCGGCGCCGCCGCCACCGCCCAGACTCATGGCATGAATCCCCGATGAGAAAGAGCCGGCCGTGACGATGGAGCCCGCCGTGCTGTTGACGTTCACCTGTCCACCGCTGCCGCCCTGGGCGCTGTCGCCGCCGCGAACGAAGGTGCCCTCGATGCCGAAAGAATAGCCCCGCCCCCCGCTGCCGCCCCCGCCACCGATACTATACCCCGCCAACCCGGTGGAATCCGTGCCTGAGGTTGCCAGCGAACCGGAGTGATTGATCGTCACATCGCCGCCGGAGCCGCCGGAACCGCCGGAACCGCCGGTCGAGAAGAAGACGGCGTTGACGCCGCCGCCGGAACCGCCGGGCAGGTCATCCTCGGTGACCACGCCGCCCGCGATGCCGCCGCCCCCGCCGGTGCTCTGAGCGACGACGCCGCCTGCAGTGTTGCCGGCCGTTACGATCGTGCCGGTATTGTGTACCGTGACGTTGCCGCCATCGCCGGTGCTGTTGCCCCTGCCGCCGAAGGCTACGAGCGAACTGGCGCCGCCGCCGTCGCCGCCGCCGCCTCCGACGCTCTGGGCGACGATCCCGCGGGAGACGTCCCCGACGGTCTGGAGATGCCCGTCGTTCGTCACGGCCACCGCGCCGCCTTTGCCGCCGGCGGACCCTGTGCCGCCGAGCGAGACGAGGCCGCCGGTGCCGGCGCCGCTGCCGCCACCGCCCCCGACGCTCTGGGCAAAGATGCTGGTGGAGTTGCCGCCGCCGGTCGAGATGGTCCCGCGGTTGGTCACGGCCACATCGCCCCCGGCGCCGGTGCTGTTGACGCTGCCGCCCCAGGCCGCGACGCCTCCGCCTACGCCGGCATCGCCCGCGAATCCCCCGACGCTTTCGGCAAAGACGCCGCGCGAGGTTGCGCCGGAGGTGGCGATTTGCCCATCATTCCCAATCGTGATGGAACCGCCCGGACCGCTGCCGCGTGCGCCGCCGCCGACGCCGGCAAGGCCGCCCCCGGTCCCGCCGTCGCCGCCGGCCCCGCCGAGACTTCGTGCGGAGATTCCATCCGCTTGACTGCCCGCGGTCGTGATGTGGCGACCGCTCATCAAACTGACCTGCACGGAACCACCGGAGCCGCCCACGCCGCCGGCGCCGCCTGCGCCATAGGCGCCACCGGCGGTGCCGCCCTTGCCGCCCAGACCCCCTTTACTGACTGCGAGAATGCCGGCGGAGGAGTCTCCGACGGTGTCGATGTTGCCCCAGCCTTGGACCTGCACGGGGAAAGCGTCGCCGCCTTTGCCGCCTTTGCCGCCCGCTGCGTAGAGACCGCCGGTGTGCCCGCCGTTGCCGCCGGCGCCGCCCTGGCTCTGCGCAGAGATGCCCGGAGAAGAGACGCCGGAGGTCGCGATGGAGCCAGTGCCGGAATACTGGACAAAGACGCTGTCGGGAACGCCGGGGAAGCCGGCCGACCCGCCGCCGGCCCCCGGACCGCCGGCGCCGCCCTCGCCATAGGCGCCGCCGGAATCCCCGCCGGAGCCGCCGGAGCCGCCCTGGAAATCCATGAAGATGCCGGGAGACTTGTTCCCGGAGGTCGTAATGTTGCCGCTGGCAATCACCGCGGTCGTATAGCCCGCTCCACCTGCGCCGCCGGCGCCTCCTTCGCCGTAAGGCCCGCCGGCATGACCGCCCCTGCCGCCGCTGCCGCCGCGGGTGTTCGCGAGGATGCCCGGGGCCGATTCGCCGGCGGTTTCGATGCTCCCTGAGGAGATCACCTGCGTCCCCCATGCTTGGCCCCCAGTGCCGCCGCGGCCACCTTTGCCATTCGCATCGCCGCCGGTACCACCGGCGCCGCCGACATTCTGCGCGACGAGACCCCTGGATGAGTCGCCACTCGTCTGGAGATTGCCGGAGCTCTGGACGTACAGAAGGCCGGCACGGCCTCCGGTCCCGCCATGACCTCCCTCTCCGGCAGCACTCCAGCCGCCCGTTCCGCCACGGCCTCCTGCACTGAATACCCCAATGGCATCCGCGGACGAGCCGGACGTGACGATGCCATATCCTCCGCCGGAGAACGTCAGCTCCGGCCCCCAATACCAGGGGATGTCCAGCGGCGACCAGAGTCGCGCGGCAGCCCGGCCGGCGCCGCCGTCGCCGCCGAAGAAGTCGGTCCCGTCTCCCCCATTGCCGCCCCAGAGCGACAGGAGGATGCCGTCAACCGAAGAAGCCGGGGTGATGTCTCTCGTGAGATTCTTGACGTTCAACGCGATGTATGGGGCCCCGGACCACGACGAAACGAGCGAAATGCCGGCGGACTGGTTCCCCGTGAATGTCGCCTCTTTATACCCGTCCCCCCTGTCGCTCACGACCGGCAAGTCCGGCCCGGCGAATACCCCCGAGCTCAGCCCAAGAAGGATGCCCATCACCACACACAACGACACCACCTGCTTCATCCGACGCTTCATTTCTCCGTCCTCCCTACAGGATATCGAGATGCTCAGGTCATGAACCCGCGGCGGAAGACAAACACCCCTCTCGGGGGACAATGAACCCGCATGCCGGCCGCGTTTCGATTCAGAAGGACTGGTTGGGGAGGCGGGAACTACGGATTCCGTTTCTCCCTAATCAGTTCACAGCTTGTTTGGAGGTGCTTGCCTTTGTGGGATGTCGCGCCAATGCGCAGAACTCCCAAGCGATGACATGCCTCGCAGTGATGCCGCTCACCCTCCTTCCGGACAGCGGGACACTCCGAAGACCGAGTTGCCATCGATATTGGGCCATCCACTGCCAACAGGGCGCATGCCAGTGTACGCCTCGCACAATGGATTTGTCAAGTATATTATACTCCTTTTTCTAGGACCTTTGATCGAGGAAGGGCGCGAAGTCCTGCGACTGGACTTCAGCGGGGAACGGCTTAAGGCTGATAGTCCCGGCCTTTGATGCCGTGGATCGTCAGGTTGGCGTCGGGCAGATTGTCGCGGGCCGGACGGACCCTCTGGGCCTTGAGGAAAGTCACCTGGCCGTCGGCGAGCAGGAAGCACCGCGTCCCCTCCCAGCACCACCAGCCCTGATCGGACTCGATCGTCTCGTGATTGCTGAGCCACTCGCCAATCAGGATCTTGGCGGACGGGAATGCGACCTCGGTCACGCCCTGGCGGATGGAGGGCTTCGGGTTGCTGTACGTGAAGTTCTTGTCGTCCATCGAGTCGATCTGCTCGGGACTGTGGTAGAAGGCCATCGAGTACGAGTAGCTTGTGGACTCGTACTTGGCGGGGTCGGTGCGGTCCGCGGGACACAGGAGGACCGACGGGTTGTTCGGATCGACGATGCTGCTGAGGTACGGCTGGACCCATTTGCGCCAGCCCCGGCCCATCCACAGCCAGTACATCGGGCTCGTCGAGACGGGGTCCTTGGCGCACGGATAATAGCCTTCGTAGTCGTGCGCGTACATGTCCACCGCAAGGCCGACCTGGCGGAGGTTGTGCGAGCAGACGACCCGACGGGCCGCGGCCTTGGCCCTGTGCAACGACGGGACGAGGATCGACAGCAGCAGCGCGATGATCGCGATCACGACCAGCAGCTCGATGAGCGTGAAACCCCGTGCGATGACGACCGATTCACGCATCTTGTCATGCTGAACGCAGGGAAGCATCCGGCTTGCCGAGGAGAGACCTCCGTCGTCGCTTCCAGGTCGAACGCCAGATCCTTCGCTTCGCTCAGGATGACAGAGAGCGTCGCTCGCGTGCGTGGAGAATTGCAGCATCCCTGCTCCTTGCCCCAATCATGGAACAATCATTCAACCGTCACGCTCTTGGCGAGGTTTCGCGGCTTGTCCACGTCGTGGCCTCGGAGCACCGCGGCGTGATACGCCAGCAGTTGCAGCGGGACGACCGTGAGCATCGGCTGGAACAGCTCCGGCGCGTCCGGGATCGTGATCAGATGGTCCGCGCGTTCGCCGATCTCCTCGTTACCCTCGGTGGCCACGACGATGATCCGTCCGCCGCGGGCCCGGACCTCCTCGATGTTGCCGATGATCTTGTCGTATTGCGGACCGGCGGTTGCGATGAACACCGCGGGCATGCCGTCGGCGATCAGCGCGATGGGCCCATGCTTCATCTCCGCAGCCGGGAGGCCTTCCGCGTGAATGTAGCTGATTTCCTTGAGCTTCAAAGCGCCCTCGAGGGCCACCGGGTAGTTGAATCCCCGGCCCAGGAACAGCCAGTTCTCCTTCTCGATATTGGCCGCTGCGATCTCGCGGATATGGTCGGACTGCTGGAGGATCGCGCCGATCTTCTCGGGGATTTGGGCCAGTTCGTCGATGTAGCGGGCCGCGTCGTCGCTGCTGAGGTGACGCCTGCGTCCCAGCTCGATCGCCAGCATGCTCAGGACCGCGACCTGCGCGGTGAATGCCTTGGTGCTCGCGACGCCGATCTCCGGCCCGACGTGCAGGTAGACGCCTGCGTCGGTCGAGCGGGCGATGGTCGAGCCCACGACGTTGACGACGCCCAGCACGCGAGCCCCTCGCTCCTTGGCCTGCTCGACCGCGGCCAGCGTGTCGGCGGTCTCGCCGGACTGGCTGATCGCGACGACGATCGTGCCGTCGCCGATGATCGGGTTGCGATAGCGGAACTCGCTGGCGTATTCGGTCTCAGCGGGGATGCGGGCCAGGTGCTCCAGGAGAAACTCGCCGACGAGTCCCGCGTGGAACGCGGTCCCGCAGGCGGTGAAGATCACGTGCTTGACCTGGCTGAGTTCCCGCAGGTGTTCGGCGATGCCGCCGAGCTTGATCTTGCCGAACTGGCGGTCCAGGCGTCCGCCCATGCAGGTGCTCAGGGAGTCGGGCTGCTCGAAGATCTCTTTGAGCATGTGGTGCTCGAAGCCGCCCAGCTCGATCTGCTCGAGCGAGAACTCGATCTCCTTCATGTCCTTGGCGACCACCACGTTGTTGATGGTTTTTGTGTAAAAGCCGTTCGAGCTGAGCGTGACCATCTCATTATCGGACAGATAAATGGCTCGCGTCGTGTGCTCGACGATGGCCGCGGCGTCCGAGGCGAGGATGTATTCGCCGTCGCCGACGCCCAGGATCAGCGGGCTGCCCCGCTTGGCGCCGATGAGGATGTCGGGGAAGTCGGAGCAGACGATCGCGACGCCGAACGTGCCGTGGACCTTCTGCAGGGCCTGCTGGACCGCCCACTCGAACCGGTTCTGGTCGCCGCAGCCGGCGGCGCCGTCCCGATGGCAATAGAGATAGCCGATCAGGTTCGAGAGAACTTCGGTGTCGGTCTGACTGGCGAATGCGACGCCTTCGCTGCGCAGCCAGGTCTTGAGCGTGCTGTAGTTCTCGATGATTCCGTTGTGAACGACCGCGATTTTGCCGGTGTAATCCGTGTGCGGATGGGCGTTGACCGTGTTGGGCTCGCCGTGAGTGGCCCAGCGGGTATGGCCGATGCCCAGGACGTCGCAACCGGCCGCTCCGTCCAGGATCTGCTCCAACGCGCCGATCCGGCCGCTGGTCTTCTTGACGCAGATGCCGCCTTTTCGAAGCAAGGCGATCCCCGCCGAATCATATCCTCTGTACTCAAGCCGTTTGAGGCCCTCGATGAGTATGGGCTGAGCAGCCTTTCTACCCAAATAGGCGACAATCCCGCACATAAGCACCTTTCTCAAGGGTTTCCGCGGATCGGAAGGTCACCCGGTGACCGTCCCTCACGCAGAACACCAGTTCTCTGGATACGCTGGGTATTACTGAATCGACAACCGCAGGCCGGGACTACACTGAAAAGCCCAAACCACCCCCTTGCTCAAGCCGCCGGAGCGACGATGATTATAGGCCCACCCCCAGCCCGGCGGCAATCCATTTTCGCTGAACCCTCATATTACGCATTCTGATTTGACTCCCTAAGTGCAATGCGGTAAGACTCTTAGGATGATCGTGGTAATTGATTACAGCGTGGGCAACGTCGAAAGCGTCTGCAATGCGTTTCGGCACATCGGTTGCGAAACCGAATTGAGTCGCGACCCGGCCAAAATCGCCAAGGCTACCGGTCTGGTCCTTCCCGGCGTGGCGGCCTTCGGATACGCCATGGAGGCCCTGGGCGATGCGGCCGAGCCGGTCAAAGAGGCGGTCCTGGGCGGCAAGCCGATCCTGGGGATCTGCGTCGGACACCAGTTGATGTTCGACGAGAGCACCGAGTATGGTCCGCATCAGGGCCTGGGCCTGGTCCACGGCACGGTCGTGGCCGTTCCGCCGGTGCAGACGGTGCCGCACATGGGCTGGAATCGGGTGGAGTTGCCGGAAGACATGGACCTGTTCGCCGGTCTGGGTCCCGCCAGGCACTTCTACTTCGCGCACTCGTACCACGCCCAGGTGAGCGATCCGCAGGCCAGGACCGCTCTGGTGGACTACGGCTCGCCGCTGACGGCCTCGGTCCAGAAAGGCAACATCTACGGCGTGCAGTTCCACCCGGAGAAGAGCAGCAACCAAGGCCTGCAAGTGCTGAAGAACTTCCATGCGATATGTAGGAGATGAGTTTCAAGTGTCAAGTTTCAAGTTTGAGGTGTCAAGTCTCGGGTCCCACATCAGCCCCCTCTGACTTCCCACTTCAAACTTCACACTTCAAACTTCCTGATCATGCTGACAAAACGAATCATCCCCTGCCTGGACGTCAAGGACAACCGCGTCGTCAAAGGCGTGAACTTCCTGAACCTGCGCGACGCGGGCGACCCGGTCGAGCTGGGCGCCCTGTACAGCGACAGCGGCGCGGATGAACTGGTCTTCCTGGACATCACCGCGACGATCCGCTCGCGCAAGACGATCGTGGACATGGTCAAGCGGGTCGCGGAGAACGTCTTCATCCCCTTCACCGTCGGCGGCGGCATCCGCACCGTCGAGCAAATCGACGAGCTGCTGCGAAGCGGCGCGGAAAAGGCCTCGGTCAACACCGCGGCGGTGCAGAACCCCGGCCTGATCTCGGAAGCCGCGAAGCGATTCGGGAATCAGTGCGTGGTCCTGGCCATCGACGCAAGGCGTTCCAAGACCCGGCCGGGCCACTGGCAGGTCTGCGTCAAAGCGGGCTCCGAACCCACGGACATCGACGTCGTCGAGTGGGCGAAACGGGGCGAGGAGCTTGGCGCGGGCGAGATCCTGCTGACCAGCATGGACGCCGACGGCACCAAGGCCGGCTACGACAACGCCCTGAATCGGGCGGTATCCGACGCCGTCAATATCCCGGTGATCGCCTCCGGCGGCGCAGGCACGCTCGACCACCTCTACGACGCGGTCGTCGAAGGCGGCGCCGACGCGGTCCTGATGGCCTCGATCACCCACTTCGGCAACTACACGATCACCCAAATGAAAGAATACCTCCGCAACCGCGGCCTGCCGATGAACCTCTGAGGCCGGCTGTCGGGGCAAATGCCTAGGGCTCGGCGATCACTCTCTTGATCCACTCGTCCCGGAGCAGATCCGCCCGGGTGATGCCCGCCGGCGGGTCCGACCGCGGCAACTCGATGTCGGGTCGCGTCCCGGTGATCTCGTTGAAGCTTCCGTCCGGATTCAAACCCAGGTCCACTTCCAGACGGAAGATCATGCCACTCGACGGAAGCCTCACCGCAGGCGGCGTGAGATATCCGCAACCGCCCATGCCGCCGGTGTTTCGCCCCACAAGCGTATGCAGTCCCGCTCTCCTGGTCGCGTCCGCATATCCGTCGGCCGCGGAGTAACAACCTTCGTTGATCAGAACGTAGAGCCTCCCGGCGAAATCGTAGCGGTTGGAGGGCCGGACCTCCCGCGTGATCTCAAGGAAAACCCATCGCCCTCGATCGAAACCCTGCGGGGGCTCCGTCTCTCTCTCACGCACCTGCATGCTTTGAACATGCTTGCGGAGAAACCGCAGGACGGAAGGCTTCGTGTCGGCGAGGAACTTCCTCCGGAATCCCACCGTCTCCGTCCATGTCACGGGTTTGTCCAGAAATGGAGCGATCAGATTCTCGTAGTAATACTCCGGCAATCCCCCGCCGTTGTTGCGAATGTCGATGATCAGCTTCTCGTACCGTCCTTGAGCCCCCGTCAGGAATGAAGCAATCTTCCTGCGATCTTCCGCGATAAACCCCTTGAACACAGAGTTCAGCGGATGCGGCATGAAGGAGCGGATGCGAATGTAGCCGATGTTCTCAGCGAGCTCGATGCACGTACAGTTCTCCTTCGCCTCCGCCGTGGACGGTCGCCGTTCGGCAGGGGCCGGAAAACCTTGCACCTTGGGTACGAAGACCCCGACCATGCGGCCGTCGGGCAATCGAAAGTCGACCTGCCAACCTTTGAAGGACGGCCCTTCGTCAACGATCAGCAGAAAGTAGTCCACCCACCCTTTCGGATAGGCGTCGTACTTCAGCGACGTGTTGGCCTTTATGAAATCGAGATACTGAGAGCAGGTCATTCCATCGACATGCGCGATCTCCGAACCCTTTGGAACGACAACGGTATCGGACTGCCAGTCATCGTCGGTGAAATACCGGCCCTCCTTGCCCATGACGCGAAATGGCGGATGGGCACGCGTGGAGAGACGATCGGCCAGTTTCGTCCAGTATCGTGCCTTCGCGAATTGCCGCCACGAGATCCCCCAATTCACCACTCTCAGAAACGATCCGGGCCCGCACCATCTCAGATAGTCGTCCGGCATAAGGTAGGCGTGGCCGGAGGCGCCGATCACGTTGAAGTACCCCAATACCGTCTGATAGAACTCCTCGTCGGTGCGCGCATGCTCGGCAAATTCCACGTACCGAGGCAGCAGAGCCTCATAGCTTGGCGTCCCCTTGTACCTCTCGTTCAGTTCCACCAGCGGACTGTAGTCCCTCGCCCACCGTGCCAGGAATTCGATGTCCTTCCGCCTGTCCTCAGCAGTCAGCCGTGGAGAGCCGGAACAACCGCTGGCCATGAGAAGCATCCACATGGAAACGACGATCGATGAAGCAGTCGGCGAATCGCAACGACACGAAGGCATAGATTCACGCCCCTCGCTTGGAGTCAGTTTTCCAGCAGTCGGCAGGCAAAGCCCCAATCGCCGCCGCCGTTTTGGATTTTGAGCACGAGTTGGTTCCTGCCCTTTTTGAAAGCCACGGTGACGCGATCATTGTCCGCCACGAGTTCACGGCCTGCGGCTTCCCAATGCTCATGGATGAGTTGGCCGTTGAGCCAGACCTTGACGTGGTCGTCGGAACCGATGCCCAGGACGCCGTTTCTGGCTTCGGGCATGTCGAACTCGGCCCAAGCATAAGCCGCCTGATACCAGTCCGGAAACAGAGCGGAAAGATCGATCTGGCCGTATTCCGATTCCAGAACCGCCCACGGGTAGCTCTTGTCGCCGATCCGGACTTGCGGCTGAAACCGGTCGAGGGCAACGTGGTTCACCCTGAAGAACTCCTTTTGCGCCTGATCATCCGGGAAATACCCCTCCCCCTTCCACGGAATGTCGATCGGGCCCAGGAACAGCCATCTCCTCAGGAAGCTCCCCGGTTGGAGTTCCGCGTAGCTGGCCGCACGGAGGTCCGCCTTATCCGGCGAGATCTTCACGGCATCCACCACCGGGGCCGCCGGAGTCGTCGCGGGGTGTTCCGCCCCCCAGGTCATCCCTCCCGAGTACCACTTGCCGCCGCGGTACACCATGACCATGGTCGCATCGTGAAGCAGCGATCCTTTTCGGGAAAAATAGACGGGATGCTCATACCCGTCTTGTGGCTGTTGGGGCCAGCTCGGCGTGCTGAGAAAATCGACGCCTTCCACCAACTGGCGTCCCTGGCTGTCGATGAACTCGTCATACTGGCTGTCCGCGATCGCCCTGAGGATGGGATTGGCCATCAGATCGAGCAGGAGAGGCTTGTCCTTCCGGATGATCGCGCTGGCCAGAGTCCCTACGGCCGCCACCGGATTGCTCTGGTCGATGAACGGCTCACCCGCGAGGATCCTCGTCAACTGCATGTTTCCGGCGCGGACAATGTCCAGATCGTGTTCGTCGCGCAGGCCTCGATACTGCGGCGGCAGGTCCGCCAGGGTCGTGCCGTCCTTCCGGGGCCAGAGAAACGCGATGTGGCAGATGCCGTCGCCTATGGCGCCTGTGTAATTGCGGGTCGTCACCGCCGGGTTGCCGCCGAAGCTGTCCGCAACGACAACGTCCCGGTTGGAATCGACGAATACCGCCGAGGCCGGCAGGACGAAGCGGAAGTAGTTCAGGCAGTTCGGGGCGTTCCAGCAGATCTGCAGGTGCCACAGGGAACCGTCTTTGAACATCGAGCCACTCAACTCACTGACGCAGATGAACCGGAAGTCCTTGCCCGGCTGGACAGGCTCGGGAAATCGCACGAAGTAGTCCCCGCTGCGGGCGTCGGTCCTCTGGAGATCGAAGGACAGACGGTTGCCCTGCAGATCGTAGAACACGGGATTGTCGAGGATCGACGCGCCTGGGATGGGGCAGGTGTCGCTCGGGCGGGATGCGGAGTTGGGCGTCTCGCGAAGATAGGCCAGCGTGAAACGGTTTTCGCTTTCGATCCTGACCATTTGAATACTGGCGTTGTCGATCCGCTCGCGCTGGGCTTGCTTCTCCTGCCGGACCCATCCATAGATTCGGATCAGATCGTCCACCATGGGGTCGTCGACCGCGGTCACGATCCCGCTGCCCGGCGTGATGACCGCCTTTCGGCCCGCGTCGACCGCGACGCTCGTATTGGCCGTCTCGGCGACGACCTTGCCTTTCTGCACGCGGACTTCCGTCTTTTGTGCGAGAACGAGGGTCTGGGCCGCCAGCACAACGACGGCGCAGAGTCGGACTGGGTTGCTGCTCATGTTTTCTCTCCTTCCGCTTCGCAAGCGGCTCTAGGATCTGGTTGCGTTCATCATTCGACGGTGACGGTGAACTCGGTTCCCAACGCCTCCACCCGGCCGTGCGGAGTGCTGATGAAGAACGGCCCGTGCGGGCTCTGAAGGCTGGCCCTGCAGTGGCCATGCTCCAGATGGAACCGCGTTTCGCCGTCAGAAGACATCAAAGCCAACATGCTGTTCTCAACGATCTGGAGGGTGGACTTGTCGCCGACCTCCAGCGTCAGGCTCGACTTGCTCGTGCAGTGGAACGTGTCGCCGAGATAGACCGCGGCGTCGCTTTTCAACGCGTGCCACGTATCGGAGCCTTCGTGTCGAACGAGGACCGTCCCTTCCAGGCCGGCCACCCGCATCGGCGCCCGGGTCAGAGCCGCCCTTTCATCTATCGGGACAGAACCGCTCCGGCCCAAAGCAAACCCGAGGATCGCGCCGGCCGCCAGCAGAATCGCCGCCGCGATAGCCATCCGTCCATGGAACGTCCAGGCTTCGGTCTTGTGCGACCAATTGGGGCATTTCGCCAGAATCTGTGCCGCGGCGTCTTTCGCCGTCGCCTGGGGCTCGAAGGCATCCACGATCATCTCTCGCATCACGTCGCTTCGCCTCAGTTCCTCGGCGCACGTCTCGCACGCAGCCGCGTGGGCCTTGAGATCCTGCAGACGGCTCTCGTCGAGCGTCCCATCCAGGTACTCTTCGATGAGGTCTTGGTATCTGCGACAGTCGTTCATGATTCGACCTCCTCAAAAAGCGGGGCCAAGTTCCTTCGAAGGATCTGGTAGGCCCGGTGCAGAGAGACCCGAACGGTGCCCGGACGTTTGCCCAACTGTTGGGCGATCTCGACCGCGGACAGTCCCGTCATGAACCTCATGATGATCAGCTCCCGCAGTCTCTCAGGCAGGGCGCCGGTCGTCTCTCGGACAAATCGAACCTGGGCCTCGGTCAGGCCGGGGTTCGACGAATACCCGGCGATAGCGTCCAGATCCGCCCGCTCGGCGGACTCACGATCCATCGCCGCCTTATTCCTCAGATGCCTTCGAATGGCGGTCGTACACTGCTGATGCGTAATCCTGTTCAACCAGCCCACGAACCGGGTCGGGTCCTTCAGGGTGTGCAACTGCGAGTAGGCCTTGAGGAAGCTCTCCTGAGCGATATCTTCCGCCTCGGCGGAATTGCGAATCCGGCTCAGCGCCATCGCAAAGACGATCCTCCAGTGCCGCTCTACCAGGACGCCGAACGAAGGGACGTCGCCGCCCAGCGTCGCGAGCACGAGGCGCTCATCGTCAGCCGCAAATTGACTTGGTCCATCAGCCATCGAATCTCTCCAAAGAGGAAGCGAACGCGATTCTACCCTACAGAACGCGGACAAGACAGAAGCGCTACATGCAAAACGGAGCGACTCCAGCGCGGCCCGTAGGCACGACGCAGAGCTTCTTTGGGTGTCTTAAGGGTCCGAGAACACACCGGCCAATGGGGTGAGCGGGATTTGGCGGCTTTAGGACGCATTCCCGTCGGAAGGTGCAATCAAGCGGACGTGCGACCGATTGGAGAGGCTGGATCGCAGGGAAACCGCAGTCAACAGGGCAAGGCCCCGCTGCAAAGCAGGCGTGAAAGGTTGCGGCAATCCCCTCTTGAGCATCGCACGCCATTCCACTTGCAGACAGATCGAAAACCAGGCGGATGGCTCTCGTTCCCACGAACGAGCAGATGCTATCGGACCCTGACTGATTCGGCGGGTTCCAGGTCAAGCGACGCACAAGCGTGCAAATCGCGGCAAGCCCTAGGTGTCCTATACGTCCTACGGCAGGCACAGGACAAACCAAACCCATGAGCCTCGCAACCGCTGCACACGAAGAAAGCCCACACTGCGGCCCCTTTCCGAGGGTCGCCAGGCCGACCGCCGAACGGCCAGATGCCAATGATCGCCCACGGAAATGACGATAAGAGAGGAGATTTGGGACGAGATGACCGATTGCGCCTGGGGAATCCGGGGGTTTGTCCTTGAATTGCCCGTCGAATAATGTACAATAGAAGGAGCCGGCTGGGCGTGATGAGCCCGCTGGGGTTCCAGTGTGGAGGCTGGTGTTAAGAGCCGTTGTCAGAGAGTGTTACCTTCATGAGGACAGACGCGCGAATTCATGAAGTTCCGACCGCGTGGGCGGGACGACTGATCGTCTTGGCGTTGCTCATGGCCGTCCCGGCCGTGGGCCATGCCCAGCCGGGACAGGTGTTCGCCTGGGGTGAAAGCCTCGGCGGCCGTTCGAACGCTGTGCCGAGCCGGGAGTGCATGGCCGTCAGCGCCGGCGGCTACCACAGCTTGGCCCTGCTTGCAGACGGCTCGCTCATGGCCTGGGGCGAGAACTCCTCCGGCCAGTGCAACATTCCTTACGGCAACAACTTCGTCGCGGTCGCGGCGGGGATGTATCACAGTCTCGCCTTGAGGGCCGACGGCACGGTCATCGCCTGGGGCGACAACTCGCGAGGACAGTGTTCGGTGCCTCGGAGCACCAAGTTCCGAGCGATCGGGGCGGGCACTTGGCACAGTCTGGCAATCCGCATGGACGGCTCGATCGCCGCCTGGGGTTGGAACGAAGCCCGACAGTGCGATCCGCCCGGGGGCAAGGACTACGTCGAGGTCGCCGGCGGCTACTATCACAGCCTGGCTCTCAGAGCCGACGGCACGCTCGTCGCCTGGGGCAGCAACGGCGACGGCCAATCCAGCGTCCCCGAAGGCAGCAATTTCGTCCGTATCGCCGCAGGCACCATGCACAGCCTCGCGGTCAGAGCCGACGGCACGCTCGTCGCCTGGGGGCGGAATTCCGAAGGCCAGTGCCGAACCCCGTCAGGAAACGATTTCGTCGCGGTGGCCGCCGGGTCGCTCCACAACCTCGCCCTCCGACGCGACGGTCGAATCGAAGCCTGGGGCCAGGACAACTACGGCCAATGCGTGATCCCCGAAGGCGGCCGGTACGCCGTGATTTCCGCAGGGAACTTCCACAGCCTGGCCATCCGCGACCTGCGAAAGCAGTTCGCGCCGACCGAGGTCGTGCCAGTGGGCAAACCCGTTGAGACACCGACTCAGGCGGTCAAGCCGCGATCCGAGCCGACCAAGCCGGCCCCGATCGACGGCGTCGGCCTGCTGACGAGCGAAGACGCCCGCGTCCGGATTCCCGATTCGGGCCTAACGGAGCAAACGAACTCCGGTATCACCGATCTCGTGCTGATCAATCAGATCCCCGACGCCGATTCGGCTCGAACGGAGAACCTGTTGCACCGCCTGGAACAGCAGCAACCGATTCCCAACAAGCCCGTGGAACCTGCCCCTGCAGCGTCGCCCTCCCAGGCCCAGCCGACGCAGGCCAAAGATCCGAACGTAGCGTCTGAGGTCGCGAAGAAGGCCGATCCGACCCCGGCGGCAACGCTTCCAACCACCTCGGCCCAGAAACCGATCGAGACGCAAGTCAAAGATCCGAACGCCGCCCAGGCTGCGACGCAGAAGACGGTCCCGCCGACCGAACCGGCCAAACCTGCCGCCGCGGTCGCGGAGCCGAACAAACCGAAGATCAACTTCGAAGACCCCGCCAATCAGGGTTACGCCCCGAGCATCTACATGGGGGTCATCGAGAACGCCGCCCCGGTCTACCACTTCGTCTCGACCACCTCGAAGCGGCACTTCTGCACCATCAGCGAGGATGAAAAGTACAAACTCCTCGACACCCAGCCGGCCGCCTGGAAGTACCAGGGCATCGCGTTCTTCGCGTATCCCGAGGGCCAGCAGCCCGCGGGCGCCCGGCCGGTCTACCGCTTCTGGTCCGAGGGTCTCCAGCAGCACTTCTACACCATGGACGAAGCCACCAAGGACATGATGGTCGCGGAATTGTCCAAGTCCTGGAAGTTCGAAGGCATCGCCTGGTACGCCCCCGCGCCCAGACAGATCCCACAGAAGAAGTGAACTCCGGCGAGGAAACGGAAGGGACCTGAACGATCACCGATTTCCGCGGCTTCGAGCCGTTTCGAGAGCCGCCAGGACCGGCTCGACCTTCAGGACGGTCTTGTAGACGACGACGTTGTCGGTGACCTTGGCATCTTCTCGCAGGGAGCTTGCCGGCACGGCCAGGAGAATCCTGTGACGCCGGAATCGGAGGAGCGTCCGACGTTTCTCCTCCAGGTACTCGGGGGTCCAGAATCCGACGATCTCCAGGAAGACCTCCGTCCCGTCCTCGTGTCGGAACGTGAAGTCGGGAACGAAGGTCGCCTGGTGTTCGCAGAGGATATCGCCCTCGCGGATCAGCCGCCATCCGTCGCGGACCGGGCCGAACTTGCCGGCGAAAGACTCCTCGATACCGGAATCGAAATCCTCCGGCGCGGGCAGATGGCTGGTGAAGCGATCGGCGTCGCAGATCAGGAGCTTGGCCATCGCCTTCCAGGGCGTCTGCACCGTCGCGGCCAGCTCCCAGCCCTTGCAGGCCAGCAGCGCCGGGAGGAAGCGGGCGAAGTTCACGCCGTAGCGTCGGGTCTCGCGAAGCACCGAGGCCGGGCCCGAAAATGTGATACGATACGTGGCATGGGCATCCCGCTCCGACTCTTCCATGGCGAGAGCATCCTGCCCTTTCTTCCGTGCGGGCAAGATGCCCGTAGGACGCAAGGGCGGGACGCCCTCGCCACGCTCGATCTCGTGCAGCAGGCGAGCCAGCTTGGCGTAGCGGACGATGGTCTTGAGATCCCGCGTCGCCGTGACGACGACTCGCTCGGCGCGGTAGAGCGCCGCCTGGAGCTGCGCGACGTTGTAGCGGGAGAGAAACGTGGCGGCATCCGGATAACCGGGGAAGGACTCGAGCTCCTGAAACGGGATGACGTCGCCATAGAGGGCGGTCTCGATCTGGTCCCACGGCGTCCCCAATTCCTGGGCCAGTTTCGCCTTGGCCTGGGCCTCCTGGTGCTCGAACAGGCGGTCGGGCTCCTGCACGAGCGGGTGCAGGCGTGCGGCGAGAGAGAAGACTTCCAGCCGGAGCTTGGAGGCCTTGCCCGCGGGGTCGGCGCGGTACACGGCGGCATCGTCGAGCAACTTGCAGAAGGCCTGAATGCGTCGGACCGGACAGTCGGGCTCATCCGCGAAAATCGCTTCGATCGCCTTGTGCAGGTCGTGTCGCCGGCTCCCCGCGCCGTCGCGATAGACCGCCAGCATCCGCTCGGCGTAGTCGCGATAGTGCCGATGCGCCGCCTGCGTGAGCCGGTCGGGAATGGCCCGGCCGTCCTTATACTCGACGATGGACTGTTCGCTCGTAAGCATCGGTTCTTCGCCTCTTGCGGGATCGCTCGACGTCCTTGGTGTCCTCGCAGACCACTTCGTACAGAGTCGCTCTCGCGTCGCCTGTGCGGCGCAGGACCCGCCCGAGTCTCTGCGTGGCCTGGCGCGTCGAGGCCTGCCCTCCGATCACGACGGCGACCTTGGCCTCGGGGACATCCACGCCTTCATCGAGCACGCGATTGGCCACCAGGACGGTGAACTGCCCTTTCGCGAACCCGTCGAGCACCGCCAGCCGCTCTCGCTTGGGCGTGTGCGAGAGAATGGTGGGCACCAGGAACCGCTTGGAGACCTCGACCGCCATGGCGTTGGAGCCCGCGAAGACGATCGTCTGCTGGCCGACGTGCAGGCGGAAAAGGTCCTCCAGGACGCGGAGCTTCTCGGCGGCCCGGTCCTCGATGGATTGCTTGAGGTAGTAGGCCTTCTGCGCGTGGCGGGCCTGCGGGTCCTTGCCCATTTCCTTGCACAGGTCCTGCCACGAATAGCCCGGTTGCTCCTTCCGTCGCGAAGTGATGAAGTGCCGAACGACCCGGCTGCACTGGTCGTACGTCGCCTGCTCGACCTCGGTCAGCGCCACCGGGATGCGGACCACGTCGAAGTCCGCCAGCGTGGAGCCCCGCACGTGCTTGAACGACAGGTTGTACGCCACCGGGCCGACGAGCCAGTCGAGGTCCGCGTGGAGGCCGTCCGACCGCTCGGGCGTCGCGGTCAGTCCCAGGCGCATCGGCGCGGCGCTGAGAATCGCGGCCTCCCGCCGGCACCGGCCAGGCAGGTGGTGCTCCTCGTCGAAGATCAGCAGGCCGAAGCCGGCGCCCATCTTGTCCATGTGGATGTATGCGCTGTCGTACGTCGTCACCGTCACCGGGCGGATGTCGAACGTGGTGTCGCCGACGATGCCGGCGTCGTAACCGAACGTCTTGAGGATGCGGCGGTGCCACTGGTACATCAGGTCCCGCACGGGCGCCACGACCAGCGTCGCCACCTGCGACTCGGCCATCGCGGCAAAGGCGACTTCGGTCTTGCCGGTCCCTGTGGGCATGACGATCTGTCCTCGTCGGCCCGTCCGAATCCAGGCAGCCAGCGCCTCGGCCTGCTCGGTCCGCGGCTCTGGCAGGTCCCTCTTCGGCCACAAAACCCGGACCGGCGCCGGCAATTCATCGTGAAGACCCGCTCCGAACCGACGGCTCAGCGTCGCCCGCACGGTCGCATAGTGAATCGCATCGCACCGCCACGCCCCGACGCGGGCGTCCCATTTCCACACCGACCCCTCGGGCAAAGCAGAAAGCTCCCGCGGCTGCGGTCCGTTCAACAGGAGCGTGCCTCGATCGAAGGAAAGAACGACGCGTGTTTGCGTTCTGGTTTCAGCCATCGGGACCGATCATAGCAGAACCCCGGCTCCATTTCCACGCCTGTCGCGAACGAAACCAGGAGACGTTCGAGGCTGAATGCGGACCGGGGTCTGGAGACGGTGTTCGCTCAGAACGAAGCGAGGATCCCCAGCCAACAACCCGACGAAGACCGTCTCGCGATGCGGTCCTTGATGGATGTTTTTCCTATTGGCGCAGCGGCCGGTTGTTGATATACTAAGTAGGTAGTTCTGGATTGGAACGACACAGAACGTGAGCCGTGCTTCGACGACGACCGTTCCTCCGGGCGAAGATCCAAGGCAGGGTCGCAGAACCTCCCTGGAGAGCAAGGGGTGGGGACCGGTCGGGTCCCCGAAACCCACGTCTGTGGTTATACATGGCGGTTCAGTCAGGCATCACCGTGCCGGGAGGCGGGTGGGGATTGTCGTGTGTTCGGTGCGCCCCGCCGGGACTTCGATCTCGACGACGCTCCGACCTCGGAGGATAGCCTTTCCACGCATCCGGCGGACTGTCTTGCGGACCTTCGTCGCATTGTCGGGAGTCTTCCCATGACACGATTGCTGCTGTCGTCGATTCTTCTTTTGGGGTTGGCGGGACTTGGGCAGGCGGAAACGCCCGTCACGTTCGGAGACGCCCGTCTGAAGGAACTCGTGGAGGAGGAGCTGTGGGTCCACGACCCGACGCCCTCGGACATGCTGGGCTTGACCGGTCTGACCGCCAATTCCCAGAATATCACGAGTCTGACGGGCCTGGAGCACGCCAAGAACCTGGTCGCCCTGGAGATGACGCACAATCGCGTGAGCAGCCTGAGCCCGTTGGCGGGACTGCCCAACCTGTCGGTGATCGTCTTCAACACCAATGAGATCAGCGACCTGAGCCCGTTGAGCGGATTGACGAGTCTGACCATCGCGAATCTGCACGCCAATCGAATCAGCGACGTTTCGCCGCTGGCGGGACTGCCCAATCTCCACACGCTGATCCTGCGGGTCAACCAGATCAGCGACATCTCGTCGCTGAGCGGCCTGCCCAGCCTCAGGACGCTGCACGTCGAGGACAATCAGATTTCCAGCCTCTCGGCGGTCAGCGGGCTGCAAAGCCTCCGCGAACTGCAGGCGGGATTCAATCGCATCAGCGACCTGAGTCCCGCGTGCGCCCTGGAGAATCTGTCGTATCTGGACGTCCACAACAACCAGGTGCGAGACATCTCGTGCCTGACCAGCCTGACGTCCCTCCGCCGGCTGGACCTGCGCAACAACCCGCTGAATCAGAGCGCCTACGACGAGTACCTCCCGCAGATCCAGGCCAACAACCCCGGCATCTACATCGAACGAGACTCGCACGCCGGACACGTCCTTCGAGTCACCTCCACCGCCGGCGGGTCCGTGATCGATCCGGGCGAAGGCGAATTCGGGTACGACTACAACGCCACTGTCCGCCTGGAGGCCAAGGCCGATCCCGGCTTCAAGTTCACGGGCTGGTCCGGGAGTTTCTCCAGCACGCAGAGCCCGATGTCCATCACCCTCACCTCCGACGCCCACGTCCATGCGACCTTCGTCAGCATGCTGACCGAAATCTACGTGGACGACGACGCGCCGGGCGACCCCAAACCGTTCGACCACCGCGTGAGCAATCCCCTGGAGGACGGGACCTTCACGCGTCCCTTCGACCGAATCCAGGAGGCGCTGGACGTTGCGGCCGACGGCGCTTCGATCATCGTCGCCCCCGGGATCTACCGCGAGAACATCGATCTGCTGGGCAAGAAGGTCTATCTGACCGCGATCGATCTCAAGAATCCCCACGGAGGTCCCTGCGCCGTGATCGAGGGCCAGGGCAACGGTCCGGTCGTACGCATCCGCCCCGGCAGCGGCGACAAATGCAGCCTGGTCGGATTCGTCATCACCAAGGGCACAGGCCACCCCGCCGGGGCGATCGACTGCGCCGGCGCCAGCCCCACGCTGGCCCACTGCCTGATCGTGGGCAATCGATGTCTGGATTCCGGCGGAGCCGCCTTGCGTTTCGAGAACAGCCAGGCCGTGCTGATCCATTGCACGATCGCCGACAACGACGCGGGGTTCGAGGGGGCGGCCCTGACGCTGATCGACAGCAACATCACCATGACCAACTCCATCCTCTGGGGCAACAGCCCCCAGGAAATCGCCAAGAGCGCCGCCAGCAAGCCTCTCATCCGCTACTGCGCGGTTCGAGGCTGGTGGCCCGACCTCGGCAACCTCCATGCGGACCCCCTCTTCGCCGCTCGCGGGGCCTGGGTGAACCGGGACAAGCCGGAAGAAGCGTTGGATCCGCAGGATGCCAGAGCCACCTGGACAGAGGGCGACTACCACCTGAAATCCGTGGCAGGCCGTTGGGACCCGATAGCCGGGATCTGGATTTCGGACGCGGCGACCAGCCCCTGCATCGACGCCGGAGATCGCGAAAGCCCGCTCGGCCACGAGCCCCTTCCGCACGGCCAGATCGTCAATATGGGCGCCTACGGCGGCACCACAGAGGCCAGCAAGAGCCCGTAGCCCCCACTTGTAGCGCTTCAGCGGTCACGGATGGCCATATCTTGTAGGTCCAGTGCCCAAGCCTCCCACGATCGCCTCGGATGGCGGCCATGAAGGCTGCCGAGGGGTCCCTCGTCGTGGGCCTCCGCGTATTCATAGAGTCCTCGCGTCAGCCCGCTCTACGCATTTCCGGACCCGGATTTATCTTGGATCTCGACGGGGCCAACGGTATAATGACGCGTCACGAGATAAACTTTGGAAATCCGCCTCCTCACGGGGCGGCGCGGTGCTGGAGGACGAAATGAAAGGCGTACGATCTGCCCTGATTCCGCTGTTGCTGTTGTTTTGCGCCCGGGCCTGGGGGCAATCGCAGGTCCACATTCCCGACGCGGGGCTCAAGGCCGCCATCGAGGACGCCTTGTGGGTCTCCGACCCGACGTCGGAGGACATGCTGTCGCTGACCCATCTCGACGGACAGGCGAGGAACATCCGCGTTTTGACCGGACTGGAAACCGCCCTCAATTTACAGAGTCTCGTACTCCGTTTTAACCACATTCACGACGTAACGCCGCTGGCGGGCCTGACCAACCTGACCTCGCTGCAACTCAACGACAACGAGATCCACGACGTCTCCCCGCTCGGCGCCATGGTCAACCTGCGTCATCTGGACCTTCACGACAACGACATCAGCGATATCTCCGCCCTGTCAGGCCTGGTCAACGTGACGTTCCTGGCCCTTCGCCAGAACCCGCTGAGCGACATCTCCGCTTTGTCCGGCCTGACTCATCTCGGGGAACTGTCGCTGCTGAACACGCACGTCAGCGACATCTCCCCGCTGACGAATCTCAAGTCGCTGCGATACGTCGATCTTCGGGATTGCCCTCTCGACGACGAAGCCTACGACGTCCATATCCCCAAGATCCAGGCGAACAACCCGGGCGTGGAGATCGAGACCGATCCCCTTCGTGGACGGCTTCTGACCCTGTCTTCGACCTTTGGCGGATCGGTGGTCGAGCCGGGAGAGGGAGAGTTCCTCTACCCGTTCGATACGCTGGTCCACCTCAGGGCGGTGGCCGATCCCGGATTCGTGTTCGTCCGCTGGACGGGCCCCTTCCCCATCGCCACCGCTTCGGCCGACATCTTCACGGAGCGAAACTACCAGTTCCGAGCGCACTTTCAGAGTCTTCGGGACACGCTTCACGTGAACAACAGCGTGCCTGCCGATCCAAACGCGGACGCATCCCCCGAACGCCCGATTCCAGGCATTCAGGACGCCATCGACGTCGCGCGCGACGGGGCGAGCATCATCGTGTCGCCCGGCGTGTACCGCGAGAACATCAGCTTCCTGGGCAAGAAGATCCATCTGAAGGCGTTCGATCCCCGCAATCCCGACGGAGGGCCCTGTGCGACGATCGAAGGCGTCGGCGGCGCACCGGTCGTCACCATCGGTCCCGGCGGCGGCACCCAGTGCAGCCTGGCCGGCTTCGTCATCACAAAGGGAAGGAGCGACGTCGTCGGCGCGATCGATTGTTCCGGATCGGACCCGACGATCCGCCATTGCCTGATCGTCGGCAATCGCTGCAGCGACCCCAACGGCGCCGCGCTGCGATTCCAGTGGAGCCGCGCGGTGCTCACCCAGTGCACCGTCGCGGACAATTACGCAGGCGAAAACGGCGCCGGCCTGGTCCACGACGACAGCAGCATCGCCGTGACCAACTCGATCTTCTGGAACAACCGGCCCGCCGAGATCCTTCATCGGGGTTCGACCCGCCCGTTCATTCGCTACTGCTGCGTCCGCGGGTGGTGGCCCGATTTCGGCAACATCCACGCCGATCCGTTGCTTATCCGTCCCGGCGCATGGGTCGATCCGACCGACTCGGCCAAGAACTTGACGTATGACAATCCGCGCGCCGTCTGGCGGGACGGGGATTACCACGTACAGTCCCAGACCGGACGGTGGGACCCCGTCTTGTCGTCATGGGTGCGAGATCTCGTGACCAGTCCCGCGATCGACGCAGGCGATCCCGCCGGCCCGGTCGGACAGGAGCCGCTGCCCCATGGAGGGATCGCCAACATGGGCGTCTACGGCGGGACCGCAGAGGCCAGCAAGAGCCGTTAAACCCAGGCTGTCATTATCACGATAGAAGAGTACGACCATGAATCAAGACCGCAAGAAGATCGCTCTGTCGAAGTGGGCTGTCGTGCTTCTGCTGGCCGCGAGCCTTCGAACGCTTCACGCCCAACCGCCGATAATCGGCCCGTCGCCATATTGGAAGAACCAGCTCGTCTATCCCTATGACACCTTCTGCAACAGCCGGTTCGCGGACGGCAAGACCAAGTGGGTCAAGTTCACGATCCTCCTGGAGCCGTACGATCCGAACGTGGTCTACTTCCAGGACAGCAGCAAGTACGTATTCCATTACACCTTCGCCAGCGAATGGCTCGATCCGTTCCACGGGATGACCGCGGCGCAGTACAACGCCGCGACGCTGTTCGAGAAGAACCAGAAGGCCGTCCTGGGCGCGGTGATCCTGCCTCCGGTCGTGGTCTGGCCGACTCAGCCGACGGTCCGCGAGTACGGTATCCAGCTCATACGCCAGGACGCGTTCACGCGCGAGCAGATCCGCGATCTGTTTCATCTGGTCAAGTCCCGGATCGGCGCCCCGGACGACGTGCAGGTGTTCTACTTCCCGACGTACGAGCAGCAGGCGACCGCGACGGCCAATCGCGACTGGTTCGAAGCGCAGGGCATCCCTCTGAGTTCGACCGCGCGATGGGCCAAAGGCAACACGTGCTATTCCCAGGGATGGGCCTTCGGCAAAGTCAACTACATCCCGGCCGGCGAGATCGCCTCCGCCTACCACCGCGGTCAATTGCAGCCGACGGACATCCTGCTCACCGACGGCGTGCCCGCCGAGGTCCCCTTCGTGGCAGGCATCATTTCGCTGGCTCCGTCCACGCCCAATTCGCACGTGGCGATCCTCGCCAGGACGTACATGGTTCCGTTCGTCCATCTGGCGCTGGCAGCGGATGCCGAACGCATCCAGACGCTCATCGGACGTCGAATCGCGTTCACCGCCTACGAGAACGATTTCGGAGTCGATGTGTGGATCGCGGACACCGAGGGCCTCCTCGATGACACTGCCGCCGAGGAGATGCTCGAACTCAAGCGGCCTGCTCCGTTGAACATCGCGCCAATCGCGTCTCTCGGAGCGTTCGGCGTGTCCACAGAAGGGCTGCACGCCGAGGATATGCGATATGTGGGAGGCAAGGCCGCCAACTTCAGCCTGTTGCGGGCGGCCGTGCCTGCGAACTCCCCCTATGCGGTCGCGTTGACGTTCGACCTGTGGAAGGCGTTTCTGGATCAACCGCTGGCCCCGGTCCCGGCCCTCGCCCTGATGCCTCGTGAACACATGCTGTTCTGGGCCGACGGCCAGACGGAGCAGGGTCCCACGCATGCAAGCTTCAAACTGAGCAAAGACGGCGAAACCCTCTGCCTGTTCGACGCCGACGGCGCGACGCTCCTGGACTCGATCGAGTATGGGCCGCAGACCCGAGACGTCTCCTACGCCCGATCCATCGATGGCGGCGACACCTGGGCAGCGTCCCCCACCCCCACTCCCGGAGGAGCCAACTCTCCCCTGCCCGGCCCCCCCGCAGGGGGCCTGGTCATCAATGAGTTCATGGCCGACAACGAGCGGACTGTCCAGGATCCCCATGACCCAGGCGCCTACCCCGACTGGATCGAACTGTACAATGCGTCGGATGAGACGATCGTCCTGAACGGCTTGTACCTGACCGACGACATCACCAAACCGACCCAGTGGCAGATCCCCTCCGAGATCGCGGCGCCGACCCTGCGGGAGGAGATCGCCCGACGGCTGTCGGACTACACGAGCTATCCGCCTGCGGACATGCAGAAGTTGTCGCGCGACCTGGCCTCGATCCGCAGCCTGTTCACGGACGCCGGGACCACGGAATTCGACGACGCGCTGCGAGAAGGCGTGATCGACGTGCTGACGGACCCTGTGCACGGATTCGATCCCGGCGTTCCGCTGCGATTCCGCAGCTCGACCAACGTCGAGGACAGCGTCGACTTCATCGGCGCCGGACTCTACGACAGCTTCAGCGGCTGTCTGGCCGACGCGCTCGATGGAGACGACGACGGCCCGTGCGCCTGCGATCCCAACCGCAAGTCGGAGAAGGACATCTTCCAGGCGATCCGCCAGGTCTTCGCCAGCTTCTACAACGACAACGCCTATCTGGAGCGTCTGCGTCACGGCCTGGACGAATCCGACGTCGGCATGGCGGTCGTGGTCCACCACTCGTTCCCCGACGAGATCGAGCTCGCCAACGGCGTCGCCACCGTGCAGCGGAACGGCCCTTCAGCCAACACGGTCGTCTCGCTGGTCACCCAGCAGGGCGCGGTCTCCGTGACCAACCCCGAAGACGGCTCGATTCCTGAAGAGGTCTCCGTGACGATCCTCCCCTCAGGCAGCGTCGCATGGCCGGAGTTCAAGCAGGCGTCGAGCCTTGTCCGTTTGGGCGAGACGGTCATGGCCGGCACCCTGCGCGGCAAGTCCATCCAGGGCGCCAGCGACTACATGGACCTGACGAATCTGCTGCTGAAGGTCGGCGGTGAATTCGAACGCCTCACCGGCAGACAGGAGTACATCCTCGACCTGGAGTACAAGAAGGTCGCGCCGGGCGGGCGTGTCCTGCCGGCGGGAGGCCTGGTCGTCAAACAGGTCCGCCAGGTCCCCTCCTCCGACCGCATGCAGACGCCTTATCTCATCAATCAGCCCACGCGGTTCGAGGTCTACGCCGGCGAGGTCGAACTGATGGACGCGGTGGACGTGTTCGCCGATCATCGTCTGAAATCCCGCTGGACGATCCAGACCCGCAACACGCCCTTGGACGACGACGCGCTGGGCGAAAGCCTCTATACAGAGGTGCAGATCGAGTATCTCGACGGAGATACGATTCGAACGATTTCCGGCTCGATGGCCTCTCTGCCGGAAGCGCGACACAGCGCGTACGGCGACGACACCGTCGACACGTGGGAGTTGCGCGATCTGGCGAATCCGCGAGCCTACCGTCTGCGAACCACCGATGTGCCGCTGGAGATTCCGCCGTCACAGCGTCCGATCCTCGCATCGGCGGACCTGGGTTGCTCGGGCTATCGCGTCCCCTACCGGTTCCTGACCCTCAACGTGGACTACGCCAATCCGGTCATGTCGTGGCATCCGCTGGCCATGCGGTACGCGACGACCAACCGGGTGTACCTGTGGGCCACCACCCCCGCCGGCGAAGGCGATCTGCCTCAGGAGCGGACCTTGACCTACGACGGCGTGACGATCAAATCGCACTTCTATTACCCGCCCCTGCCGGCGGGATTGACCGAGTGGGAACTGGGCGGCGGCAACACCGCGCCTCTGAAGCGATGGGACCATACCCGAATCGAGGGGCTCACCACCCAACCGATCGTTCTGAGGGGCTATTACTCGCAGACGTTCCGCCCGGAGCACCACAATCTCGTCGAGCATTTCCTGTTCGAGCCCCGAGTCGAACCGGGCATTTCCGCCGAGATCCTCGACCAATTACAGGCCAAAGGCATCCGGTTCCTCCACATGATCCTGGACAAGGACGGCGTCGGCGCCAACGAATCGCGGATCATCGCATACAACTTCAGCGAGGTCCCGACCACTCTGGCGGCCGTCGGCGCCGGCCCCTGACCTGCAAGACCCGATGCCCTATCGCGAACGGCTTCGCGTGCGAGGACGCGGGACCGAAGGCTTGGACGCCGGACGCTCCAGGTGGAACGCCTCGATCAGATCATCGATGATCTTCTGAGACATGGCCACGTGGCCCCCGATCGGCTGGGCGTCGAGCACCGCCTCGGCCGAATGCTCGAGGACTTCGAGCTTGTCGAAGGCCGAAAGAACGTCCCGGCCGACCACCATCACGCCGTTGTTGCAGAGCACCGCGGCGGGGCTCTGGAGAGTCAGCGTCGAGGCCATCGCGTCGAAGTCATTGAACACGGTCTCGAACGGCAGCAGGCTCACTTCGCGAACGAAGACATAGCTCTCGGGGATCGTGTACGTGTCGATCGCTCGGTGGCAGACGCTGAACGCCATCGCGTTGACCGGACAGGCGTTGATGATCGCGCCGATCTCAGGATGGGCGTCGTAGAGGGCCTTATGGGAGAAGACCCCTCGGCTGGGCTGCTTGCCGAACTCCTTCTTGCCCTTGCGGATCATGACGAGATCCTCAGGCAGCACCGAATGGCGGTCGAGCGGGTACGGCGTGATGAGAAACTTCTCGCTGTCGATCCGAGCGGAGAACGTGCCGGTCGTCGTAATCAGCAAACCCTGGCGATAACCCCGCTCGATGAACTTGCAGAGCTGATTGCGCAGGTCCTTCTCGCGGATCGTCATCATGGTCGGGTCGTATTCGAACGAGTCGATCAGGACGTCGCTCTTGCTCTGGAGCTGGAGCTGCTGATCGGTCAGGAACTTCGGTTCGCCCAGGCCATGGGCCTTGATCAGGATCTTGCAGCAGACCTCCAGCGTCTCGAACTTCTGGAACGCCTCCTGGAGGGTCTTGCCGCCGCAGCAGACGCCGTGGTTCTCCAGAATCACGCTGTCGAAGCCCTCCTCGAACTTCTGGGCGATCTTGTCGCCCAGGTCCTCGCTGCCTGGCGTGCCATAGGGCGCGAACGCAACTGCGCCGTTGGACCGCCAAGCCTGATGGAACAGTCGCGTGTCGGGCACTTTGTGTGCGATGCTGAACGCCACCAGGGCCATCGGGTGGGCGTGCACCACCGCCCTCAGGTCCCGTCGGGCCGCGTAGATCGCCTTGTGGAAGGGATACTCCGAGGACGGCTTGTGCAGCCCCTCGATCCGTCCGTCCGCGCGGACGCAGACGATGTCGTTGGGCGTCAGCGTCCCCTTATCGACGCCGGTCGGGGTGATCCACATGTCTCCGTTCTCGTCGAGGATCGACAGGTTGCCGCCGGAGGTCGTGGTCATCTTGTATCGGTAGATCCGCTGCATGGTGAGCACCAGCTCATCCCGCGGATGCAAATACTCATAACGCATCTCGTGACTCTCTCAAAAAACGCACTTGGGCAGGTTCGATCCCCCTTATATACCGTCCGATGGGCAAGAGTTCAATCCCGCTCCCGCCGATCGGATGCCGCCAATAGGAACGCCCTGGCCGACGGAGCCGTCGACCAGGGCGTGAGTTCCCTTGCGTGTCTCTCAGGCTTGAGGCCTGTCGACTCAATACTCCCGGTCCTTGACGATGCCCGGCTGCGGGACGGGGTATCGACCGTTGGCGTCCGGCTGCAGCGGCGCGGGCGAATTCCACGTCAGCTTGTCCAGGCCCGGCGCCATCTCGTGCGGACAGTTGAGCATGGCTTCATAGGTGATCTCCTGACCTGTGTGCGCCGCCATACGGCCCATGCTCGTCACAAGACTGCACTCGACGCCGTACTTGACCTCGTTGTACGGCTTGTCGGCGCGGATCGCGTCGACGAGATCGTTCCACTCGTTCTGATACGGGTCCTGCTGGTCGCGCGGGATCCTCGACTGCCAGACCATGGTCTCTCGGGTCGGGTCCTGGCCCTTGTGAATGCTCGAGGGCGCGCCGCAGTCGCCGCTGCGGGAGGCCACTGCGATGCCCTTGCTGCCGTGCAGATAGCTGGAATAGATGTCGTTGCAGCCGTTCATGCAGCGACCGTCGAAGTAGAACTTGCTGCCGTCGGCGTAGGTGTACTCGACGGAGTAGATGTCGAAGTTCTGGTCCACGTAGGTGATACCTTCGGGACTCTGGCGATAGTGCCGTCCGCCCAGGCCCTGAGCCTTGACCGGCCAGGAACCCTTGATCCAGCCCAGGTGGTCGATGATGTGGATGTAGAAGTCGCTGTAGTTGCCGCCGCTGGCCCAGATGAAGCTGTGGAACCGCTGGATCTGGTATCGCAGATCGCTGACGTCGGCGGGCTTGGGCAGGGAATTGAAGAACCCGGCAGGGCCGTGCATGCGGTAACCGCGCTGCAGGATGACATCGCCGATCTCGCCGTTCTGGACGCGCTTGACCAATTCCTCCAGGGCCCGGCTGTGACGGGACATCAGGCCGACGCCGACCTTGAGGTTCTTGGCCGAAGCCCGTTCGCCCAGTTCGAACATCCGCTTGCTGGTGGGACCATCCACGGTGACCGGTTTCTCCATGAACACGTGGAGACCCTTCTGGATCGCGTAACCGAAATGGACCCAGCGGAAGGCCGGAGGCGTCGCGAGGATCACGATGTCGCCGGGCTTGAGGCAGTCCATCGCTTTGCGGTAGCCGTCGAAGCCGAGGAACTTGCGGTCTTCGGGCACGTCCACCTTGTCTCCGAACTGTCCTTTGAGGTTCGCATAGCTGTCCTTGAGACGGTTCTCGAAGGCGTCGGCCATGGCGACCACCTTGACCGGGCCCTGCTTGACGTTCAGGGCGTTCGCCGCTGCGCCGGTTCCGCGCCCGCCGCAGCCGACGAGGGCCACCTGGAGGGTGTTGTTCTCGCCGGCGTACGCGCGGGTACCCAGTCCCATCGCCAGCGACGATACCGCCGCGAGTTTCCCCGTGTCTTTCAGGAATTCGCGACGCGACGTGCCCTTGCCGATGATTTCACTCATAGTGATCTCCTGCACCGTTTGGATTTGCCTTGGCCGATAGCTGTCTGTCCGCGATCCTGGCCATCGGATCGCGACGGAATATCTTCTGACCGCTCATGACCCGCTATTATCCGCGATCCGGCGGATCGGGACAAGTCTTTTTCGCCCGAGACAGGAGTCGTCTGGCGACCAGGCTGGGGAAGAGATTTCGCCCACATCCTGTCATGCTGGTCGCAGCGAGGCATCTGGTCCACGGACGCCATTGACGCACCGCTTCTTCTGAGGCCGGATTCTCCGCTCCCCTCACGATGCCAGAACAAGCCGCCCCCTGGAGCACCTCACGGCAGAGGAACCACCTGCCAGCCTTCGGTCCCGAAGCGAATATCGCGCTCGACGAATTCCCAGACGACCACCTGTTTGCCCTTCAGCAGCGAGGGTTTTCGAGCGAGTTGCTGGCGGACGAGAGTCGAGGCCCCGCCGTCGCTGATGACGCTGGTCAAGCCGAAGCCAAGCTCGCGCGCCAGATGGGCGACGAATCCTCCGCTGGAGGGCTCGTCCCGCTCGTAGATCCGCAGGAAGCTGTCGCCCAGCACCAGGACAGGCGAGTTCGGGTCGTCAGCATAGGGCTTGCCCGGCCCGGCGTCGATCACCTGCACGCAGTCCATCCTCTGCGGCTCAAAGAGCCTCTCCACCTGCGGCACGCGCATCATCTTGAGCACGTCGCCGTACCGCTCGACAGGGACGGGCTTCGTCTCATAGCGGATGGCCCCCTTCTGAACCCAGCCCGCATCGAGAAGCCTGTGGGCCGCCGCCTCGGCCGCCAGTCTCATGCCCTCCGGCGACCAATGGCTGTCCTGGGCGAGGTAGCACGGTGGACTTCCCGCCTTCTCGACAGCCTGATCGTAGAGCTCGAAGAGATCGAGCACCTCCACCCCGGCCGCCTTCAGTTCCGCCAGCACGCCGCGCGTTCCGGCATTGACGGACTCGACGCGAGCGGCCCGGGCCGCCAGCATCTCAGGATAGACGCTGGCCTTGTTCGGCGCAGGCATCAACAGCAGCTTGATGCCGCGGTTCGCCAGGTCGTCGCGGAAAGCCAGCACGGCCGCGACGACTTCCTGGTTCCGCGGCGCGGGCTCGATGAGGTACTGGACCGCAGGTCTGTAGAAGAACCAGCCGTCGCGGCCCAATAGCGCCTTGTCCCCTGTGTCTCGAAGAAGAACGAATCGGGCGGTCTGCATCCAGGGACGAACCCCCTGCGCCAGCGTGCATCCGTTCTCCAAGCTGTTCTCGAAACGCCGGAGGTTTGCTCGCGTGGGCTTCTGGCGGAACAGATCGAGAATCTGCGGCGAATCGCCCTTGCGCAGGTCGCAGACCACCTGGCTGGGACCAACGACGCCCACCATCAGGAGGAAGGCCGCGATCAGGAGAATCCGTTGCATGCGATTTGCCGACACCGAGACACTCCTAGAACTGAAAGTACAGGAACGAACGGAACGACTGGGCGAACATCGTCATCAGCGACAGGGCAAACAAAACGATCAGCGTCAGGACCTTGAGCCGACTGAGTCGCCGGACCCAGTCGAAGCCCTGCACAGGCTGGAATACCAGAACCGTACACAGGGCCATGAGGAACAGACCGCCTCGCGTGTAGATCACCGCACTCAAGAGGGACGAACCGCCCTGGGCACGCTGAGGCCAGGACATGATCGACAACAGCCGCCAGGCATCGGAGAGGTCGGCGGCCCGGAAGATCACCCAGCCGATCACGACCAGGAAGAACGCGTTGCACCGACCCAAGAGTCCCGTGGGCGCACCGGCCCCCATGTTCTTCTGAAAACGCTCGGCAATCAGCCAGAACCCGTGCCACGCCCCCCAGATGATGAACGTCCAGCCGGCGCCGTGCCACAGGCCGCACAACAGGAAGACGACCAGCAGATTCAGGTACGTCCGTCTGGTCCCGGCCCGGCTGCCGCCCAGCGGGATATAGAGATAGTCGCGCAGCCAGCCCGACAGCGAGATGTGCCACCGCCGCCAGAAGTCGCTGAAGCTCTCGGCCCGGTACGGGGCGGCAAAATTGCGGGGGCATTCGAATCCCAGCATCAGACCGACGCCGATGGCCATCTCCGAGTAGGCGGAGAAGTCGAAGTACAACTGGAAGGAATACGCAAGGGCCCCGTACCAGGCGTCGATCGTCCCAGGCGCTGCGGCGGCGAACACCGCGTCTGCGATTTGTCCCACCGCGTTGGCCAGGAGGATCTTCTTTGCGAATCCCAGCATGAACAGGGCCGCGCCTCGCGAGAACTGATCCAGCGTCTGCGAACGGGCCGTAAGCTGCTCGGCGAACGTCGGCGCCAGATCCGACTTGGAATCGATCGTCCCGAATCGCTGGATCGGGCCCGACAGAAGCTGGGGAAAGAACGAGACGTAGCAGGCGAAATCCAGTAGCGATCGGGCGGGCGGCGACTGCCCTCGATGGACGTCCACGACGTAGCCGATCACTTTGAACGTGTAGAACGAGATGCCGACGGGCAAAGCGACCCGGAGCACAGGCAGAGCATCGCGGCCGACGAGCAGAAGGACGCTGTTGAGGGCCTCCTGGACGAATCCCGCGTACTTGAAGAACGCCAGCGCCCCCAGATCCGCCGCGATTGCAAGAGCCGTCCACAGGATGCGCGTCCGCTTCGCCTCGGCCGCCGCGACCGCGAGGGACAACCCATAGTTGACCACAGTCACCGCCAGCAGCAGCCCCGCGAACCAGGGACTCACCCAGGCATAGAACACGTATCCAGCAGCGAGCAGAATCGCGTTGCGGACCTTAGGCCAGCGCTGCGGAATCGCGTGATAGAGCAGTAGAACCGCCGGCAGAAAGTAGAACAGAAAGACATGGGATGTGAACGCCATCGGTCACTTCTCGCCCCTGTCGGTCCAGATCGCCCAGTAGACCGGATCGTTTACCTCGCCGAAGTACTTGTTGATGATGCCGCCCATGTAGTGATCGTCGATCGGGACTTCCATCGCCATGCGGTGGACATCGCCCACGCGGAACTGCTTGACATTGCCGCCGATCTCCTGGACGCGGGCGTCGGCCACGCTGCCGCGAGGCTCGGCGGGGTTGTAGTGCCCGACGTAGATCACGTCCTTGTCCACCGTGCCGCGATGGACCTGCAGGACCTTGTACTTCATCACGTGGGCGTAATCGTACATCGGGTCGTCGATCAGGTCGCCACGAATCTCCGCCAGTTGCGCGGTGACCTCGATGCTGCCGCGGGTCGTGACATTCGGGTCCACCGCCGCCGGCTGCGACTTCGGGGCGCAGGAGGCCCCCAGGCACGCCAGCGACAACACCAACACGATCGAGACTGCTTTCACTTGCGAACTCCTATCTCAGCATAGGTCCAACAGGGCTCCCAGCCCTCCACAAGCTGGAGCACCACGGCTTCCCCGGCCTCCGGATGCACTTTCCGAAGAGCCTCGCTTGGCCCGGCGACCGCGGGGGCGTTGGCCATCCGCATCACGCAGATCGGCGCCCCGGATTTCTCCGAGCCGCCGCCATCGTCGGCGCATCGCGTGAACAGCACGTACTTTCCGTCGGGCGAGAGGGCCCCGCCGTAGATGTGATAGCCGTCCTCGCCAAAGATCATTCGGGCTTCTTTGCCGTCGCCGTCGCTCATCCAGAGCTGCGTGAAACCATAGCCATTCTGGCCCGCGGGCCGCGACGGATAGATGATGTGCCGGGAGTCGGGGAACCAGTCGGGCGTGCAGCTCTGGAACTCCTGCACGATGTTCAGATCGCCCGTCTGGGCGTTCATCCGCACGACCGTCCACATGATGCGTGCGTTGGCCACGCCGCAGAACCACTGCCCGTCCGGCGACCAGAAGAGCTGCTGGTAGATGCCTTTGCGAGGCAGTTCCCGCACGATCTTCTTCGTTTCAAGGTCCACGATCTGGATGCCCTTCTGCGTCAGGCAGGCGATCTGCTTGCCGTCGGGCGACCAGGACGCCCAGGGGAACTCGCGGTCGCCGCCGACCTGAACGGCATTCGAGCCATCCGGATCGGAAATCATCAGGTTCCCCTGAAAACCCCAGAGATCGTGATTGATGACGGTTCCCCTGGCGAATCGACGGTACAGCAGCCGCTTGCCGTCCGGGGAGAATCGTGGGCCGCCTTCTTCGAAGTCCGCGGTGTTCGTGATGTTGCGCCGCTCGGAGCCGTCGGGCCGCATGAGGAAAAGGTCCCACGTCCCGTTCTCCGCTCGGGCCGCGAACGCGATCCACCCTGTGCCGCCCACCTCCTTGGCTAGCTGGGCCACTCGATCCTCCGAGCTGCCCGCCGCGACAGAAGCCAACACCGCACAGACAACGGAAGACAAAAGTCCCATTCTCATACGGAGACTCCTCACGCCGGCCGGTTGAACTGGGGAATCTTGAGCAGTTCGCCCCCTCGCAGGGCGGACTCATGCGCGACGATCCCAGGCATCGTGTACGCCAGGGCCTCGTAGATATCGACCGTCGGCCGGCGACTGTGCGTCAGCGCGTCGATGAACTCGTGCGTCAGGAAGGTGTGCGAGCCGTGATGCCCACTGTTGTGTCGCAGGGGCTCAGGCAGCATCTCGGTCTTCCACCATTGCGGCTGCTCGTACCTCTCCATCTCCGGCAGGTCGCGAACGAAACCCGCATCGTCCTTCTCCTTTCGTCCCTCGGCCGAGCGGACGATCACCGGCGGCAGCCCGTTCGGCTCGTCGCAGTAGAAGCTCATCTTGTCGCCGATCCACTGGGCCCGCTCGGTCCCGCGATGGGCCCCCTTCCACCACACGTTGCAGCGGAAGGCGTGGCCGCGGTCGGTCTTGAACATGGCCGATTCGTTCCAGAACGGATTCTTATAGACGTTGTCCTTGCAGATCGGGTCGTCGTCGCCCCAGCCGTGACAGGCGACTTCGGTCAGCCGCTCGCCGGTGACGCCGGTGAGGAAGGCGGTGCAATGGGTCGGATAATGCATGGGAGCCAGGCCGTGACGCCAGGTGCGTTTGCCGTTCTCGAAATACAGCACCTCCAGTCCGGCGTGCTGGTACTCGGCCTCGCAGTAGAAGATCTGGCCGAACTTGCCCTGCTGGTGGAACTGGCGGACGGAGATCGTGGGCTGCTGGTAGTAGCTGGTCTCGGCCATCATGTAGGTCAGGCCGGACGTCTTGACCGCGTCGAGCAACTGCTCGGCCTCCTCGACGCCGCCGCCCAGCGAAGCGGGGACTGCGGAGATCGCGTGCTTGCCGTGCTTCATCACTTCCGCGACGTGCTTGACGTGATTGGGTCCCTCAGTGAAGACCGCCACCGCGTCGATGTTGCGATCCAGCACCAGCTCTTCGAGCGAATTGTACGACTTGGCGCATTTGTAGACCTTCATCAGCCGGTCCCGGCGTTCGGGCCTCAGGTCGCTGACCGCCTCGACGACGCAGTCGGGGTGTTCGTGCCACTGGAAATCCGTGCCGAACCCGCCGCCGACGACGCCGATGCGGACCTTCTTCGGCGCCGCGTTGACCGCCAGCGTCGAGTACAGGGGCAGTGCCGCCCCGGCCATCGCGCTGTGCGCGAGGAACCGACGTCGGGAACAACCTCTGGATTCGACCATGCCGACTTCTCGCGAAGACAGAAGGCCGGAAGGGTCGTTGGACACGATGAGTTCTGAACCTGCCATAGCGAATCTCCTGTGATAGCGGCTTCTGAGAAGCCCATACCTATCACATCCCGCGGGCAAACACAAGTCTCTTGGTGACAATCCGCTGCGAGCAGCCGGGGACGATTTCGCTTGGCAGAGACCTCCCGCTCCGTTAGCCTGTGTGGATACAGAGTGCCCGAACGGAGTCGGCTCACGGCGGTCGTGCCCGAATCGCCAGGCGGTCGATTCCCAGTGCGTCCCAGAATTCGAGGGGTTGCAGGTATGGATTCACTCACTCGCTCTCCACTGGCTCGAACCGTATTGGTCCTGCTGTCGTCCACGGCGTTTTCCTCAACTCTCCCGGCCCAGATGATCCCTGGGCCTCTGGCGGTTCAGGTGCGTTCGGCCGGCGATGCCAAGCCTGTCCCCGGCGTCCTGGTCCATGTCGGGGGACGAATGGCGGTCTCCGATCCCGCGGGCAAAGTCGTCTTCGACGGGATGCCCGCCGGCACGTACGATCTGTGGTGCCGCCAGCCTGGACACCAGGAATTCCGCGAGACGATCGAACTGCAAAATGGCGAGCGGGCTGAGCAGGTCGTGTCGCTCGTGCCTGAGGTGTTGTCGCCTCTGAGACTGCGGTTCATCGAGGAAACCAGCGAGGAGCCTGTCGGGGGCGCGAGAATCCGCCTGGTCCCGCGCGGGGTCGCCCCCGCCCTGCAAGGGCCGATGGTGTTCTCGGCAGACAGCGCCGGGAATGTCGCCGCGATTGCGGTTCCCGAAGGCGTCTACCATCTGACTGTCGAGACGCCGGGGTACGCGATACTGTCGCAGGATATCGAGCACAAGGCCACAGCCCAGCCCATGGAGTTCAAACTTCAGGCTGTGAGCCGGAACGTCTCCTGCACGGTTGTCGTGACCGACGACCAGGACCGCCCAATCTCCGGCGCCGACGTGGAGCTCTGGGAGGTCTACCCGTTGGCCCGAATCGCAGCCGGGAAGACCGCGGGCACAGGGACCGTTGTGTTCTCCGACCTCCGCGTCGGAACGGTCAATCCGACCGTCAAGGACAAGACCCTTGCCGCCACCTGCCGAAATGAGGCGGTCGTCCGCGTACAGGCGCAAGGGCATGCGATGACGCTCCAATCCATCCGCCTGACCGAGACGAATCCCGCACGCGTGACGACCGCCGCGATGAAGATCATTCCGGAGCGACAGCCCAATGAATCCAAGGCGGACGCCCAGTCGCTGCTCGCGGGACAGACCGTCTCGCTCAGAATCGATCGGAACGACGATCAGGACTGGTTCGCCTTCGATCTGCGCGAGGCTTCGCGAGTCCACCTGTCCTTCAACAACGTCCCGCTGGCGCTGTTCGCGACCGCCTTCGATTCCGCGGGAAAGTCCGTCGCCACTCTGGGCAAGTACGGCGGGCAGCCGGCCACCAGCGACTGGGACCTGCCGGCCGGTCGCTACTGGGTTCAGGTGACCGCATGGGGGATGAACGCAGCCTCCGCCGCGGAAATCATCATGGCCTTCACCACCGAAACCGCGGCCGACCCCCTGGAGTCCAACAACACCGCCCCCGAGGCCAAACCCATTCAAATCGGCCAGCACATGCGAGGGATCATCTTCCCCGTCGGCGACGCGGACCATTTCGCGCTGCGCCTGGACCGGGCGGGAACGCTTCGGGTGGAGTCCGCCAACGCGCCGCGCATCGAACGCACGGTGACGGTCGTGGACGACAAGGGCAAGGAGTATCCCGTCCTGAACTGCTATTCCGGCGTCGGCGGCGCAGGAGACTGGCCCTTGCCGTCGGGCGACTATCGCGTCGTCGTGACCAAGTGGGGCAACAACGGTTGCTCGCTCGATCCGTACGATTTTCGCGTCCTGTTCATGGCCGACGACGGTGTCGATGACCCCTTCCAGCGGCCGGGCGGGCGTCTGTCCGCCGTCCGCGAGTTGTCGCTCCACGGACACAACTACGGCACCGTCAATCCGACCGGCGACCGCGACCTTTACACCCTTTCCATCCCCTCCAAAGGGACCTTGCGCGTATTGCAGCAGGGGTCCATCGAGCTGACGACCCGAGTCCTGAACAGTCGCGGCGAGATGCTCAGAACCGTCAACTCCTACGCGGGCAACTCGAACCTCACCGGCCATCCCTTTTCCGCAGCCACCACCGCGTATCTCGAAGTGACCAAGTGGGGAAACAACGGATGGTCGCCATTTCCGTATGTATTGCGGACCTGGTTCGATCCCGCCGGGGAATTCGAACGGCTCCAGGACAACGACAACCCCAAGACCGCGACGCCGATCGACCTGGGAACCATGGTTCGGGACAACATCTGCCCGACGGGCGACCAGGACTGGTACCAGTTGGTGATCGACCAGCCCGGCATTCTCAACGTCTGGTTCGAGGCCAGGCCGCAGCTTACGGTCAGGCTCCACGACGCCGCAGGCAAGACCCTCGAAACTGTGAACGCCTACCTCAACACGCAAAACCAGGTGAACTGGGATGTCGTGCCGGGCGTGTACGGTCTCCAGGTCACCGCCTGGGGCAATAACGTCGAGAGCGCATGGGATTATGCCCTCAAGCCCACGCTGCACAGGGCCGTGCCGGGCGAGACCGCCGATCCCACGAAGAGCCCTGCGATCCCGCTGAAGATCGGAGAAGCCCGACCTTGCGGCATCGAGCTGATTGGAGATGTGGAACGCTTCCGCGTGAGCATTCCATCCAAGGGCGAATACGTTTACTTCATCGGCGGCCCGATCGAGACCTCGACCACCGCCACGAACTCAAGGACCGCAGCCCCCTTCTTCCAGCGCCTGGCGTATGCCTCGACCACGACGAGACATGATTTCGTGGCCGACGGGCCCATGGAGTTGGATCTCGTCGTCACCGCATGGGGCAACAACAAGCGCAACGCCCAGCCCAACTGGGTCATGGTTGGCCCCAAAGCAGCGTCCCTTCGGTCCCCTGCCGTGAGCTGGACTGTGAACGCCTTCGAGCCCACGAAGGTCACTTTCGCCCTCGCGGCCGTCCCCGGCGTGCCTTCCCTGCCGGCGGTGTCGCTGGACCTCAACGGGGACGGCCGTCCCGACGCGACGGTGACGTCGGGCCAGTCGCAAACGCTTGAGTTTCCGACGCAAGGTCTGTACCGAGCGGCCTCCTGGGGCACGGACAATTCGATCTGGGCCCGTGGGGAGTTCTGGGTCCAGGCCACGGGTCAACCGGTTCGGGAGGGCATGCGGGTCCTGATCGCCACCCCGAGCGAGGGAGAATGGATCGATCGAATGGCTCCCGTCCACGTGACCGCGATCAGCTACGAGGGAAAGCCGATCCGACAGGTGGACCTGCAAATCAACGGCCGGTACGTCGGCTCCGACTACACTCTGCCTTACGAATTCGAGGTCCCCTGGCAGACGGCGGCCGGCGGCGCCTGCACCCTCGTCGCCACCGCCACCGATGCCGCCGGCAGACGCGAGGCGTACACCCGCAAGCTCCAGGTCTCCGATTACTTCAACCTGCTGCCGACCGATGGTTCGGTGGTCACAGGCAATGAGGTCACCATCTCCTGGGAGGGCGGCACGTTCGGGCCCGCCAGGGTTCGTTACCGCCCCAGGCAGGACGGCAAGACGGAAACCGACTGGAAGGAAGTCGTGGGCCAGAATGCCCGCGCGCGCCGCGTGCAGATCGCCGATCTCGAAGCGGAGAAGGTCTACGAGGTTCAGCCGCTGGGCGGGTCGGAGCCCGGTCCCGTTCGCGAAGTCACGCGAGTCAAGGGCCTGGCCTTCACGCAGTCCCGTTACGGCGGGACCATCCAGCGCGACTACGACCAGAAGATCCCCGTCGCGGTGCGCAATCATGCCACCGAGAAACGGGTCGTGCGACTCCGGTGCGACCAGCCGCGGGACGGCAATCTGCTGGTGGCTTTCATCGGAGAAGGCGAGAAGAACCGACCGGTGGAATTGGGACCGGACGAGCAACGCGCCTTCACGCTCGGCTTCAGCGCCCAGGACGTGGTCCAGGAACGCCACGAACTGCCCATCTACATCGAGTCGGAAGACGGGTATTCCGACCAGGCCCAGGTCGAAGTCCTGGTCAAGCTGCCGAAGGTGGATCTGCAATGGGTCGATCGGACGCCCCAGGGGCAGGAGGGACTGAGCCGGACGTACGAACTGGTCAACCGGGGCGATACCCTCACCGACGTGAATGTCGGCGCCGCCAACGACAGCGTTCGCATCTCTCCGGAAGTCAAGCACGGCCTGATTCAGGCGGGACAGCGCCTGCGGTTCGACGTGTACCCGAAGATCGGCGAGGGATTCACCGGCTGCGAGGACGAGATCCAGGCGACGTCCATCGGCAAGACGGCCTCCAGTCGCTATGAAGGCAAACTCAAGCCCGGCGAACAGGTCTTCCACCTCGACATGACCGCAGGTCTCGACCCTGTCACCCGCGAGTCCGAGAACGTGGAAACCGCGGTGCGGGCCGCCCGCCGCCTGGTGGGACAGTACCTCAGTCCCGCCACGGTGGACTGGACCGCTCGGACCGATCCGCAGGACACCAACCACGATGGAAAGCCGGACCGCTGGACCGTGACGGATGTGCTGAATCAGACGCGCTGGTTCGGCCAGGACACCGACGGCGACGGAGAGGTGGATTTCGCCCAGGCCGACGTGGGACTCGACGGCGAAATCGATCACTCTTCCGTCTTGGACCAGGGCCGCTGGCAGGCCACGAACCTGCTCGACGCCTGGCTGGAGATGAACTTCACCATCCCGCAGCACCGAGCGGCTTACGAGCCCCACGATCTGGACGTGGTCGTCAACGGCAACGTCGTCGGCCAACTGAAACAGACCATCCCCGAAGGCAATTATCGTTTTCCGCTGGCGCCCGCGGCCCTGAACTGGGGCGGAGCCGACAATGCGCTCGAGATCAACTCCCACTTCCGCAACTTCGCGCATTACGCCATCTCCAGCGACTTCCAGCTCAAGACCCGTCTGTTGGCGGCAAAGGCCTATGCGATCGGCGCATCGCGTCAGGACGCGGTCCGTCGCCTTCTCGACAGCGACAAGGGGTTCTCCACCGACGGTCCCGACTACAGCGTCTCCTCCGAAGATCTGGACCTGACGCCCAAAGACAAGCTCACGCCGGGCATGCCGATCCGCATTGCCGGAACCGTGCGAAATCTGGGCGCCGCTGCGGGCGACCGGCTCGAAATCGCTCTCTTTCTGGCCGTTCCCGGGACCCAGGGCAAGGAACTGATTCGCCAGAGCATGGCCGCACCGGGCTTGATGACCGATTCGCCCTTCGAGTTCATCTGGCCCGCTGCGCCGGGCAACCACAGCCTTCGCGTGATGGTCGATCCGGACAATCTGATCGGGGAATCCAACCGCAAGAACAACACCGCAATTCTCGGCGTCGTCGTTCCCGGCGACGAGGTCCCGCCCACATTGACGGTGGTCCAACCCGAGCGCGACTTGACGACCTCCAACGGGTCCGTGAACCTGCTGGCGACCGCGACGGACGAAGCGGGCATCATCGCAGTGACCGTCTCCATCGACGACGGCATGGTCCGTCCCCTGTACCGCACTTCGAACGGATTCGAAGGGATCGCGAGATTGCAGCCGGGCACGCACTCCCTGCGATTCCGCGTCACCGACTCCGGCGGTCTTCACGTGGAGGACACCCGCGTTGTGAAGGTCGAGGCGGCGCGACCCGCGTGCAGGATCGTCAGTCCGACCGAAGGCGCCACGGTGGACGTTGCGGAAACCCGCGTGCTCGTGTCGGCATCCGAAGCGGCGCAGAGTTGCGTGCGCATCAATCGCGGACCTTGGCTTGCACTGATACCCGCAGGCGACCTGTGGGCCGGACGCGTGGACCTGCCCTTCGGACGCTGCCAGATCGACGTGGTGGTCATCGACGCATCGGGGGTCCGCCAGACTCAGTCGGTGACCGTGCATTGCACGGCGCAGCCCGAACAGGAAACGCAACGCGATCGCGAAGAATCGCTCGCCCGCCACGATGGGCAGGAATCTCCCGAGGCCGGCAGCGCGCGGTATGCCCGGTCCGCGCCGGATCGAGAAAGGGAGATGGAGATTCCTGCGGACCCGGACGCCCGGATGTTCTCGCGGGTCCCGACCGGCCGCGGTCCCTGGCAGAGTCCTTTCACCCCCGAGGGAATCGAGCCGACCTTCGTTGCGATGTCTGACTCGCAACCGAACCGGTTGCCCGCGTCCTCGTCCGATGCCTCGGACCGAGCGGGTCCGGCGGACCTCCCCGAGGAGAACGACGTCGTTCCGCCTCCGGGAGTCGCCGCGACGACGACGCGTCCCTCCGCGCCGTCCGCCGCACCGCCATCGCCAGGCGACCGGCGCCAGGCTCCGACGGGATTCGTCGTCGATCGCCAGCGGAACGATTGGTACTGTCCCAACCGGCCGAAGATCGGCATCAACTTCAAACTGCCCGACTGGCTGACCAAAGAGGAGTTCCAGGAGATCCTGAAGAAAGGTCCCAACAGCGCCGAGTTTCGGGCTCTGGAGGGCAGGCTCCTGGCCGAGTATTGGCGACGGAACTTCGGACGGACCATCAAGGGGCAGACCATCGACGAGTTGCTCCTAAAATACAAGGAACTGCTCTTGCGACGTTGCGATCGTCTGGAACCGGTGGATGGCAAGATGCCCAGCTTCCTGCAATCCCTCGGTCTGGCTGCCGACGATCCGCCGACCGATCCGAGGCAGTTGGAGGCCTGGCGCGAGAAGATGAAGGAACTCACCGAGGTCTATTGGCTCCGCCTGCTGGCCACGCAAGACGCTGCCACGGTCATCGAGGGCATGCGTCTGCGGGCCGAGGCCCTGAGCAAGTACGACCAGGCCTCCCAGTTGCAGGCGGAAGCCATCATCATCGAGATCCAAGCCAATCAGAAGATCACGCAGGACGTCCTCGAAGCCCTGCCCTACACCGGTGAAGCCCTCGATCTGATCGCGGCAGTCACCGGCGAATCTCTCTCCGGCGAGCAGCTCTCCGGCTGGGAACGGTTCTTCCGCACCGCCTGCGCCGCCGGGCCGGCGGCCCTGGAAGAAGCCTTGAAACGGTCGCCCCGCGCCCAGGAGGCGGTCGCCCAGTTCCTCGCTGCCGCCGGGGAAATGGGCGGCGACATGAAGAACGCCCTGCTCCGTCGCATCGGCGCCGACATCGACAAGTTCGACCAGTTCACCGACGACGCCATGAGGTTCCTCACGAAGGAACGTCACATTTTCGGGCGCAACGCCGACGACGTGGTCGATGCCGCCAGGACCGGCTACCGACAGACCGCAGCCGGGATGGAGGATCTGCGACAGCTCGAAAGAGCCAAGGACGCCTCTCGGCAAACCCTCAACGATCTCGACGACCTGGTGAGAAAGGGCCGTCAGGCCGGAGACGCCGATATGGAAGAGGTCATTCTGCGATTGCAGCGGGACAAGACCGCCCAATCGCTCATGAACAGCTCCGAAGTGTCCGACGAGGTCCGCAAGAAGGCCAACGAGACCATCAAGAGAATCTACAGGGACACCGATGCGCCGACCATGGCGCGAATCCAGAATTCGCCGGAGGTGCAAAAGTTCGCCAGAGACCGCGGTCTGGACCCGGACAACCTCGAAGTCTCGGTCTGGAGCCCCACGAACACAAGGGGCGCATCCACGGTCGATCCGGACTTCAAGAAGTTCGGCCGGGATCGCGACGTCACCTACCAGATCACCGGCAGAACCAAGGACGGACGCACCGTCACCCTGGACGTGAATCACGACATCTCGGGACCCATCTACAAGGAAGAACTCTACAGACGCTGTCACGGCGGCAACCTCCCGACCGGCGATGCCGCCCAGCGGGCCAGGGCCATCAACCAGTTTGCCGACGACACGGACCAGATGGTCACCTCCAGGTGGCATCGTGAGGCCTACAACACCGGACCGGACGTGCAGATCAGCGACTGGCTCAACAACGACATCACCCCCCCGGTGGCGAGGGTGGAGGACATTCGCGACACCATGATGATCAAGAGCCAGCACTGGTTCGAACAGGCGGCCGAGGCCGGACGCGACACCGTCAAGTACTCACGGGACACCGCTGAGGGGATGCGCCAGGCCACCAAACAGTGGGACAATATCGTCGCCAGGCGAGCGGCCCTCTATGGCGCGAACGTGCCGCCTCAACTCGACAGAGCGATCGACATCTTCAAGCAGGTGGACAGGGGCGTCATCTCGCCCAAGCAGGCCGAGCACATGCTCGAACAGTTGGGCAATCTGACCGGCGGCGCCAGGCTGACGCCGCAGAGAGTGGTCGAGAACATGGCCCACTACTTCGAGGCGATCGAAAAAGGTCCCGGCAAGGCGTTCCGCAGCATCAAGACCGCGGAACTGGCCAGGACGCTGGACGGCGTCAGCGATCTGACCCGGCGCACGGACCTGATCAACGACGCCTATCGCGGCGGCCAGATCTCCGGCGAGACGTTCCGCCAGATGCGTGAAGGCAGCTTCCGCCTGCCGCCCAATTCGACGCCGCAGCAGAGGCAGCAGCTCAAGAACTGGGCCCTCGGCGCATGGGATCGCCGCGCCATCAGCCTTACGGAAAGGAAACTCATCGAGGGACAAGTGGGCTCTCTGGAGGAGTGACCGCGTTGCGCAGGGACCACTCGATGCGATTGAAGGGTCCGCCCGAAACGCGGAGATTGCGGACGCTTTCCAGTCGAGGATCTACGTCTTCATCGAGTCGATCTCGATGATGGCGATGGGCAGGAAAATGAAGATGGGCAGCCAGGCCCAGAGCTCCGGCATGACGCGGGTGCCGAAGACGACCTCGGTGGCGAGCATCTTGCAGACGAAGGTCGTCACGAAGCAGCCGGCGGTCAGGATGAAGCTGACCAGGATGGCGGATTTCATCGTCCGCGGGTCGCGGCAGATCAGCACCGGCAGGCTCACCATGAGCATCGTCAGATTGATCAGCGGGTCGGTGATGCGGAAGTGTCTCTGGCTCAGGAGTTGGGCGATGTCCTTGACCTTGGTCTTCTGGGCGGCCAGGGCCGCCAGTTGGCGGGAGCTCAGGAGCGAATCGTAGCCCGCGTTGCGGCGCAGCGCGATGTCCTTGGGGAGCAGGTCGTCGGCCTGATAGAAGGCCCACGACTGCGGGGCCAGGTTGGGGTCCGTGCTGACGTACAGGCCGTTGAGCAGGTCCCAGCGGTTCGCGGAGGGGTTGAAGACCGCCGAGTCGGCCGAGAGCCGCCCGGTCACTTCCCAGACGCCGGGCTGGGACGGGAGGGCCCGTCGGGTCAGGATCGTGGGCCGATCGAGAGTCGCGGTCGCGGCGTCGTACTTCGGCGAGCACAGCAGCGAACCCTTGCCGTCGGTGAAGAACCACACCGCGTAGGCCTCTTTCCCCTCGATGTCGTCCTCCTCCTGGACGAGCTTGTCGCTGATCGCAGGGATCAGCAGCTCCTGGTCGGCCACCGCCAGCGCCGTGAAGAAGATCACCAGAGCCAGGATCGGCCCGACGATCCGCTTGGCGCTGACGCCGGAGGCGATCATCGCGACCAGCTCGTTGTTGCGCACCATCCGACCCAGCGAAAACGCCGCGGCCACCACGGTGATGACGCCCGCGGTGTCGCGAAAGTACAGCGTCATGCGGAAGGCGTAGAACAGCGCGATGTGCTTCATCAGCTCCACGGTCCCCAGCTTGTCCGCGTTCTCCGCGAACTCGTCGAGGTTCACGAACAGCTCGATGATCACCCGCAATCCGATCAGCACGCAAAACGCGATGACGTATCCGATCAGGAAGTTCTTGGCGATGTATCGATCGAGGATCTTCATACGCCTCAGCCCCGCTGCAGCTTTCTGTAGATCCCGGCCGCCAGGAGGACCAGAAACGCCAGCCCGCCCCACATGATCCAAATGCCGGTGGAATCCCCCACCGCGCTGTTCTGCGTGAGCTGCTTGCCGCTGACGATCGAGATGATCAGCACCGCGGCCGGCACGCAACTGGCGCCGAAGGCGCTGAGCAGGTGCCCGCCTTTCTGCAGAACGCCCAGGCCGATCCCGATCAGGATCATCGGAACGCAGCCGATCCCGAACACCAGACGCGAGTTCACCTCGGCCTGGATGTCCCTCATCGTGCCGCGAATCTTCCTGAGAAGGTCCGCCTGCCCTTTGGCCAGGATCTCGCTCGGCGGCCTCTTCAATCCCGACGCCAGGTCCCCGGTCACCAGGTCCAGCAGAGGCGTCCGACTCAGCCTCCTCGCCACCGCCTCGGGCAGCGACAGGTCGCTCACCCCGTACGGCACGAGGGACTGCCCCGTCTCCTGGACGCTCGGATTGTGGAGGTACAGAGTCAGTTTCGGCTCGAAGGTCCCCGTCTGCACCTGGATCTCGGCCTTCGTGCATTCGAGCCGACGCCGACGCCCGCTGCCGTCGCACTCCTCGACCACCACCGGCGGCGCCAGCACAATGGCCGCAGGGTCCCGCAGTTCGCAGCGCCGGGCCGAGAACCGCACGGAATGCGAAGCCCCCTTGAACTCGTACGATCCGCCCGACACGATCGCCTCGTTGACGTCTTGCGCCAGCAGTTCCGTCACGTATTGCGTGTAGGTCTCGCGGGCCAGCCGGGCCACCGGATCGAACCGCATCAGGTCGGCCTCGATCCGCTTCATCTGGTCGATCTTCTTGAATTTGATGTCGTCCGGCATGAGCGACTCGAACTCCATCGTCACCGGAAGCAGGCCGACCGTCCCCTCCCACGGCTCGTTGCCCGACCCCATCTGGCGGCAGTTGCGCACGGTCAGTCGCACTTCGTTGAATCGCCCCTGGGAATCGAACTTCACCAACGCTTCGTCCGCGGTGGTCGTCTTGCGGACGCCCTGCGTCTTGGACGTCTGGATGATGACGATGCCGTACAGCGCGTCCTGCTCCAGATCCGCGTGATCGGCATAGATCAGAAACGAACCGGACCCGCTGCGAATCGCGTAATATCCTCGCCGCTGGAGGTTGCGGAACAGGATCTGCTTGGCGTCGGATTTCAGCGACGTCTCCGCCATGCGCACGAAGTGCGGCATGACGTGGAAGCTCAGCAGCAGATTGGCGATCGCCACGAGGACCGCCAGGACCAGGCCGGGATAGATCAGCGTCATCGCGCCGATTCCGCTGGCCCGACAGGCGTCGATCTCATTGTCGCCGGCGAACCGGCCGTACGCCAGCGCCGAGGCGAACAGAGCCGCCATCGGCAGCACGAACGTCAGCGTCACCGGCATGAAGATGAACAGAATGGTGACCGCCTGGCGGGGACCGACGCCAAACTTCTGCACCGGTTGCAGAAGCATGCCCAAACTCAGAATCAACGTCAGCGCGACCGTCGCCAGGACGAAGATCCGCAGCACCTCGCGGAACATGTACCGGTGCAGGGTGAAGACCATCGGTCACGGGTCCTGCTGCTTCAGCGCGATCTCCACGGGGTCCAGGTCCCGAATCCGATCGCTGAAGATCTCGTGCGGATACTTCTCGAGCAGCTTTTTCTCCATGTCGCCCAGCACGCCTCGTCGCTGCTGGCCGAAGAGCATCCATTTCGCGGACCCGGCCAACTCCTCGGAGTAGTCCTGCATCCGGACCGGCGTGACTTCGAGGACCTTGACCAGCCGCCACTTGGCGCCGGCCTCGTAGAAGCCGGGAATCGGACCGAGCACCTGGTTGGGCTCCGCTTTCGCCAGGAGGGTCCAGAACATCCCCTCGCTGCCCGGCGAGAGATGGTAAGGGCTCACTTCCTTCTGCAGGGAGTGATCCTGTCGAAGCGCCTGGAAGTCCGCGCCCTGATCGAGCATCGCCTTGACCTTCAGCGCGGTCTCCTTGTCCGAGCACCAGATCTGATCGGCCTTCAACGACGGGTTCGCCGCGAACTGGCGGGGGTTTTCATCGAAGCGAGCCTTGACCTGTTCGGGCGTGGGCTCCGGGATGTGCTTGATCCATTCCTCCTGCGTCTTGTACAGGAGCCGGTCGTCCTCGAGCTTGCGCAGCTCGCTCCTCAGCGCGGGGTCCTGATCGTAGCCGCGCGACCTGGCCTCGGCGGCCAGCACCGGACCGCGGAGCCCCATGTCCAGAAGCCTCTCGACACCCTCGGGTTTGCCCAGATCCTGGGGCCTTCGCGGCGGCGGAAAGTCGCAGAGCAACTGGAACCAGTCCTTCAGGGTGAACCGTCCGCCCTCGAACGTGGCCAGAACCAGGCCCCGCTCTTCGTCGGACAGGTCCGTGTTGACCTGGCTGTTCAGAATCCAGTATTGGGTCGGCCCTCGCGGCTCGCGCGGCTGGGTCAGGAGCCGTTGATGGATCCCGGCGGTCTTCGCCACGTTCTCGGCCACCTTGACGATCTTGCGTTTGGCGGCCACCTGGGCGTAGTACTGGTCCCGAAGCTGGTTGGCCTGCGCCTGCATCGCCATCATCCTCGCCTGGTCGCGGGTCACGTTGGGCCGGCTCTGCATCGCCCGGTCCACGTCCGCGTCCTCGACCTTGAGCTTGGGGGCCAGCTCGGTCTCCAGCAGCCTGCTGACGAGCCTGGCCGTCTCGAGCTGCGACACCGCCCGACGGATCTGCTCGTCCCGATCCAGGCCCAGCCTGCGGCCCTCCATACTGGTGGCCTTCTCCGCCAGCATCTTGCGCAGCACGGACTCGGCCGTCGGCGACGGAGGCTCCTGATAGAACTGCTCCTCGTGAGGCCGCATCTCCTGCAGGAGACGCCGGGCCAGCTCGTCCTGGTAGATCGAAATGTCGCCGATGCCGGCGACGACCACGCGGTCCGCGGCCTTCTCGTCCGCCGCCACCGGGCTCGCGAGGCACAGTACACAGATCCCCAGGAACGCACACAATCCGAACATGCAGGAACGAACGCTGTCCATCAGTGAATCACCTTGTTTAACGGGTACGTGATGATGCCCGAGGCCCCGGCGCGCTTGAGAGCTGGCACCAGCGACCTCTCCACGGAATCGTCAACGATCACTTCGATCGCGACATACTCGGAATCGGCCAGGCCGGAAACGGTCGGACTCTTCTCCGCAGGCAGCACCCGCAGCACGGAGTCCAGATCGACCTTGCGGACGTTCATCTTGAGGCCCACCTTGCCGCGGGCGGCGATCGCCGCCTGGAGAAGGATCGCGATGTTCTCGATCTTCTCCCGCTTGAAGGAGTCCTGCCAGGCGCTCTTGTTGGCGATCAGCCGGGTCGTCGAGACGATCACGGTGTCCAGGATCCGCAGGTTGTTCGCCCGCAGGGAGGTGCCGGTCTCGGTCAGTTCGACGATCGCGTCGACCAGGCGCGCCTTGACCTCCGTCGCGCCCCAACTGAACTCGACGCGCACGTCGATGCCCCGGTCCTGGAAGAACCGCTTGGTGACGCCCAGCAGCTCGGTGGCGACGATCCCGCCCTTGAGGTCCTCGGGCTTCTGGACCTTCGACTCGTTCGGCACCGCGAGCACCCATCGCGCGGGATTGCTCGTGGCCTTGCTGTACGGCAGCTCGCAGACCTCGACGACGTCGCAGTCGTTTTCCTTGATCCAGTCGAATCCGGTGATGCCCACGTCCAGGACGCCCTCGCCGACGTAGCGGCCGATCTCCTGGGCCCGCAGGTACACGGGCTGGATCTCCTCGTCGTCCATCGAGGGGAAATAGTTCCGTTTGGAGTCCAAAATGCGCAGACCCGCCTTTTCGAACAGGTCCGCCGTCGCCTTTTGCAGGCTCCCGGCGGGAAGGCCGAGTTTCAGAATTCGTTCACCAGCCACAGTCACTCCATCTTCAGTCGATTGTCATTCGGGCAAGCGAAGCCGACCCCGACGTCACTTGCGGGTCGCCTTGCCGTTCTTCCGGCGGGCGGCGGGCTTCTTCCTGGCCAGCTTCGGCGACTCGCTCTCTTTCCGCAACAGCGAGTAGAACTCATACGCGTCCTTGGCCGGAACTTGTCGAGTCAAAAAACCTTCAATATCTTCTTCGTCGGCGTCCGGGGCGATGGCCCCGTGGGTCCGGAGGTATTCGATCATGTCCTGCGTCAGCGGCACGGCGTGCGCCTGCATCGACGTGAGCATGCAGTAGTTGACCACGAAGCGGCTGACGCCGTCGAGCTTTTCGAGGCCCTCTTTGGCGGGACGCTTGCCCAGCTTCTTGAGAACGGCCAGGCTGATCTTGTGGTGTTCGTTGAAGATGTCGCGCAAGGCGGCCGTCAGGGACAAGGCCGCCGCCCGGCAGGGCGTGCTCTTGCCGCCCATCGCCTCGGCGATCTCCTCGATCCGCGAGACCCGCAGATCGTTCCAGTCCACGAACGACGAACGGATCTCCCGCAGGGCGCGAGACGCGGCCGTTTCGCTCAGCTTCTCGCTGATGATGCCGCAGATCAAGGCTTCCGCCGGGTCTTCGTAGGTCGTCTTCTCGACCTTCGGATGCGCGCGCTTCAACTCTCGGTACAGCTTCTGAAGCCGCTGAGCATATTCCTTACTGTTCTTCATGGCCCTTCCAGATACCGCAGCAGGTCGGCAGCGTCACAATCCCCGGACGGGCGGGACCGCCGAACGTCGGTCGGAACGGCGTCGGGAGCGGCAGGTCATGACTCTTCCTCCTGCGGCGGCTCCTCGGCCTGTTCCTTCCTGCGACGTTCGCCCGACACCTCATCGATCAACCTCATCACATCCAGGGTCTTGCGAAACTGCTCATCCACATGAAAACGCAGCACGGGACAGAACTTGCTCTCCAACGCTTCCGCCAGGAACGATTGAATTCTCGTCCGGGCGTGCGCGATCGCGGCAAAGGTCTTGTCCTTGCCCGCCTCGTTCGAGGCGAAGATGCTCAGATACACATCCGCACTGCGCATATCTGCCATTACTTCCACCCGCGTGACGCTCACGAAGCCGGTGATCCGCGGATCGTTCAAATGATTGGCGACCGCGTCGCTCACCACCTCCCGAATCACTCGGGCCACTTTCTCCTGCCTTCGGGTCGGCATAGGGTTTCTTTCCTGGGGGCCGGGGCCCCCGCCAGCCTTACGATCCCAGCGTTCTGGCGACCTTGATGATCTCGTAGAACTCCAGGACGTCGTCCATCTTGATGTCGTCAAATCCGGCCAGCTTCACACCACATTCCAACCCTGCTTTGACCTCGCGGGCATCGTCCTTGAAGTGCTTGAGGGACTCGATGGAGACGCTGTCCCTGACCACGATGTTGTTGCGGATCAGCCGCACCTTGGCGGCCTTGGCGGCCACGCCGTTGGTGACGTAGCAGCCGGCGACCGTGCCGATCCGGGAGACCTTGAACGTGGCCCGGACCATGGCCCGACCCAGCGTCTTTTCCTGCTCTTCCGGCTCCAGCAGACCGGCCATCGACTTCCTCAGGTCGTCCGTGATGCGGTAGATGATGTTGTACAACCGAATGTCCACGCCCTCGGCCTCGGCCGTCCGCTGCGCCCGTTCGTCGGCCACCACGTTGAAGCCGATGATGATCGCGTTGGACGCCTCGGCCAGCAGCACGTCGCCCTCGGTGATGCCGCCGGGCATCGCCTGGAGAATGTTCAGACGCACCTCTTCGGTGCTCAGCTCGGACAGGTACTTCTTCAGCACGTCCACCGAGCCCTGCACGTCGGCGCGGATGATCAGGTTCAGTTCCTTGACGTTGCCGGCCGCGATCTGGCTGAACAGGTTCTCCATGGTGACCTGCGTCCGCTCGGCCAGCGATTTCTCACGGGCCCGCAGCGTGTTCTCCTCGGCCGCGGCCTTGGCCTTGTTGATGTCGTCCACGACATAGAACCGGTCGCCCGCCAGCGGGACGCCGTTGAGGCCCGCCACCGCCACCGGCATGGAACTGGTGGCGGATTTCACCTTCTTGCCTGCGCTGTCGGTCATCTGACGGACGCGGCCGTAGGTCTTGCCCGCCAGCAGGATGTCGCCCTTTTCCAGATGTCCTTCCTTGATCAGGACCGTCGCCACGGGACCTTCCTGCGCCGACATCCGCGCCTCGACCACCCAGCCGGTGGCGGGAATCGTATCGTCGGCCTTGAGCTCCAGCAGGTCGGCCACGTAGTCCAGGGCCTCCAGCAGATCGTCCACGCCCTGGCCGGTCGTGGCGCTGGTCTTGACCACTTCGGTCTGGCCGCCCCACTCGGTGGGGGTCAGGCCGTGCTCGGAGAGCTGCGCGTAGATGCGATTGAGGTCGATGCCCGGCAGGTCGATCTTGTTCAGCGCCACGACGATGGCGACGCCTGCGGCCTTGCTGTGGGCGATCGCTTCGATCGTCTGGGGCATGACCCCGTCGTCGGCCGCGACCACCAGGACCACGATGTCCGTCATGTTGGCGCCGCGGGCGCGCATGGCGGTGAACGCCTCGTGACCGGGCGTGTCCAGGAACGCCACGGTCTTGTTGTCCCAGCTCACCTGGTAGGCGCCCGTGTGCTGCGTGATGCCGCCGGCCTCGCCCGCGGCCACGTGGGTCTTGCGGATGCGGTCCAGCAGGCTCGTCTTGCCGTGATCGACGTGGCCCAGCATGGCCGCGACGATGGGGCGTCTCTTGAGGTTCGCCCGCTCCCGCTGGTCGAACTCCTTCTGGATCTCTTCCTCCAGGGTGGCCTTGCGCTCGACGATCAGCTCGGTGTCGAACTCCAGGGCGACCAGTTCGGCCACTTCGTTGCTGATCGACTGATTGGCGGTGGCCATGGTCCCCTGCTTCATCAGCCTGCCGATGATGTCGGTGACCTTGAGCGCCAGGGCCGCCGCCAGGTCCTTCACCAGGATCGGCTCGCTCAGAACGACGCTCTTGGGACGCGCCGGAGCGCCGCCGCCTTCGCCCTTGGCGCCCTTGGCGGCGATCCGCCGGGTCGGACGAAGACGCAGACCCTCTCCACCGGCGGCCGTCAAACGGGCCTGCCGCTCTTCGATGTCTCTCTGCCGCCAGTTTTTCTGCAGCTTGTTCCGCTTGGCCTCCTCTTCCGTCTCCTCCTTGCGGCGACCATGGGTGCGATCCTTGGCGGGTCGCGCCTTGCTGCCCTTCTTGTCCGCAGCTTCGGAAGTTGCCGGCGGTCGGGGACCCGTTCCCGCCTCCTTGTTCCTGAACATCAGAGGCTGGGTCACCGGCGCGTCATGGCGGGGTCTGAACCGGGATCGCGGACGATCCAGCGGCTCGGGCGCCTCGACGCGAACCACCTGCGGACCGCTGAGCTTCGCAGGTCTGGGCTTTTCCAGCATGGGGCCGGCGGGCACCACGACGATGGGCTCTCTGGCCCTCACCACGGGCCTGGGCGACTCCGCGGGCTTCTCTTGCACCGGGGCAGGCGTCGGTTCCGGGACCTGCGTCGCGACATCCGGCGTGGCGGAAACGACCGCAACGGACGGGGCGGCCGGCTCGGACGGAGCCTCCATCGCCTCGACCGACAGTGTCTCCTCCTCCGGCTCCGCGGACTCTTCCATCAGAGCGGATTCGAGCTCTTCCTCGACCTGCGTCTCGACGGGAAACTCCTCCAGGTCCGCGGCTTCGTCCTCGGCCTCTTCCCCGTCCGATTCGACGCCGACGCCGACACCCTCGGCCCTTGGCTTTCTCCTGACGCGAACCTCGGCCAGGTCCACCTTCTCGGCCGTCTCCACGGTGGTGACGTTCTCCCCCTCGCTGAACCATTCTCGAATCGTGGCGGCCAACCCCGCGGAGATCGTGGCCATGTGGTTGCGGACGTCCAAGCCCTCATCCTGGCACTTCTTCACAATCGAGGAACTCTTGACCCCGAGTTCTCGCGCTAGTATGTACACTCTTGTAGTAGCCAAAAAGCCTCCACGAATTACTCTAAGTCCTCGGGCAGCGTCGTCGTCTCCAACGCCCTCGCCTGTTGGGCCATCTGTTTTTGAGAACGCTTTTGATCCGCTTCCGCGGTCAATGCCTTGGCCTCGCGATCCGCCGCCTCAACCAGCTTCTGGGCGAGCGATCGGTCCAGCTTCAATTCGGCCACCAGCGGGTCCGCTCCGACGTCGTCCAGATCGAGCACCGAGATGATGCCCAGCGCGATCAGCTTGTCCACGATGACGTCGTCGGCCCCTTCGACACTCTTGATGGTGCCCGCGAGCCGCTCGATCCCCTGGTTGTATTCGTCCGGGGTCAGGATATCGATGTCCCACCCGGTGAGCCTGGCGGCCAGACGGACGTTCTGACCGTGCTTGCCGATGGCCAGGCTCAACTGATCCTCGTCCACCACGACCGTGGCCCGACCCAGCTCGAAGCACAGCGCGATCTCGCTGACTTTGGCCGGCATCAGGGCGTTGGCCACGAGGGTTTGCGAGGACTCGTTCCATCGCACGATGTCGATCTTCTCTCCCCCGAGCTCGTCGACGATGTTCTTGATCCGACTGCCCCGCACGCCGACGCACGCGCCGACCGGGTCCACCTTGTCGTCGAACGACGTGACGGCGACCTTGCTGCGGTATCCCGCCTCGCGGGCCAGGGCGCGGACTTCGATGATCCCCTCGGCGATCTCGGGCACCTCCGACTCGAACAGTCGTCGGATGAAGTCCGGATGCGTCCGCGAGAGGATGATCTTGACCTGGCTGGCGGTCTCCTTCACGTCCAGGATCAGGCAGCGGATTCGCTCGCCCGGGCGGTGCGTCTGCCCCATGATCTGCTCGCCCTTGGGCATGAACCCCTCCGTCCAGTGGTCCAGGTTCACGATCAGCGTGCCGCCCTCGTATCGAACGACCGCCCCGCTGACGAGATGGCCCTTCCGCTGGGCGAATTCGCTGAAGATGCTCTCGCGTTCGTCGGCCCGGATTTTCTGGATCATGACCTGCTTGGCCGTCTGCGCGGGGATTCGGCCGAGCCGTTTGATGTCGATCGGCTGGCCGTCCTTGAACGCCAGCACCCGGCCGCTGCTGCGGTCGATCTGCACGAGGATCTCGCTCTCCGCTTCGCCGAAGTGTTTGCGAACTGCCGAGACCATGGCCTCCTCCAGATCGGCGAAGATCGACTCCTTGTCGATATTCTTGTCCCTCGCTATGTTATCGACGATTCGCAGTAGTTCCTGGTTCATGACCCAATTTCCGTAAGACCAAAAAAAAAGAGAAACCTTTCGGTTCCTACTTCGATTCTCTGCCGACTGAGGTTGTCATCTGCCCTTCGCCTACATCAGGTGCCTCCGAGAGCGGTTTGACCCTTCAACCACCCCAACAAGCCAAACCTCATCTTCAACCTCACTGGCGCCGAGACATCGAAATAGAAACATCGATTCCACAGCCGGCGTCTGTGCAAGAATGCAGCGGATTCCATACCTCATATGATCACGCCGCCGCCCTGTTCACACATCCGCAGAACACCATTTCTTGCACCTCTAACCTTGGCACATTGCTGTGGGAGCCATAAGTTCATTCATCGAACAGGTCATGATAATCGCCAAATCCTTTGCTGGCAATAACTTTTTCGTACATTTTACCCTTTTCGGCACGATCTTCGCCATTACACGTCCGCCACCCGTCAACACTCCCCTCGGCCCGGTCACAAGACACCGCCCTACCAGTCAATACCCAGTACACCCCCTACTGAATGGGCTTGAGGTCGGACTGTATCCCCATATATAGTACACGAAGCCCAAGATCGCCCAACAACCGGGCCAATCCTGGCACTATACGATTTCCCCCAGATCCTCGTTCGGGGGCTTGCCAACCGCCCTGCCGATCGCTATATTCCTCCCGTGAATCAGGCTGCAACACAGATCAAGGAGAAACAGATGGGACCGAAACTGGTCGTCGTGGGAGCAGGGGGACGGATGGGCCGTCGGATCGTCGCGTTGGCCGCCGAGTCGAAGCGGTTCGAGATCGTCGGCGCGGTGGATAAGGCCGACCACTCCGACATGGGCAAAGACGCCGGAGTGCTGGCCGGCGCCGAGCGTCTGAACGTGCCCCTGACCAGCTCCTGGCCCGCCGGGGCGCAGGTCGCCATCGACTTCTCCATGCCTGAGGCCGCCGAGGAAACGGTCAAGGCCTGCGCCGCCCACAAAATCTCCTTAGTCATTGGAACAACAGGACTTACACCCGACCAGCAGGAGTCGCTCAAGTCCGCGGCCCGCACGATCCCCATCGTCTACAGCACCAATATGAGCGTCGGCATGAACGTCCTGTTCAACCTCGTGGGCAAGGCCGCCGCCATGCTCGGCCAGGACTTCGACATCGAGATTGTCGAAAAGCACCACCGCTTCAAGAAGGACGCCCCCAGCGGCAGCGCCCTGACCCTCGCCCAGAACATCTGCAAAGCCACCGACCGACCCTGCCCCGACAGCCTCATCCACGGCCGACACGGCAAAGAGGCCCTCCGCAAAAAGGGCGAAATCGGCATGCACGCCGTCCGAGCCGGCGACATCACCGGTGTCCACGACGTCATCTACGGCGCCCTGGGCGAAACGATCACCTTCAACCACACCGCCCACAGTCGCGACACCTTCGTCTGGGGCGCCCTGCGAGCCGCCCAATGGCTCCAAGGCAAACCCGCCGCCCTCTACTCCATGGCCGACGTCCTGGGGATCAAGTAACCGTCCCCCCCTGCTGGGGCGAGATCCGAAGGTCGAGGCTCGACGCCAGGCCCTGTCGTCTCGATGCTGCAAGAGGGGATTTCACCACAGAGCCGCAGAGGGCACAGAGCAGGATAGGGGTACTCACGCAGGGACGAAGGGGACAGATCATGGACCAGGAACCCCGGTCCCCGGCCTTCCCACTTCCTTGAATTCGCCCTCGCCGCCGGGTATACTGAAGCCATGACGACCAAAGAGAAAGTGCTTCAAACCGTGCAAGCTCTGCCCGACGACGCCTCTATCGAGGACGCCATGGAGCGGCTGTTTCTCCTGGCTAAGATCGAAAAAGGCATCCGGCAGGCAGACGCCGGCGAACTGATCCCCCACGAAAAGGTCAAGGAACGCATGGCCAAATGGCTCAGGTAAGATGGACTCCCCAAGCGGCGGACGACCTCGACGCCATCGCTGAGTTCATTTCGCGGGACTCCCCGCATTTCGCAGGGCTCCTCGTGGCGGACGTCCTGCAGATCGCCGACCAACTGGTTGACTTCCCCCAATCCGGCCGGATCGTTCCCGAGATCAGAGACAAGAGCATCCGCGAAGTCATCCAGGGCAACTATCGCATCATCTTAGAGCCAAGTCCATAGGGCCCTGCCCCCGTCCAGCATCCCGCCGCGGCGTGCGAAGCACCTCTCCACGCCGGCGGCCCCAAAGCGGAAGACTCCCGGCCGGCAGGCCGCAATCCGGATCACATCCCCGCAACCGTCGTCGCATCCCTGCCTCTCGTCGAGTCTCGCGGAACCCCGGCCCGAATTCCTCTACCGTCCCGGTCCAGCACTCGCAAAAGCGTAAATTGATGCCTGACCCCGGGCCTCGCCGTCAGCCCGTCGGCGAGTTGGACGGTCTCCACGACCCGAACCATCTGAACCTCCCCGCACTCCGGGCAAGGCAAGGCCTCAGATATCGGCGCTCTTTTCTGATGAGATGAGGACATGGAAAACCTCAACCGCCTCTTTCTTCAGAATCCTGCCTTTGGTATAGACATCCACCCCATCGAAGGTCAAGCCCTTGATTACGCAGAGTGTCTCGCCCTTCCCCGATTTCGGATTGCGTTAACGCAGGACCTTGAAAACCACGGGAGCATTGAGGATCGCCTCATACACCAGTTCCGGCGTCAGGGCATCCCTCACCATCTCGATTTCCGCTTTCTCGGTGAAGAGAACCCGTCGTGAAACGACCAAACGCTTTATCTGAACGAGGATAGGGTATTCACGCAGGGACGCAGCGACGCAGGGGACAGATCACGGTCAATAGGAACAGTCCCTCCCCTATCGAGCCTTCTCAAACCGTGGTTGACCGATTTTGACGCCATTCGTAGAATAGGAGGGAATTCAAGCTTGCGGCTGACATGCCGAATAAGGAGCCGGGATCATGATGTCGATGGATGCATGGCAAGGTCGGGAAACCGACAAGGTTCTGCTGGACAGGTGCCGGCGGGCCATCCGGCGGGCCGTACCGGACGCCGATGTGATCCTCTACGGCTCGCGCGCCCGCGGCGACGCCAACGAACACTCGGATTACGACATTCTCGTCCTGGTCGATCCGCCGGTGAACGTCGCCCTGAAGGACCGGATCCTCTCCAGTATCTACCCCCTGGAACTGGAAACCGAGGCCATGCTGACCGTGGTCACCTACAACCGTCGGCAGTGGGAGTCCACCCCCTATCGCGATATGCCGTTCCATAGGAACGTCGAGCGGGATGGGGTAATCGTGTGAGAGAATCCGTCAAATCGCTGATTGCCTACCGTCTTCCAGTCCGACGAAGTTCGCCCGTGGCTGGATGAGTCGAAAGCCTTTGCCGATTCCATCGAAGGCCTCATCGCGAGAATGGAACCGCCAACAACGCAGGGGTGACCGCGTGAACTGTGGTTAATAGGGTTAATAGAGGGTTCATAGGGACAGTCCCTCCCCACTCCAAATCTCTCGGAACCCCGGTCCGGATTCCTCTGCCATCCCGGTTCTGCATTCGCAAAAGCTTACATTGGTGCCTGACCCCGGGCCTCGATTGCCGACGGTCCTCCCTAAAGCGTAATCGAGTGCCTGACCCTCGAAGCCCCCATGAAAAAGGCACCACAGCCTCTGGCGCCGCCGCTCAAGCTCTGCACCAACCACGATCAAGCCAGTGCCATTCGGGACTGTCCCTACTAACGCTATGAACGCTTCTGAAGCGTATCGCAGGGGTTGACCGTAGAAGTCCCGACCTGGGATGCCCTGGCGGAGAATAGGCCATCGAGCAAACGGATCTCTCCCAGAAAGAGCACGACGGCGATCGGCATCATAATGAGCCCGGCGAAATCATGATAACACCTCTCACCCAGTTCCACGCTCACATGCAGTATGGTCTCGGCGACCAGCAATACGCGAATGATGTTGCATGCCACGGCAATCGGGATGCTCGAAAGAAGCAGAACGGTCTTGTACCAGAGAGGCCGCTTCACTAGGCACGCCATGAACGCTGCGACAATAACGAACTCCTGGAACCACGGCAGCCATCGTCCTTCGACGCCTCCCCCGAATTGGCGGCCTTCGAGACAGTAAAAAATGTAGCCCGCGCACCAAGTGGCCAATCTGTCAAGGGGCAGGCGGATCGCAGCGCCAACCACGGGTGGCAGTGGAGCTGCGAGGCAGAGAAACAGCAGAACCGATGCCAATCGCGTGAAGATCCGGCGGCCTGTCGCCATCAGGACGACCGCGACCAAGCCTAGCACCAGTGCGTATGGCTTGATGAATGACTTCATGGCGTAGAAGGCATAGAGGTGAGCCGCCTCGGCGAATAAGAGCAGCAGGGCTCCTCCCAGCAAGCACGGTCGGACTTCGAGGGTCATGAGTGTCCTGCGATCGCGCCAGACCAGGAAGAGAGCGAGGAAGGGCACCAGTTGCCCCGGGTATCGCCATTCAAAAAACCACTCTGTGAGGAAAGGTGCCAATCGCCCCGGGTATCGTAGCTGCCAAGACGTCTCCTCGCGAAATGCCTGTAAGAGGCTCTCGCTGGTCGCCCAGTACAGCCACGCCGCGCCGGTCAACACAAGCAGCACGACGAACCATGCACGGGACCTGGAGGCACTCATTGGTTCTCTTCTCCGGAACTTCCCATTGGACGATGACTGATTGCGCCGTCGGCCGTTTCGGGGGCCGAACGGAATGCGCCTGGTCCACTTGTCCGCGCATCCTCACTTTCAATGGGGGCCTCTCACAACGCCTCGCCTTCCTCGTGGGGTCGTTGCGGGCTAGCCTGCGGCCGGGGGCCGCGTGTTTCGTCGCCCGTCGCTTGCAGCGGGTGGGCGATGATGTGATTATGGAGCAGCAGGGGCGGGGCGTCAAGAACGAAGGGCGGTTTCGGCGCTTGGAAACGTGGATGCGTATGAGCGTGGAAGCGTGGGAGGGAACTCGTCAATAGGGACATTCCCTACTACCCCCCCCCAACAGTAATGCCCGAGGGCCCCATGAAGGGGCCCTCGCTCATAGGCCTGTATCTCCCTTGCCTGTCGCCGCTACCGATGGGGCCCTTCAGCGGGGGGGGGCCGAGGGACAGTCCCTATTTATGCCCTATTTATGCCCAAGCGTGACGCGTCGGAGGTTGAAGAACCGGCTTCCCTCCGCGTCCTTGGCGTCCTCTGCGGTTGGTGATCCGTGGCCCGGTGCGGCGGGACGCCGCGTTGGAGCGTTCGTGAGAGCCGCTCGCGACCTGCATATCAGAATTCCTACATCTACGCTTGGTGTTATGCGCGGAATCCACTGAATTCAGCTAGGAATAGCAAAATTCGTGCAACAGTTGAAAACCGAAAGCACCCCTTGGGCACAATTTTTTTTATTCCTTTTGCGGCCTGGAGTTGCGCTGGTTTGGGGTCCCTCGCCAATGCGGATTTTTCGACAGATTCGTGCAACATCGGGCAAGGGTAGAGAGGCGCGGTAGTCACGCCGCGACCCTTCGGCCGCCTTGTTGGCGACCTGACACGTCTGCTATCAGGCGTGCCGAAGACCCATGAAACCGCAGATGGAAAGGACAGGAACATGAGAGCGAGAAAGCGGGATCGCAAGACGGAGGATCGGACGCAGGCTCGTCGGGCGGCGGTCGCCCAGGCGTTGGCCGATGCGCAGGGTCGCGACGGATCTTCGCACGAGTCACAGGCCACGGGCCGCGAGTCACCGCTCAGTCCCCCCTGCTGCGCCAATTGCGGGTACGCGACGAGGCTGCAGGATGGGTCGCGGGAACTGCTGGTCTGCACCAACTGCCCCGCGCTGCCCGGGCAGATGCGTGTCACGAAGGAGACGGAGTGCTGCCGGCTCTTTCAGAAGAGAGGGCCGCGGGTGCTCAGGACGGCGCCGCCGGAGCCGCAGGACAGCAGTATCCGGCACATTCCACTGACGCAGGGCAAGTACACCATCATCGACGCGGCGGACTACGAGCGGGTGGCGGCATTCAACTGGTGCGTGTCGGCCTCGGGCAATCGGGTCTACGCCCAGTCCTACATGAACGGCAAGACCATGGTGCTGCACCGGTTTCTCACGAACGCGCCTCGGGGAATGGTCGTCGATCACATCGACCACAACGGCCTCAACAACCGGCGAAGCAACCTGCGGATCTGCACCAGCCAGCAGAACCTGTACAACAGTCGGCCCCACGGGAAGACCTCGCGGTTCAAAGGCGTCAGTTGGAACACGCGGCTGAAACGGTGGATCGCAAGCATCCATCACGGCGGGAGGACTCACTTCATCGGGCAGTTCACGGACGAGATCGAGGCGGCCAAGGCGTACGACCGCGCGGCGGTCGCGATGTTTGGAGAGTATGCGTATCTGAATTTCCCGGCGGGGACACAGAGCACGGGCGGAGGCTCACGCAGCGACGCGGCGACGCACAGGGGAGATGACGGACCGCGACGCGTAGCCCCGGCCGGCGGCTCCTACGCCAACCGGCCGGCGTCGGAGCAGTCCAGCGAGAGAGAAGACAGGTGCTCGCTGACTTGTCCCTTCACCCATACCGGCCCGCCACAGGAGCAGAGGGTCCTGTAGAGCGAGAGCTTGTCGGGGAAGAAGCTCACCTCGATCAGTCCCGTGGCGTCCTCCAGCGTGACGAAACCCATGACGCGGTTGTCGCTGGTCCTGGCGCGTCGGGCGGTGGCGACAAAGCCGGCCACGATGATTCGTCTGTCGAGGAACTCGCGCAGTCGATTGGCCGGGACGTGGCGCATCGGGAGCAGCGAGGCCGGATGCAGGCCAAACGGGATTCCCGTGACCTCGATCTCCGCTTGGAGCCTCGCGACCCTGTCGTAATCGGGCAGGGTCGCGACGGAACGATCCGGGCAGATCTCGAACAGCATCGGTTGTTCGTGCGAGGGCAGGGCGTATCGCAATCCGCTGAGCATGGCCGGTCGCGTGGGGCCCAGGCCGTCGCAGGCTCCCGTGTGAACGAGGTTCTCCAGTTCGGACCTGCGGAATCGCACGCGCCTTCGCAGATCCTCCAGGTCGTGGAACCTGCGGATCCGTCGTTGTTCGAGGATCGCCCGCGCGGTGGCGCCGCCGAGCTCCTTCACCCGATTCAATCCCGCTCGAATGGCGCCGGACTGGAGACTCCATTCCATCTCGCTGTGATTCACATGAGGCCCCCGGACCGGGACCCCATGTCGTTTCGCGTCCCAGACGTACACCCGCAGCGGATACATCCCTTGATGATTGTTCAACAGGGAGCAGTAGAACTCCGCTGGGTAGTGCGCTTTGAGCCATGCGGTCTCCCAGGCGATGTTGGCATAGACGGTCGCGTGGGCCTTACAGTACGAATAGGCGGCGAACCGCAGGACCTCGTCCCAGATGGCCTCCGCGGTCTGGCGATCGATCCCCGCCTGCTGGGCCCTTCGATGGACGAAGTCCACGTACTGGGCCTGCACGCGCGAAGACGAGACCTTCTTGGAGACTTCGGACCGGAAGCGATCCGCGTCGGCGACGGTATAGCCGGCGACCTCGACCGCGATCCGCATCACATCCTCCTGGAAGAGCATGATGCCATAGGTGTCGCCCAGCAGGCCGGCGATCCGCGGATGCAGGCACTGAAAAGGCTTGCGGTGGACGTGCCGCTCGATGAACTCGTTCTTCATGCCGCCTGAGGCGGGTCCCGGCCGAATCAGGGACAGAGCGATCGCAAGGTCTCTCTTGCTGCGGACCTTCAATCCGCGGAGAAGTTGCCGCATGCCGGGCGACTCGCTTTGGAACACGCCGAGACTGTCCCCGGCGCTGAGCATGTCCGCGGTCTTGGAGTCGTTCGGATCGAAACGCAAATCGCCGTTGCCGTTGCGGCGGGGATCGATGACCTGTATCGCTTCGTTGACCGTCGAGAGGGCGCGGTTGCCCAGCAGATCGATCTTCACCAGGCCGACCGCCTCCGCGGCGTCCTTGTCATACTGCATGATGACAACGCCTTTGTGGGCTCGTTCCAGAGGGGCGATCTCGCACACAGGTCCCGGCGTGACAACGATCCCGCCGCAATGAACGCCAAGGTGCCGGGGGATGTCCACGAGCGTTTCCGCCAGCCTGTACAGAGGCGAGGTCCTTTTGATCTTGCCCTCGCGCGCCAATTGGTTGATCTGCACGGGTTCCAGGCCGAGCGCCCGGCCGACGTCGCGAATCGCGCTGCGAAGTCGGTAGCGGTTGACGTTGCAGACCATGGCGACCCGCTCGAAACCCCAGTGCTCGTAGCAGAACCGGATCACTTCATCCCGCCTCCGCCAGCACAAGTCGATGTCGATATCGGGACAATCCGTCCGGCCCGGATTCATGAATCGCTCGAAATAGAGCCGATTCTCGATGGGACAGACCCGCGTGAAACCCAGCACGTAAGCGATCAGCGAGCCGGCGGCGGAACCGCGAACCTCCACGGGAATCCGGCTGCGCCGGGCGAAATCGATGATCTGGTGGACAACCAGAAAGTAGTCGCTGAACCCGTTCTTTTGCACGGTCGCCAGCTCATGCTCCAGCCGCTGGATGACGGCATGGCGGACCGGGCTGTACTTCCTGGCAAGGCCGAGATGGCAGAGTTTGGACAGCTCCCGGTCTCCGTTGGTCCCCTGGGTCAGCACGATCCGGGGAAGAATCGGCTTGCCGCCCAGCAGCGCCAGGCTGCATCGTTCGACGAGTCGGTCCGCGTTCGCCAGCGCGCGGGGACAGGACCGAAACCGATCCTCGATCTCCTCCACGCGGCGCAACGTGTGAAGGCCCCCCTCTTCACCAGACCCCGGACCGGCGGCGCTCAATTCCCGGATTCTCGTCAGGACCTTCGCGGTCTCGATATCCTCGTTCACCAGCCAGGTCATGTTGGCCCAGACAATCGGCTCGACACCCTGCGTCAAGGCGGATTCCGCTTCCCCTGGATCACGGCAACCCATGAACAGATGGCTCCGAGGGAGCAGATCTGCCAACTCCTTCAACAAGGCCGGGTCGGAACCGATACCAATCACCCCTCGATGATCGATACGCAGTTGCTCGATCAGGTCGAAGTCCGCCGTCAGGTTTCGTGCCGTGGTGATCCGGCACAGATTCCCGTAGCCTCTGCCGTCTTCGGCCAGCAGGATGGCCCTGTGCCTGTCGGTCGAGATCTCCACGCCGACGAGGGGCCGAATACCCGCCTGCTCCGCCGCCCGGCACAAATCCACCGTCCCGGCCATGGAGTTGACATCGGCCAGGGCCGCCGCTCCATAGCCATACTCCGCGGCCCGCTGCACCCACCGAAGCACCGAGACGGAGCCCATCAAAAGGCTGTAGAAGCTGCGGCAACTCAATGCGGCAATGCGCATAGCATCCCCATCGGAATCCACGATCCCCTGTCGAATGTCTATTCCGCCCCATGGGGCGCGACCGCCGGCCGGACCCTCTACGGCGGCAACGCGATCTCGGCCAAACGCGGATACGTCTTCAAGAGTCCCGCCGGGACGGGTTGTTTGCAGCCGCGGACCAGCGCCTTGAGTTCGATGGCATTGGCCAGTTCGGCCCCCCGATAATGATTGTTCGCAATCACCGTCAGCGACTCAAGGGCCTTGCCCAGACCGGCAAGTCGCCCTTGGATGGCGGTGAGTTCTCTCTCGCTGTACAGGTAGTTGTACACCTCGTCCCGGCCGGCCTTGCTGAACCATTTCTCCGCATTTCGCCCATGCATGCGAAAGTAGCCCGCCTTGCCGACCGTGCAGTGCTGCAAGTTGAAAGACTGGCTCGATGTCGGATAGTCCAGATTGCACACGGTGACGCCAAGGTCTTGCAGGACCCCCAGGGACTCGGGGCTTTCCCACGATCGATGACGAACCTCCACGACCAGATGGAAGGCATCCTGGAAGTGACGGACGACTTTCGCCAAGTGCTCCCGGCTTGCCGGAGTGTCCGTGAAATCGTATCGGAACTGCACCAGCAGGTGTTTCAACTTCCCGCTGTCCAGCAAGGGGCGAAATCCATCATGGAACTGCTTCACAATCGTCGGATCGATCTTGCGTTCGTGTGTGAAGCTCTGGTGCAGCTTGGCCGTGAAGAAGAACTCCGGCCATTTCGCCGTCCTCTGGAGCCACGACATCGTGGTTCTCTCGACCGGCGGGCGGTAGAACGAGTTGTTGATCTCGATACAATCCACGAACCCGCTGACGTATTCCAGTTGATCCGCCTTCGAATCCGTGTAGACGATCCCCTCCCAGTCCGGATACGACCACCCCGCGATGCCGATGTACACAGGACACACCATACCATGCCTATCCATTGTCAACGCCCAAAGTATCTATCCCCCAAGTATATGGTTCTTCGTCCATACCGTCAACGAAGATTTTCACATTTTTGAAATTCCATGGAGACTGCCCCTGTTGCGGAATGTTGCGAACACAGTATCCCTGCAGGGCGCCTGCCTGGCGGTCAGCCGGCAAGCACCGCGATGCAGCGGGTCCGCGTCTGAGGGCAGATCGCAACCCTCTTCCGAACACACATGCTCGAGATCGACTACAGCCCAGGCTCAGCCACGGCGTGAAGCTCCAGTTCCCTTTGCACCTGCGTGATCGTGGCCGCCACTTCGGTCGCGTAGTCGCCCTTCACAAGGTCGACCGCCGCGGTCAGGATCTGCTTCATCAGGTCCACCGGGACATCGACGACAAGCCCCTGTGCGCCCGCCAGCATCTGCTTGGACAGTTCCGCACCCTGTTTTGCCAACGCTTCGATCGGATCGTCCTGGCAGAACGCGGCGCCGTACGCCCCCATTTGCGCTCGGAACTCGTTCTCAGCAGCGACGATGAGCGCCGAGGCCGCGGACTCGGCGATCCCCGCGGTCGCGGCGACGTCGGCCGCGTAGGCCTTGCACAGCAAGATGGGAGCGGACCAGCCGCGGGTCTGAGCCGCCAATACCAGACGCTGACCAAGGTCGGCGTCCTCGTTCCAGCACAGGAGCAGGTCAACGGCCGTCTCGATCGCGGTGTGCGCGACGGTGGGCAGCGTCGAGTCGAGGACCGCGTCGGGGTTGGACACGCCGTTGACGAGCAGAAACAGACGTACCGAAGGTCTCAGAACCGCCGCCAGTTCCTCGCTCTTGCGAGTGACGTAACCGCTTGGCGGGAGGCCTGCCGAACTGATATGGGCCGTCTTGTCGGCGCCCCAGGATTCGTTATGGCTTGCGAATCCATAGGCGAGGGCCTTGTCGTTCTGCGATTGGGCCTGGTCGACGAGTTTCTGGAAGTCGTAATGGGTCAGCGTCCACAACGGGTCCCGGTAGGGATCGCCGACCATCGTGTTGAACACGTCCGCCAGGACGGAGCCGTAGATCGCCTGCATGTCGGCCGAGCCCTGCCCGACGGTCCGATGTATGACGTGGGCATGGGTCGCAGAGCCCCATCCGTACACCGGCGTCGGAACGCTCCACGCGAAGACCAGGATAGCGATGACCAGAAGAGCGAGTCGTTTCATGTTCCACCTCCATTAGGCAAATCCCCTGCCCCGCCGCATCCACATTGATACTATCTGAAAACCAGAGGCAGAGGAAGAGAATCTCCGGAATTCCGTTGACATTTGCCGATGGCGGGATACCCTGGTTGGCATTGAGTACGGAGAAGGACCGTGGAGAGCGGTTCCTCTCGTGTCCTTCCCCCAGCAAACCAAGGAGGTGTTGCCGTGAGAAGCTCGTCAATTCGCGTCCTGATCGTGGTAGGCTTGTTCTCGCTGGTGGCGGCGCCGACGCAGGCCGGTCTCTCTCTGTTCAATTCCGAAAATCCGAGCCAGAACGCCGTCACGCGGTCCGCCTGGCTGACGGCCATCGGAATTGAGTCTCCCCAGTATCTCGTGGACTTCGAAAGCGGTTTCACGAACGGCCAGAACATCTCGGGCGTCCCAGGTCTGTTTCCCGCGGGCCTGGTGATCACCGACACGAGCCCGAGCCATCAGGCCATCGTTCGCTCGGGCAGCGGGAGTTTCGGCGGCTCCAACCCGGTCGGGACCTTTGCCCTCTGGCACAACGAAGCCGCCTATCTGTCGCTGGATTTCTCGGCCAACCCGGTTGACTACGTGGCGTTCCAGGACATCGATCAGGCCGCCACGAACGGATTCGTGACGTTCGTGGGAGGCGGGACGGCCAACATCTCGTTCGAAACGACCGCGGTTTCGGGCGACAGCGCCGAGTTCTACGGCATCTTTCGCAGCGATATGCCGCGGATCGCGGTCGTCTGGCTCGACGCCAGTGGCGACGCAAGCTGGGGGATCGACATGATCGAATACGGCGTCGTTCCCGCAGACGCGACCATTCCGGCGCCCGGCGCGGTCCTCCTGGGCGCGGTCGGCATGGGCGTCACAGGCTGGCTTCGCAGACGACGGACGCTCTGATCTGAGAGTCGAACAATTCGTTTGTTGTCGCCTCTTGCGTGCGTTGGAACAGCGCATTCCATCCAGGATGTATCGACAAGGGACTGCCATGAATGCACTTGGGATCGTTGCGGCGGTGTCGCTCGCTGTCTGGCCGTTGACTGCCGGGATCGAGCCGGTGGATATGGCCAGGAGAGCCGAGGAACTCAAATCGCTCCGCTGGGGCATGTTCATCTGCTGGTCGTTCAGCACCTTCTCCGGCAAGGAATGGACGCCGGGAGTGACCGACGTGAGCTTCTTCAAGGCCGCCGGTTGCGACACCGACCAGTGGGCCCGCACCGCCAAAGAGGCCGGCATGGGCTACATCCTGTTCCTCACCAAGCACCACGACGGGTTCTGCCTCTGGGACACCGCGACCACCGACCGCAAAGTGACCCGATCGCCGCTGGGTCTGGACGTGCTCGCGAAGCTGCGACGAAGTTGCGACGCGCACGGCATCCGATTGGCCCTCTATTTCTCCGAGGGCGACTGGACCTGGCCCGGCGCGGTCGACGGTCAAGGCGGACGCGCAGGAGGGGGCAGGAACCCCGAGATGAAGAAGGCCCAGCTCAGAGAGCTGCTCACGCAGTATGGTCCGATCGAGTACATCTGGTTCGACCATGCCGTCGGCGACGGGGGCCTCGCCCACAGCGAGACCGTCGCCTTCTGCAAATCGCTTCAGCCCGGCTGCTTCATCGGCTTCAATCACGGCGACCAGCAAGGGGCGGACATCCGCCTCGGCGAGTTGGGTCGTCCGGGCCCGTTGAACGACGCGACGGCCGCGGGGCCCTACATGAAGGACGCGCCGAGCCCGCAGTATCTGCTTGCGGAGTTCACGTATCCGATCCTGCCGCCGCACGAGGGCGGCGCGATGTGGTTCTATTCGCTGCCCAAGCACGACGGGCTATGCCACCCTGCGGAAAAACTCTACGAGGACTATCGAGGCGCGGTCCGGTTCGGCAACCTGTTCTCGCTCGACGTCGGTCCCGATTACGCAGGCCGGCTCCGCGAAATCGACGTGCAGACTCTGCGAAAGGTCGGCGAGATGATTCGGGAACAAGTCCCGCGGCCCGGCGATTCGTAGAGACGCTAATCGACATGCCAGAGCGGCTGCTCCGAGGGATTCAGTCCACGCAAACCTGGCTGGAAGCACGTTATCAAGACGACTGTGGACCGGACGAGGAGGCCCTGGCCTGAACCAGGTGTTCGACTACCTCCTCGCTTCGGGGCTTCCGACGGCAACTTCGAGGGGGCGAGATGCGGAGTGAACGACCCGCGAAACTGTGGCAAAGTCGTTGTGTTCCCAGAAGCCGATCGTGAACTGGGCGGGAACTTGGGTCAGATGTTTGTTCAGCTCCTTCCGCCCGAAACCGAAGACCGTCATCTCGCGATTCATCGGCCAGTAGGAATCGATCCGGTCATCGTCCTCGTGGTGAATCAGATAGAGGACCCGCTTCATTTGGGCATCGCAGAAGTAGAGCCATTCGCCAGTCCCCGCTTGCCCCTGGAGGTCTCCGTCCCAACGAACACCTGCCGGCGTTCGGGTGCCGTCACATCGGACGCAGTAGTCCGTGTCCTCATTGAGCTGTCCCCCCGGCGTGCCTTCGTATAGAAACCAGTAGGGGCGATCTGCTTTCAAAACCGTCATCCGTGCGTGGGTCGGGAAGATGTCCCACTGGCAGGCCCATTTGCCATCCTGCGACTCCGAGGCAATCGTGGCCTTGACAGGGCCGGGCGTCACGAGCCGGCTGGTGCAGCCTTCGCCGCCGGGATGGAAGTGGCCTTCCGGGTGAACCAAGTTCGGGATGCCGCGATACTTGCCGCCCGAGCCGCTCTTGCTCACGGGCCCCTCGCCGGGATTGTAGGAGAGCCAGTCGTTGCCGTCGCGATCCTCTATGCTCGCGAACCCTGCTCCTCGCTTGTGGTAGTAGTAGGTGGCCAGCGACGTGCTGATCTTGAAGCTATCTTGTCCCTCGTGATCGACGTCCTCGACAACGACACCCGGCGTGACCTTCGCGGCCGGATGGCGGAAATCGAAGTAGACATGAAAACCCTGAGCCGCCTGCGTACCCATCCGCTTGGGAAGCATGAAGATCAGCGTGCCCTTCACAGCCGTCCTGGGGTCATAATCAGGGGCCCTCTCGAACTGAATGGAGGTCACCTCCTGCCTCTTCTGCCCCGGCGCGGCGGCTTCAAGAACCCGGAATTCCGGATCGCCACCGGGAGCAGTCCGACCCAATGGCGCGAGCATTCGCGTCAGGTCCAGGGGCACTTCCACCACGAAGATCTCCCGATCGAAGCCGGCGGCGCCGACACGGATAGGAACGACGTACTCCCAATCGCCGAACCAGAGGCCTGCGAGCGGACGGTTCTCCCACAGCTCAACGGGCTGATAGGGGCCGCTCCAGTTTGCGCCTATGATGTCGATGTCGCCGTCGGAACCGATATCACCCACCTGGATGCCGTGCGAGCCCTGGGTCGATAGGACCTGCCTGTCCCAGGCGGCCCCTTTGTCCCGATTCAGGAAGACGACGACTTCGTCCGGGTCGTCGCCCTGGTGCATTTCGGAGATCGCGATGTCAATCCTCCCGTCGCGGTTGAAATCGCCTGTCGCCAGGCCGTGAACGACGCACTCGATGCGCTCGACCATCACGTGCTCGGTCCAACCGCCCTGCTTGGGGTCAACGGGGGCTTCGAACCACGAGAGCCGATGCCAGTTGCCCTTGAGTTCCGAGGGCGCCAGCACGATGTCCGGCCGGCCGTCGCCGTTGAAGTCGGCCACTTCGACGCTCGCGCTCGGATGCCAATCGCAGAACTTGTGGGCTTGCCAGGCGCCGTCGAGGACCCGACCGTCGTTCTCGAACCAGATGCCGCCGATCACCACGTCCGGGTCGCCGTCACGGTCGATGTCGCCCAAGGCAAGCCCCTCGCCGTGCGGACACTCGATGATCCTGTGCGTCCACTTGCCCCCCGCCTCCTGTCGCCACAGATATACCTTGTCGCCGGCCTTGGCCCCGAAATCCGACTGGTCCCGCGTGACGATGTCGAGCCGGCCGTCCCGGTCCAGGTCGGCCAGTTCGATGTCATGCGTCTTGTGGTCGGCCACCCGGCGAGCGACCCATGGCCTCGAAGCGGGGTCTGCCGCCGGGAGCGGGTTCTCGTACCAGACCAGACCGCCCATGACGATGTCCAGATCGCCATCGCCGTCAACGTCGCCGGCTTCGCCATCGACCGTATTGTAGCCCCCATCGGCGATGATTGCCTTCGTCCAGTGGGGATACCTGTACCAGACCAGCGGCCCGGCCTGTCCGCCGATGATAATGTCGGGAAATCCATCCCCGTCGATGTCCGCGATGATCTTGGCCCAGGGGTTCTTGACGCTATCATCGATGGTCATTCGCTCGAACGGGGTTTGCCCGGCGGCCGAGAGCAGCCCCGTCCACACGACGACCACGCCGAACACACAAATGCGTCTCATTTCCCATCCTCGTACTGAATCAAGACCATGATTCCAGGCCAGTTCACTTCCATGCCGTGAACCATCTGGCCGTCGATCAGCGGGGTCTTGCCCGTCGTCAGTGTGTTGACGCCCGGCTTGAACACGTCCATCCGGCTCACCGGCACACGATGGAAGTAGTACTGATAATTGGGGCCTTCGCTCTCGAAGACCTTCGTGCCATTGATCGAGATGCCGCGCATGTAGCCGGGACTCCAGCTCGACCAGACGAGCTGCGCCGCGACGGCCTTCTTCAGATCGCCCGAAACGTCGAAACGCTCCGACTTTTCGCCCGCGCGGGTCGCCCATTTCTTGGGGATGTCGTAGGGCTTGCACAACTCGACCGAGAAGCCTGGGCGCTCGAAGGCCACATCCGTCACGGCGGGCGTCATGATAATCATCCCGCTGCTGTCGATGACCCGCGCCGAAAGGGCCATCGGCTGCCTCTGGTCGGGCGTCCAGGACGTGTCCCAGGTCACCTGCCAGGGAGCCTCCCGGGCCGAGCCGATGTGGTTCATGATCCTGCCGTGGAAGAAATGGTAATGCCACTGCGTGTAGAGCCCGTCGCCCTCGTAGTTGACGTCCTCATAGTGCCCGACGTAGTCCACCTGCGTGACCTTGCCGGCGGGGCTGGTCGCCTCGACTTCGAGCCGGACGCTCAGACCGAGCTTGGCGCCGGATTCCAGCGAGGTGATCTTGCCGGTCGGGTGGGGCTTCTTCGCAGGGTCATAGTATACGCGAAAATGCACGCCGTAGACGAGGTTCTGTGGCCATTTCCACGGGTGCTCCGGGTCCACCCGCATGCGGAATCGGTTGCCCGAGCCACTCTTGAGGAACGCCAGCGGGACGGGTACCGCCGGGTAGATATGGTGCTGATACTCCCACGGGGGGTAGGCGATCGCCTCGGCCTCCGGGACGCTGATCCACGGATTGCCGTTGATCTCGATGGCCAGACCTCGGGTGCACTCGTGGCAGAGGATCTTCTCGATGACGACCTCGGCCCGGATCGCATGTTCCAGGTCGAAATCCTGCGGGAGTACCATGGGTGCATTGATGTAGCCATGGGCCCAGCCCCGATCCGGATGCTCCTGGCCCTCCTTGCCGCCGACGCAGAGCGATCCGCCGGCGTCGCCCTGCTCATTCCACCACAAGTACTCGCGAAACACGTCCCCCGGCGTCGGTCGGGAGAATCCCACCGTCACCGAACCCGCCAGGCCCCACGCAATCCAAAGAACAAGCCATTTCGCTTTCATGCCGAGGTCGCCTCCAATTCCATGAGAAACAGGCTCTGGGGGCCGCGTCCTTCCGCAGGCCCGAGGACAGGAGATCCTAGAGGACCATGCGGAACGCTGCGATCGTCTTGTCCCTGGCCGGCCGGCATCCCCAGAGATGCGATAGGATTTCCACAATCGCCCGATTCGGCGGAGCCCTGCAGACTCCAGCGGACGCAGCATACCCCGCGTCGTCACAGGACGCAACCGATTTGCCCGATCTTGCGACGAACATCCTCGCGAAGGCGAACAGGCGGAACGCTCGTACGTATGAACCTCCGGAATGTCCCGTGCTTGGGGTCGGGATGTCGCGACCTGGGTCGGCAATTCAGTATTTTTTCGCAGCCCAATCCGGGGAAAAACATTTGCCTGTCCCGACGCAGGGGACTACAATGCCAGAAGGCTAATCTCAATCCAAAATGATAGCTTAAGAGAAAGGAGTCCGGAGATGGCCAGAAACCAATTGAAGGGTTCATGGACCAAAGACGATGTGAAGGAACTCAAGAAGCTGTTCCCGAACCGCCCCACCGCCGAGGTCGCGGCCGAACTGGGCCGCCCCACGGAGGCCGTCAAGAAGAAGGCCTCCAGAATGGGACTTCGCAAGTCCAAAAAATACATGAAGGGCCTGGGTCGCACGTGACCGCCTGATCGCGTCCGTCTCACCCTGCCCAACTCAGCCGAACGACCTGGACGAGGGGAGAATCGACACCCCGGTCGGTAGTGGTCTCGTCGGCCAGGAGACTCTTCGAAGGCGGGGCCGCGCGGACGGCGGGGGTATGAGCCGGAGGACGCATCTCCATGTACGCCTGCAGGAATCCGGCTCGCGGCCTTCTGCGACTCGGGTTCTCAGGCCGAAGGCCACCGCAAGTCCGCGCGAGTTCCCCTTGGCCGTCCAGGGGCGGTGTTGCCCGTCATCCGCCGCATCCGCCCTGCGGTGCAGTCAATTCCCTTGACAGCTTTCCCTATTCCCGATATTCTCGCGGCATTGACCTTGCCCAGATTATTCCTGTATTTCGCTTGGTTTGGGAGGCAGCATTTTGAGAGTACTTTCGGGCATTCAACCGTCAGGACGGCTGCATATCGGCAACTATTTCGGCGCCATGCGGCAACACCTGCAACTGCAGGCGCAGCATGAATCGTTCTACTTCATCGCGGACTACCATGCGCTGACGAGCAATCCGTCGCCGCAGGCCATCGCCCAACACACCATCGATGTGACGATGGACTACCTGGCGCTGGGTCTGGACACTGAAAAGACCGTGTTCTGGCGGCAGTCCGACGTGCCGGAAGTGATCGAGCTGGCTTGGCTGCTCTCCTGCGTAACCCCCATGGGCCTGCTGCAGAAGTGCGTCAGTTACAAGGACAAAATCGCCCAGGGCCTCAGCGCCAATCATGGGTTGTTCGCCTATCCCGTGCTCCAGGCGGCCGACATCCTGATCTTCCAGTCCAATCTCGTCCCGGTCGGGGCCGACCAGAAGCAGCACATCGAGGTGACCCGCGACATCGCCCTGCGTTTCAACAACGCCTACGGCGAGGTCTTCACGCTGCCGGACGATTACATCATCGAGTCTGTGGCCGTGGTCCCCGGCGTGGACGGCCGCAAGATGAGCAAGAGCTACGGCAACACGATCGAGATCTTCGAGTCCGAGAAAAGCATGAAGAACAAGATCATGCGGATCGTGACCGATTCGACGCCGGTCGAGTCGCCCAAAGACCCGGAGAAGTGCAACGTTTTCGCCCTGCTGAAGCTGGTCGCCTCGCCTGAGGAGCTGGCCCAGTGGGAACAGCGCTACCGCGCCGGCGGCATGGGGTATGGCGAAGCCAAGAAACGTCTGGCGGAACTGATGATCGACTATTTCAGGCCTTACCGGCAGAAACGGGCGGAACTCGAGAGCAACATGGACGTGGTCGATGCTGTGCTCCGCAAAGGGGCTCAGCGCGCCCGGGCCGCGGCGCTCCCGACGCTCCTGAAGGCCCGCCAAGCCGTGGGGCTGGGAGACAAACGATGAAAGACACAGAAAAGCTCGTTACGGTCGCACGATACGAAGACTACATGAAAGCGGATCTGGCCCGTCAGTGGCTTGAAGACGAAGGCATCAAGGCGGTGGTCACCGGCCAGAACGCAGCCAACGTCTATGGCGGCGTCCCGGCGGTGAGCGACATCGAACTTCAGACCCTCGAGAGCCAGGCCGAGGAGGCCCGCCAGGTCCTGGAGGACGCTGACCGGCAGGTCTCCGACGAGGGCCAGGATCTCGAAGAGGAAGATTGGAGCGAGGATCCGGACGGACCGCAGGAGTGACCCTTGGCTGATTACCGCGTCAATCTCGACATCTTCGCCGGCCCGCTCGACCTGCTGCTGTACCTGGTCCGCAAGGAAGAGGTGGATATCTACGATATCCCCATCGCCGCCATCACCGACCAGTATTTGCAGTACGTCGAGATCATCAAGCAATTCGACATCGATCTGGCGGGCGATTTCCTGGTCATGGCCGCGACCCTCATGGAAATCAAGTCGGCCATGCTCCTTCCGAAGGACGAGCCTGAACAGGCGGGCCAGGAGAATGCCAGCGACCCGAGGGCCGAGCTGATCCGCCAGCTCCTGGAATACAAGAGGTTCAAGGACGCCGCGAATCTGCTCGATGCCGCCGCCGAACGGCACCAGGAACGGTTCGGCCGCCCGACCAGTCTTATCGATCGGCTGGTCCCCGACGCGGAACCCGAAATCGACATGGACCAGGTCAGCATCTGGGACCTGCTCGAAGCATTCGATACGATCTGCAAGGCCACCGGCACCAGCTCCTACACCGGCCACATCCGCGACGACACTCCGATCGACCTGTATCAGATCGAGGTCTTGAGCCGCCTCCAGACGGAAGGCCCGCTGACGTTCGCACGGATCTTTGATGCACGGCCCAATCGCCTGGTGATGGTGGGGATCTTCCTGGCGGTCCTGGAACTCATCCGAGACAAGCTTATCTGGGCCGAGCAGGAGGAGTCCTCGTCGCAGATCTTTCTGCGATCGCTCACCGACGAGCCGGCCGAACAGGCCGTGCAGCGGGCCATCATGGCCTTCGACGAGAGCGAAACCGAGACCGTGGAACCCCAGGCCCAGCAGGCCGAGCCCCCGACCGAACAGCAAACCGCCTCCACGCCTCCCATCCCCATCGTGGAGCTGCCGGCGAAATCCCGCGCTCGAGCCGAGACGGAGGACGACGGGCCGGAGGATGAAGATCTGGACGATGACGAATTCGACTGGGGCGAAGAACTCGACCTCGATGGAGCGGGTGATGATACCCCGGCCGATGACGACTTGATACTGGGCGAACCCTGAACATGGAAAGGATGACCTCATGGCAGGCAACGTAATCGAACTCTCGGACGCCAGTTTCGATGAGACGGTGCACAAAGCGACCGAGCCGGTCCTTGTGGACTTCTGGGCGCCCTGGTGCGGGCCCTGCAAAATGCTGACGCCGATCATCGAACAGGTCGCCGACGAGTTCGCGGGCAAGGCCAAGGTCTGCAAGCTCAACACGGACCAGGCTCGCGACACCGCCGTCGAGTTCGGCATCAGCGCGATCCCGACGGTGATCCTGTTCAAGGGCGGCCAGATCCAGAAGAAATGGGTCGGATTGACCAGCAAGAAAGAACTGAGCGACCATATCAGCAAGCTGCTCTAGAACCGCGCCGCCGGGCGTCGGAGGTTGGATGTCTCACAGAATCGTAAGCAAACGGCAGATCGGCGAAGACGTCTTCTGGGCCGAGGTCCAAGCCCCTTTGATCGCGGCGGCTCGCAAACCCGGCCAATTCGTCATTCTCAGCATCGACAGTGACTATTCCGAGCGGATTCCCCTGACGATCGCAGGCGCCGACCCCGCCCAGGGCACCATCGAGCTGATCTGGCAGCGAGTGGGCAAGACCACCGCGGAGTTGGCCGATCTGGCAGAAGGCGGCGCGATCGGCAACATCGCCGGGCCGCTGGGCACCCCCACGCATATCGACAACTTCGGCATCGCAGTCTGCGTCGGTGGCGGAATCGGAAATGCCCCCCTGCTGCCGATCGCCACAGCCCTCAAGAGAGCGGGCAACCGCGTCATCTCGATCCTCGGCGCACGCGACAAGAGCCGCATGATCCTGGAGGACCGCTTCGCCGAAGTCAGCGACGAACTGATCGTCTGCACCGACGATGGTTCGCACGGACGAAAGGCCCTGGTCACCGAGCCGCTCAAGGAGGTCTGCGCCCGCGACCCGAAGCCCGGCCATGCTTTTGTCATCGGGCCCACTCCCATGATGAAGTTCTGCTGCCAGGCGACGCTGCCGTTCGGCGTGCCGACCCAGGTCTCGCTCAACACGATCATGATCGACGGGACCGGCATGTGCGGCGGCTGCCGCGTCGAAGTGGACGGCAAAGCCAAGTTCGTCTGCGTGGATGGCCCCGAGTTCGACGGTCACAAGGTGAACTTCGACCTGATGATCAAACGCCTGGGCGCGTACAAGAAATTGGAGCAGCAGGCCCACGAAAGCTACAAACAGCATCAATGCCGAATCGGCCTGCACGGATAGGCGATAGCGGCAAGGTGGGCTCCGCCCGCCGTTTCCTCTGAGGATTCCCCAGTGACTCAGGAAGAACGAACGCAGTTGTTGCACCAATTGGTGCAGAAACAGAATGATGTCGGGCTCAAAGTCAAAGACCGCCTGGCGATCCCGGCGCAGGAAATGCCCCAGCAGGACCCCGCCGTGCGACGTCGCAACGTCAGCGAGGTCGCCCAGGGTTATACCCAGGAGCAGGCACGGATCGAGGCGATGCGCTGCCTGCAGTGCCGCAACGCACCTTGCGTGGCGGGTTGCCCGGTGCGGATCAACATCCGCGACTTCGTCGGCGCCGTCGCTGAAGGCGAGTTTGGCAAGGCCCTGGACATCATCAAGGAAAGCTCCCTGCTGCCGGCGGTGTGCGGACGCGTCTGTCCGCAGGAGGTCCAGTGCCAGGAGAAGTGCACGGTGGGCCTGAGTCTCAAGGACGTGTCGAAAGCCGTCTCTATCGGCCGGCTGGAGCGGTTCGTGGCCGATCTCAACCAGAACGGCGCAGCGAGCCCGGCCGTGGCCCCGCCGACAGGCAAGAAGGTGGCAATCATCGGCTCCGGCCCCGGCGGCATCGTCGCGGCTGCGGACGCACGCAGGGCCGGACACGACGTGACCGTCTTCGAGGCCTTCCACAAGCCCGGCGGCGTCATGCTCTACGGCATCCCCGAGTTCAGATTGCCCAAGGCCATCGTGCAGAAGGAACTGGAGACGCTCAAGAAGATGGGGGTCAGGATCGTCACCAACTTCATCGTCGGCCGCACGCGAACGATCGAGCAACTCATGAAAGAAGACGGTTTCGACGCGGTCTATATCGGCGTCGGCGCGGGCCTGCCCAGCTTCATGAACATCGAGGGCGAATCCCTCATCGGCGTCTACAGCGCCAACGAGTACCTGACGCGAGCGAACCTGATGAAGGCCTATGACTTCGGCAAAGGAGCCGACACGCCGATCGCGGTCTCCAAGCGAGTGGCGGTGGTCGGCGGCGGCAACGTCGCGATGGACTCGGCCCGCACCGCTGTCCGCCTGGGCGCCGAGAAGGTCTATCTGATCTACCGCCGGACCGAGGCGGAGATGCCTGCCAGGGTCGAAGAAGTCCACCACGCCAAGGAGGAAGGAGTCGAGTTTCACCTGCTCCAGAATCCCAAGCGGATCCTGGGCGACGCGGCGGGCAACGTCACCGCGATCGAGTGCCTGCGGTACGAGTTGGGCGAGCCCGATGCGAGCGGCCGTCGCCGGCCCGTGGCGATCCCGAACTCGGAGTTCCAGATCGAAGTCGACACGGTGATCATCGCGATCGGCAATCTGGCCAACCCGCTGATGCGACAGACCACGCCGGGCCTGGAATTCAACAAGTACGGCAACGTCGTGGTCGACGAGCAGTGCCGGACCTCCATGCCGGGAGTCTTCGCCGGCGGCGACATCGTCCTGGGCGCCGCAACGGTAATCCTGGCCATGGGCCAGGGCCGAACCGCCGCCGCGGCGATGAATGAGTACCTGGCTGGGAAGTAGGCTCCACGCCGCAGACGGTGTCGGATTTCCCAAGCTGCAGGCCTGCATGACTCTGGAAGAGGTTCTCCCCGATCGCTGCGGGTTCCTGCTTGACAACAGGGGCTCCGACCGATATCATCCGGCGGTTTCGTAGTCTTGGAGGCCCGGAACCCGGCAGGAGCGTCCTGCGAGACTTCCGGGCTCTTGGAGGATATCGCCCTGACCGGCGGCCGCCGAAACCTCAGGGCGATGGTGGGGATCGTGCGGGATCGCAAGGGCGCAAGGAAAGCAGGATGGAAGTTAAACCTTTCAGAGCGTTTCGGTTCGATCCGCGCGTCGTCGGCGACGTGGGAAAGTGCATTGCGCCGCCCTACGACGTGATCAGCGACGCGGAGCGGGAAGTGCTCTACCGTCGGAGCGAACACAACATCGTTCGCATCACCCGCGGCAAGACGACCCCCTCCGACAATGGGCAACACAATCAATACACGCGTGCCGCCGAGTTCTTGCAGAAGTGGATCGCCGAGGGGGCCCTCAGGCCTGACGACAAGGACACCATCTATGGGTACGTCCAGGACTTCGAACTGGACGGCGTCGCCTACCGCCGGCTGACGTTCATCGCCCTGGGCAAGCTCGAAGAGTTCGGCAAGATCGTCCGTCCGCACGAACAGGTGTTCGCCAAGCCCGTCCAGGACCGTCTGAACCTCAAGAAAGCGACCGCTGCCCGATTCGGGCTGGTTTTCATGCTCTACGACGACCCACAGGGCGTCGCCGACAAGGCCGTCGCCAAAGCTGCTGAGAGCAAACCGCTGATCGACTTTGTGGACGACCACGGCGTCCGACACCAGCTTTTCGCCATCTCCGACCAGGGCGACATGCAGGCCATCGAGCAAATGATGGCCGACAAAAGCGTCATCATCGCCGACGGCCACCACCGCTACACGACCGGCCTGACCTACATGCGAGAGAGCGGTATCCCCGCCGCGAAGTACCAGATGCTCGCCTTCACCAACACCGCCCAGAAGGGCCTCGTCGTGCTGGCGACCCACCGCGTCGTGGGCGGTCTCGACGGCTTCAACTGGCAGGAATTCGTCTCGCGTCTGACGCCGGGATTCACCGTGATGAAGATCGGCAGCAAACCGGACATGCTCAAGATCATGAAGGCCGTGCATGAAAAGGATGAGACTCCCCTGGGCATCTACCTGGGCGACGGCAAATTCTGCGTCGCCGTCCTCAAGGACAAATCGCTCATGAAGGCCGCGGCCCCGGACAAGAGCGAAGCCTGGCAAACGCTCGATGTCGCGGTGCTTCAGAAGCTCATCCTGGAAGGCATCCTCGGCCTGGACGAGGAGAAGATGGGCGACCCCAGATACGTCGAGTACGTCAAGGACATGCCCAACGCCATCGACGAGATCATCCGCCAGGTGGACTCGGGCCGCAAGCAGGTCGCGTTCTTCACGAATCCGGTGAAGATGAAGCGACTGGCCCAGATCACCGACGCCGGGGAACGAATGCCCCACAAATCAACCTACTTCTACCCGAAGATGTACACCGGGTTGACCATCCAAAAACTGTGACTGTTGGAGACCCCAAATGGCAGACTGGAAAAACCCGCCGAGATTGTTCATCCCAGGACCTGTGAAGGTCAATGACGACGTCCTGCAGCAACTGGCCCGTCCGACTCTTGGCCATCGTGACAAGGAGTACGGCGTGCTCCACGGCGAAGTCGCGGACATGCTTAAGAAGCTGCTGTTCACGAATCAGTACATCTTCCTCTCGACCTCCAGCGGCTCAGGCCTCTGGGAGGCCTCGATCCGCAACTGCGTGCACCCTGACGAGACGGTCCTGGCCACCTGCTGCGGCGCGTTCAGCGACAAGTGGGGCGACGTCGTGAAGGAGTGCGGACGCAAGGTCGATCTGCTCAAGGTCGAATGGGGCAAGCCGACGCTGCCCGAAGAGATCGACGCCAAGCTCTCCGCCGGCAAGTACGCCGCGATCACGCTGATCTACAACGAAACCAGCACCGGTCTGATGAACCCGATCTACGACATCGCCAAAATGATGAAGGCCAAGCACCCGAACGTGCTGGTCTTCGTGGACGCCGTCAGCGGCATGATCGGCCAGCCGATCCACTTCGACGACCTGGGCTGGGACGTCGCGTTCGCCTCGGTGCAGAAGGCGTTTGCCCTGCCGCCGGGCTTCACGGTCGCCGCCGTCAGCAAGCGGGCAGTCGAAAAGGCCAAGAGCGTGCCGGGTCGCGGGTACTACTTCGACTTCATCCAGTGGGCCAAGGCCGCCGAGAAGAACCAGACGCTCGTGACCCCGAGCATCCCGCACATCATGGGCCTGCACTATCAGTGCACGAAGCTCGTCAAGGAGGGTATCGAGAACGTCTGGGCACGACACAAGAAGATGGCCGATTTCTGCCGGGGCTGGGCCAAGAGCAAGGGCTTCGAGCTGTTCTGCGACGAGAAGTACGCCTCGAACACGCTGACCACGGTCAAGAACACCCGCGGCATCAACGTCGGCGACGTCATCAAGGCCGTCAAGGCCAAACACAACACGATCTTCAGCGCCGGCTACGGCGACCTCAAGGACAAAACCTTCCGCATCGCCCACATGGGCGACATCACACTGGCAGAAGTGCAAGAACTCTGCGGCTGGATCAGCGAAGAAATCGGCTGAGCTATAAGAGGCATCAACTCTCGTTCTTCAGGGGCGGCCTTCCACAAGGATTGCCGCCCTTTTCCGTTCTATGCCCTGCCTCGCCTGGAAGGGCTTGTTGTGCGTCGTTCGCGACGGCGTTTTGAACCGCGCGTCGACAATAGCGCACAAGACGAGAGATTTCTCTCGGTCGCGAAACAGATCCTTCACTCCGCTACGCTGCGTTCAGGATGACAAGACCCGCGCACGAATCAACTCGAATCCGTATGACACGGTGTGGAGGGCCGTCCTGCCGGCATAACACGCCGATGGGCAGAACAGAACGGTGGGCTAAGCCCTCCACTTACAGTAGCATGACTGGCTATGCAGGCTTCTTTCTTTGCCGTCTTACGATTTCCGCCAACGATCTCAAAGCCTGATTCACGGAGTCGTGATCGGGAAAGATCTCGGCAACGTCCGGCTCGATGACCACAATGTTGGTTCCTTCCGAGTATTTTTTTGCGTACTTTCCCTGAACACCTTTGCTGAAATCATATTCTTCAAGCATGTCCGGATCTTCCTGCATATTCGAACAGCAGCATTCCTCGCCCCTCAGAGTCAGTTCGCGGTTCTCGATGGCAACGCCTACGGGCATTGAACGATGTTACAGTACAACAGCCGCCAGGTCCAGTCTCTCGGTCCAGCAATCCTATTCGCACAAGGAGCGGGGCCGCTTTGTTGTTTCCGACTTTGCCAGTGGCGCCACAGACCTTATAATCGAGACTCGTGAAAACAGCGTGTGCCACTTTTGTCAGGAATGCGGCATGGATTTGTCGATCATCATACCCGCTTTCGAAGAAAGCAGGAAGATCGCCCGGGACATCAAGGCTGCGGCGGAGTTTCTGGAGGGCAACTCGCTCAAGGGGGAAATCATCGTCGTCGACGACGGCAGCCAGGACCGAACCGCCGAAGCGGCGCGGGAAGTCCGCGTCCCGCAGGGCGTGCAACTCAACGTAATCCGCTATGAGCAGCATCGAGGCAAAGGCTACGGCGTCCGAACCGGCATGACCGCCTCGACCGGCAAGCACGCGATGTTCGCCGACTGCGGCCTGTGCATCCCCTACGGCAACGTCCTGCAGGGCCTGGAGATGCTCCAGAGCGGGCAGTTCGACATCGCCCACGGCTCGCGACGGCACATCCAGAGCGACATCCTCCAGGATCAGCCCTGGCACCGAAGGCTATTGTCCCGCACGTTCAAATTCACCGTCCGCACGATGCTCGGCACCCCTCGGGAATTGACCGACACGCAATGCGGGTTCAAGATCTATAAGGGCGACGTGGCGAGGGAACTGTACGGCCAGTGCGTCACCGACGGCTTCCTCTTCGACATCGAGATCATCCTGCGGGCCCGCCGCAAGGGCTATCGCATTGGCGAGTTCCCCGTCGAATGGGCCTGCGATCCGGACAGCCGGCTCTCCGTCGCCCGCACGCCGTGGCCCCTTCTGGTCGAGTTGTACAAACTCAAGCGAACGATGGCCCGAAGCATGCGGGGGCAATGACGCGGCGCGTTCAGGCGACCAGTTCGCCGGCCTGCCATGTGCCTGCGGGAACGATCCGTTCCGCACGCCCTGTCGCTTCCTCAGCGGGCAGAATGAGCAATCCCCGCACATTCGCGTGCTCGCGACAGAAATCCGTCACCTCGCTTTCGTTCATCACCATGAATGCAGTCGAAAGAGCGTCGCCACTTGCGGCGTCGGGGGCCACCGACCAGGCCGCCAGCTTGCTCTCGGCGGGTCGGCCCGTCCTCGGATCGATGATGTGCCGACCCTTCTCGACGCCCGAGCCGTTCACCGATACGTGCGCGATGTCCAGACGGGCGAGCGTGTGGCTGCGGTCCTTCGGATGGCTGAGCGTCACAGGCCAACCCTTCATCCCGGCGGGCGCGTCGAGGCCCAGAACCGAGCTGTAGCCGCCATGGATCAACGCGCGGTCGATGCTCCATTCTCTCAGAGTCTCCGCCATTCGGTCGACCGCGTAGCCTTTGCCCACGCCTCCCAGGTCCACCCGCACAGGACTGACCAACAACGCCACGGCGCAAGTCGGTTCATCGAGCAGGATCAGATCCATTCCGGTGCGGTCGAGGGCGAACTGCAGCTCCTCCTGCGAAGGCGTTCGGGGCTTCTTGTCCTCGTCTCGCCAGCAGTCCACGAGCATACCCACCGTGACGTCGAAGGCCCCGCCGGTCCGATCGTACATCTCGGCGCTGATCCGCAGGCATTCGAACGTGTCCAGCGAGACGTGCAACGGTCTGCCCGCGGGCAGGTGGTTGATCTGCGTGATGTCGCTGGTCTCCAGATAGCGGCTCAGTGCCTTCTCGATGCGATCGACCTCGTCGAACGCGGCCATCGACGCCTGCTGGGCGTACGTTCGGTCCTCGTACTGGATCATCACCTCGAACGTCGTCGCCATCGCCAGGTGCGAGAAACGATGTACGTTGGGCACCGACGACCAGTCGCTATGGACGAACTGCGTCTGGGGTTGTTGAGGCTTTTCTTTCATGGGCTTCCTCGATCAAAGCCATCGCGTCCGAATGGCGGGCTGCGTGCTCCTCCCAGAGGTCGTTGCGGACGAATCCGACGAGTTTCATGCCCGGCCGGGCCCAGAGGTAATGCGGCTTGGGGAACAGGAACAGGTACATTCGGCGCTGCTCGACGGGCGTCTCCTCGAAGAACACACGTGCCAGCGCACCCTCCAGCGCATCGGACAGCAGAATCAGCGGGCCGACGTCGCGCGGCACTTCGGACGTGTATCCGACATACGGCAGATCACGGAAATACCACGGCAGCGGCCAGTAATCGTTGCCGGGGATCGCGACCTGGAGCCGTCTTTCGAACGAATGCCCCACCCCGATCGTCGCGGCGTAGTCCCTGACCGTGTCCACCGCCGTGAGAATCTCCTCCGTCGGATGGGCATACACGTAGGGGTTGCGACTGTCCGCGCAGTGCATGAAACTCGCTCGATAGGCGAGGAACGCCAGGTGGCCCGCCGCCGCGAGGACGAATGCGGCCACGACCCCGCGGAGGACAGGGTGCTTCGCCCACGCCCAAAGCGACGTGGCTCCGACTCCGGCCAGGAGGATCAGACCGGTCAGGAAACTCAACACGCACCAGGGGGTCTTGTAGGGAATCGCGGAATACACGACGATCATCGCAATCGTGTAGACCGCAAGGAACCGCACAAACGTCGGATCCAGCGAGCCGTCACGGGACCCTCGGACCGCGCCGATCAGTCCGACAACAGCCAGCACGACAATCCAGGCCTCCGTCCAGATCGGGCCGTTGAAGTACCGTGCGTACAGGAGCATCTGCAGATAGTAATGCCACGGATGGACGTGCGCGGTGTTTTCCCCGCCCGCCCGGCTGAAGTAGATCCCATAGGTGCGATAAGAATCGAGGATGCCTTCGGGACGGCGCAGAAACACCGAGTACATCAGCGCGGATACGACGACGGCCGCTGCGATGCCGAACAGGATGTGAAGCCAGTTGACGCCAGCCAGCATGCGCCGTCTCTGGCCCGACTGCAGGAGAACCGTCACGCCCAGGGCCAGCCCCATCGCGCCGAAGGCGATGATTGCGGTCTCCTTCGTGGCGTGCATCAGTCCGGCGAAGGCCCCCGCCGCGAGAACCCAAGGAAGCGACCGGGTCCGCGCGTAACGGTATCCGCAAACGAGCAAACCCAGGGTGAAGCAGGCCAGCAGCATCTCCTGAATGTAATACCGGCTGTAGTAGACCATCGCGGGCGAGAGGGCCGCAAGGATCGCCGCGATCACCGCTGCGGACCCGAGCCCCCGCGTCAGGCCTGCGATCAGCAGAACCAGGAACGTGCCGAACACGACGGGAACGATCCGCAGCGTGGTTTCCGTGATCTCGGCGTACGTGCGGGCGCCCTGCAGGCGAGCGGCGATCAGCGTCGCGTAGTTGAGCGTCGGGCCGTGGTATTCGTGGGGGTCGTACTCGTAGACGCCGGTCTCGATGAGGATGCGGTACTTGTCCGCGTGGACGGCCTCGTCCGTATGCATCGGCCGCATACGCAAACGTGGCGCTCGGAGACTGAACGCTCCGAGCGCCACGACGAGGATCAGACACCAGTATAGCGAGAGCCTCCCGCGGGAGGACCCAATTTGCCCGCTCATTCCACCGGCTTGCCGTAAACATCGACCTCGATGTAGTGGTTCAGGTCGTTGCTCGTGTTGCCGTTGCTGTACAGCCGGACGTAGCGGGCCTTCGGGCTGCCCTGCGAGAGCAGGTCGATCAGCTTGCCCTCGTTGGTCTCGGTGTAGTGCATGTCCTTGCCGATGCCCAGACCCGCGGAGTTGTCGATATCGTTGTTGAACACGGTCTTGACGTCCGTGATGAAGTCCTTGTCGTTCGAGAGCTGCACGACCACGTCGAAGTACACCCGGGGCTGCTTGTGATAGTGCCAGACCACGATGGCGTAGAGCTCGCTCTGCTTTTCGAGGTCGATCGTCACGTGCTGGACGAACGGTCCAAGCTCGACGTAGCTGCCGTCGGCGGCTTCCTTGTCGCCATCGGTGATCATCTCGATCTCGCCGATGATGGGCTCTTCATCGCTGGCGGAAACCGGCTTGCCCTTGGACAGCAGCACGGTGCCTTCGGGCGCCATGAAGGGCGGACGAGCGTGGCCCAGCGGCTTCTCGAGGTTCTCGACCTTCGTCTCCTGCGGCGTGCCGACGAACATCGGCTTGGGGAGCTGGAAGTCCAGCGCGACCATCTTGGCGCCTGCGGCCGGTGCCGCTGCGGGAGCAGGAGCTGCCGCCGGAGTCGTCACGGCGGGCTTGGGCGCTTCGATAGTCGCCGGAGCAGCCGGTTGCTGCGTGCTCGTCTGTGGTGCGGCAGGCGTCTGCGGGGCAGGAGGCTCGTCGCTCTCCTTGCACGAGAGGCCCACGCACAGCGTCGCCACCAGAGCGGCGACAACGACAACTTTCATTAAGGAATCCCACTTCTTTGTCATCTCACTAACCTCAATCATATGAAACCCAGTAGATTCACTCGACCCTGACGTCTCCGCGTGCGAAGCCGATGCGGGTCCCGTCCCAAATAGCCGGAGCGACAATCCTACCGACTCCGCCACCGATTGTCAAGTTGCGCGTGCCGCCATTTTGTTACACATCCCAAGACAAATTCCTGAAGAGGGCAACCTGCGCCGTGCCCCAAGCCCCCCGGCGTACCGATGGCGCCGGGACGAGCCTGATGACTCTTCGACAATCGTCAGATTGGCCGCTTGCAGTTCGGACAGAGGTTCCCCTCCATCGGTAGCATCCCACACACACCGCAGTGGGGACAATCGATCAGCCCCAAAGCGGGTCTGTCAACGCCTCGATCCTGCTGCACATCCACGCGGGGCCCGCCTGCACGGACAGGAACATCGGGAGCCTCCACGGCAGCCTGCAGCGGGATCGCTCCAGCAGGCCCCGTCCCCAGCATGTCACCGGCGTTCCCTCTTGCAGGCGGGACAATCCCCGGGGCCGCATATCCCGAATCCCGCGTGAAGGTGGCTTTCACTCTCTTAGACACCCTGAAATACGGAATCCAGATCGCAGCCGCGAGGAGCGACCTCATGGCTCCCTTTGCATCTGCCACCACCAACTCCTCCGCATCCATTCCGACCGCCACAAGAATGAGCAGCACTGACGCGGCAAAGTCGGCGACCATCAATCCAATCATAATGCCGGGGGCCGACCGTCTCCTGCCAAAGAAGCAAACCAGCGCCACCAGAAGAAAAATGTACAGCCCGACCTGCATGAGGATACTTACGCCGAAGTACACCACGTACCGATCGCTCGGAAGTTCTTGCAAGGCGACGAGACTGAGCACGAACATAATCGGCCCGAGAACCGTGCTCAGAATCAACCCGATGGCCGGCAACACGAGCCAGCCCCCGATACCCATGGGCGCGAGCTGCGGGTCCAGGCCGCCCACAGAATCCCCTCTGGGAGGAGTCAGAACGCCTGTGCGGAGAGTATTGCGAGTAACCACGGCAAATCCCAGAAAGAACGTGCCTCCCGCACAGAGCAGGATCCGCGACACGATGGGGAGTATCTCGTACGCGGAATGGGGCAAGTCCACGCCCAACTCGTTGAGCAAGCGTACTACCGGGAATATGAGAAGATACAGCCAATGGAGCAACAACGCCGTGCAGAAAAGTCCTTTGCCCCTGCACGGCTTCCAGGCGAACGCGAAGATCACCGCCGCCAGGAGAATCGCCGAAGAAATGTAGACCAAGATATCTAAGGGGGTTTCCATAAGTACGTACACTCTGTAGCCCTAAAGAAGCAGGGATCCGGAGATTCCCGAATCCCTGCACGTCTACGCATAAACTTCAGTCCGCCCCATTCACGGACTTGATCCGCCTACTTTGACTGTACGGCAGGCATCGCAACCACCGGCGGCTGCATGCCCGCCTTGGCCAGCACGAAATAGACTACCGCGCCGACGATGAATGCCATCAAGGGAGCCGCGGGAATATTGGCGATGCCCACCAGCGGCGCGATACCGACGACAAAACCGACCGCCCACGAAATCCAGCCGGCCATGTTCACGCCTTGGCGAGGACCGGACCACTTCTGCCCGGACAGGTAGTAGTCCACCAACATGGCGCCGCAGATCGGTCCGAACGAAGCGCCGATGACCGTGAAGACGCCTGCGGCATTTCCTGCCCAGCCGGTCACGGCCAACAGGATGCTCACGGCGGCGCCGATTCCCACGGAGATGAACGGGTTGACCTTGGGAAGCACGGTCTTGAAGCTGTTGGCCGCGATGAAGGAGGAGAAGCACGCGGACGGAAACGCCGCGATCGCCAGCAGCAGACCCATGATCTTGCCTGCTCCTTCGGAGCCCATGATGCGCCCCATGAAACCGGTGTCAGCGGGATTCAGTGCTGCCTGACCACTTTGCCCGAAGGCTCCGGCGGCGATCAGGATGGCGGCTCCGCCAGCCACGATAATGGCCACCGCGATGCCAACCAACCCGCCCATCTGGACGTCCTTCGCATCTCGACTGGCCGTTCCGAAATCGACGCCAGCGGCGCCGGCCGTGGCGAAGAACCCCACGACGAATGTAATGGACAGCGCGATCACGCCGAGGAAATCGAGGCCTGCGGCTGCGGGGGCAGCAGCGGGACTGGCAGCGACGGTCTGAGCCGCGACGAGCTTCTGGCCGTCGAAGTCACCGATACCGCCGATCGTCTTGGCCAGAAGAACCACGAGGATCAGGATCGGAATCAGAGGAAGGAATGTCGCCACTTTCGCAACGTACTGAATGCCTTTGAGTCCTACGAACGCCGCCAGGAGCGCCCACAACACCGCAAGAACCTTCACCGCGGCCGCACTTCCGCCGACGAGGGGCGCCAGAGCTTGCGACGAGAAGTACGCGTTCACGCCCAGCCACCCGAACTGAAGAGCGCCCATGAGGAAGCCGGGCATCAGGAATCCACCCTGCGTGCCATACTGGGCGCTGCCGACGACGTACAGAGGCAGACCCGTCTTCAGGCCGAGCATACCGGGCACATAGTAGAACAGGAAGTGACATAGAACCGCCGCAATGACCAACCCCAGGAGGGCGACGCCTACACCCTGCGACAGCGTGCCGCCGGGGATTGCGGACCCGCCGCTCGGCGCCTGGCTCCAGAAGACGAACCACAGGAAGATGCCCGCGTAGGTTGGGGCGGTGTTCTTGTACCAAGGCGCCCGGTTCGTGGGCGGGTTCGCCTTGGCCATACTGAGGTAACTTGGCAACGTTCCATTACTCATGATCGGCTCTCCTAAATCTACTATCCCGACTCACACTCCCTACACAGAATCAGCGGATGACAGATTGGAGACAGGAAGGACGCGCAGAGCGGAGGTGATCCCGCCCCTGGCCACCGTTGACATGGCGTACCGTCTTCTCCCCATCACTTCTCTCAGCCGCCGAGCCACAATCCCTACGGCCCGCCGCGGCGCCCTGATGCGAGGACGCCGGACCCGCAATCGTTCAAGGCCCGGCCTCTCACCGCGAACACACCCTCCTGCGGCGAATCTACTCCCGGTGCGACATCCGCAATCGAATCGCCAGATACGTATTGAGGATGACCGCAATCGCAAAGATCAGACTGACCCAGCGGTGAATCGCCAGCGTCAGGTGCTGCCAATCGGTGCCCAGCAGATGGAACATGCTCACGACGATCGACAGGATCAGGGGCAAAGTCAGGAACATGACCAACCAGAAGGTCAGCTTGTAGACCACGAACGAACAGCACCAGCCCCGGTCGTCGGCCGGCAGGCGGAGCCGCGTCACCCGTCGCAGCAGCCGCGTCAGCCAGGGGCAGTCGGACGCTGTGAACCGGTGCCCTCCGGCCCAGGTGATCGCCAGAATCGCCAGACACAGGGCGAAGATCGGCGCGAACGTCGCGTGGATGTACATCAGGAATCCCGAGATGTGCTCGCCCTTGACCAGCGTCGGGTAGAACCCGGTGATCGCCAGGACGAGGAAGCAGAACACGGCCACCAGGTAGCAGAGCTTCTTCAAGGCGCCCAGGAGGCTGGACCGCTGCTCGATCAGCAGCAGACTGAATACGTGGATGCCGCCCGAGACCGGACAGCGGGTGCCGCCGGCCGGGGTCAGGAGCCAGTGCAGGGCGATGCCGACGAATGTCACCAACAGAGCGACGATCGAAACCGTTTGAAACATCCTGAGTACCCATCCATTGATTATGGATTACTGATGACGGACAATTGCCGACGATCCGTCATCAATCATCAATACGTTCAGTCCTGTTCCGAGAGCACCTTGGCCACGGAACCCAGGGCCTTGAGCCCGTACAGCAGCAGGACGATTCCAATCACCGCCGACGCGCCGATCGCGATGACCTTGAACCACGGCCGGAAGATGAAGGAAAAGGCGAAGAACCACGTGCGGGCGTGCGACGCCTTCTGGAACTCGTACTGCGACTTGACCAGACTGGCGACGGAGGCAATCGGCGAATCCACGCCCACCTGGCCGAAGAAGAACGGGGATTTCGTCGAGTGGCAGACCGTGCACTTGCCGACGCCCAGCGACTGCGCCGCAGGGCGAACGCCGTGAGCCATCGCCCAGGCGTAGGGCGCCGCGGCCGGATGGCCTTCGCGGCTCTTGAGAGCCCCGGCCTCGTCCAGTTCATACAGCATGCCGCCGGTAATATAGACGGGCTTGGCCTGGCCGGCCTGCGTCAGGGCCTTCAACGCCTCCCCGACCTGCTCTTCCTTCAATTCGCTCCAATCACCGGTTGGGGCGGGCACAACATTCCTCAGCACACCGCCGACAACCTTGGTGACCACGGCCAGTTCGACAGGCTTGACGCCGTCGTTCGCGTCCAGCACGCCCCAGAAAGCGGGCCAAACCATCTTGTGGGGTCCGATCTTGGCTGGACGATTCGGATCGGTCCACCCTTCTTTGACGAATACCGGAGCCCAAACGTGCGGCAACACGCGAGGCTCTTTGTTGACGTTGATGGTCCCCAAGCGATGGGCCCGCGAGGTCTTGGCCAGCACGGGTTTCTCCGTCGGCCACGGGCCGGAGTGGCACGCGGTGCAGGTCAGCCGGTCGAAGTGGACCGCGGGAATGCCCTTGTGCTCGGGAACCGGGGCGCCCAGCCGGCCGCCGGTCGGCCGGTTGCCGTTCTCGTCGCCCAGATGGCACCCTTGACACGAACTCGTGGCCGCCGTCTCATTGTGGGAATGGGCGTTCTCGCCTTCGTAACCTCGGACGATGTCGTGGTCCAGTCCGTTGCGATGGCAGTCCACACAGGTCAGACCTGCGGTCAGATGGATGTCCTCGTCGGCGGTCCACTTCTCCGTCTTCTGTTCGTTCTCGCCGCAGTACAGGTCGCTGTGGCAGTAGTAACACCGATGATCCGGGACCTCCCGCACGATGTCCATGAAGACGTTGCCCTTGGCGTCGAACACCTTCTTGTCGTATGAGACGCGAGGCGCCTTCTCCTCGGTCTCATCGGGCATGAAAGGATCGTACGTCGGACCCGCATCCGTCACCGAACCGCGAACGCTGGCGAACTCGCACGAAGCGGTGGCCGCCCAGCGGAAGTTGTTCCTGCTGACCTGGACCGCATAACCGGTCGCACCGCCCTGGTCCTGGCCGGGATGCGCATTGTGGCATGCCAAGCAGTTGACCTCCAGTTTTCCGGAGGCGTACTGGGCGCCGATCGCCTCGGGGTCGGTCGGAGTGATCTCCCCGGAACCGCCGCCGGGCATGTGCCGGCCGAAGATCCGAGTGAACTCCGAGGCGGTCAGTCCAAACTGCTCGGGCCGATGCGCTCCCGGCCAGGCCCGGTACGATAAGGGCACTTGAATGCCCAGCTTCGAATCGAAGTACAACCACGGCTGGCCCGGCCGGCCGCTCGGGACATTGCTGTCCACGTAGTTGAAGTGCCAGCCCCCGCGGATCGTGCCGTAACTGTGACATTCTCCGCACGTGAACTGCGTGGAAAACGGCATGGCCAACGGGTCGTTCGGATCGACCAGCGGGCCCTTCCCGCCCTTCTCACTCTCGGTATACAACGGAATCCGGTGAAGCGGGTGGGCCCGGCTGCCGTCGCTCTCGTCACCGAGCAGCTTCGCAGCCTTCTGGGCGGCCAGAACCGGCATCGACAACATCGACGACACGACGAGCGCTGTGATCAGTCTTCGTTTCAAGGCTGTATCAGATCCTTTCTACGGTCCCGGCCGCAAGGCCGGCAACGGACATCAAATACGGACAGGCGGCCTGCGCCACAGGTCAGACCTTGAATTCCTCAGGCTTGAACTCGAGCCTGCGCTGCGCCTCGACGGCCTCGTTGACCTTGAGGACCATCACCGCGGTCTCGTAGCCGACCTCGCCGGGGCAGTTGAGCTTCGCTTTTCCGCGCATCGCGTCGAAGAAGTTCTCCAGGTGCGGCTGGTGATAGGCCTTGCCTTCCATCGTCACCGGGATCTCGTAAGCCGGCGGAGCGCCGGTCTCGCGGACATCCAGCGCCACGGTGGCGTCGGCCTTCTTCTCTTCTTTCTTCGGCTCGGTCACGAAACCCAGCTTGACCCACTTGTCCCAGTCCGTCTGAGAGCTCTGCTCCTTGTAAACCGACCCGCGTGCCGAGGATTCCGAGATCGACAGGGTGCCCTGGTCGCCCATGAAGTTCTCGAAGTAGCCCTGGTTGCTGTTGGTCGTGAGCACCTGGTAGTAGGCGCGAACCGTGCCTTCCTTCGTCTCGAAGTCGAAGATGCTCATGACGGTGTCGTACCACTCATGGGTGTTCTTGTCGTAGTAGTCGGTGCCGCCGCTGGCGATGACGCCCTTGGGCAGGGCATCAAGGAACCAGGCGTAGATGTCGATCTGATGCGAACCCAGGTCCACGATCGGACCGCCGCCGAGCTTCCTGTACCAGCGCCAGTTGCGGAACTGATCCATGCTGGCGAAGCCGAACTTGGCGAGCGTCGCGGGGGGAATATCCGTATTCTTGGGCCACAGGAGCGGCTCCTGGACGCCGCGATTCCACTGACCGCCGACCGTCGTCATCCGGCCGAGCATCTTGGCTTCCTTGAGGATCTTGTTGTAGCAGTGCAGATACCGCGGATTGCTGCGGCGTTGATGGCCGATCTGCAGGAGTTTGCCCGTCTTCTTCTGGCACTCGACCATCTGCCTGGCCTTGGCCAGATCGTTGGACATTTCCTTCTCGCAGTAGACGTCCAGGCCGGCTTCCATGCAGGCGATCGCCTGCTCAGCATGCCAGAAGTCGGGCGTCGCGATGATGACCGCGTCGATCTTGCCCTTCTCCTTGTCGAGCATCTCTTTGTAGTCGACGTAGGCGTTGTTCGGATGGCCATAGCGGTCCAGGAGCCGCGACACGCGTTTCTGATTGTACGCTTCCCAGATGTCGCAGACGGCCTTGAACTTCAGGTTGGGGATCTTGCGGCAGGCTTCCATCAGAATCTGGCCTTCGGCGCCGGCGCCGAGCAGGGCCACGTTGATGTCTTTCTCGCCGCCGCTGGCGGCCGCGAACATCCGCGGCGCAAAGGCCAAACCGGCGCCGACCGCTGCTGTGGAACGCAGGAAACTGCGTCTGTCCAAACCGGATTGTGTTTTCGACTCGCTCATTGTACCTCTACTTGCTCCAATAATTGAACTTTGCAGTTCATAACCATGTTCCTGAGTTAGCCCGCCATTATGGAGGCAGCGAAAACGACTGTCAAGCAAAGTTGCCGTTTTTTCGAAGCGTCCCATAACAACCGGCACGCCAGTCAAGAGAGTGTCAAGTTCCAAGTTTGAAGTTCGAAGAGGCCGGCTCCTGCTTCAAACTCGACACTTCCCACTTTCAACTTCCTATCTCAGCGGTTTGATGACGATGTTGCGATACGCGACCGGGCCGTGATTGCCCTGGAACATCAAAGGTCCCGTGGGGGCCTCTTTGCCCGTCACGCCGCCGGGGGTCGGGCCCGGCAGGACCAGGTTCTTGTGCAGGACATGGCCGTTGAGCTCGACCTTGACGAACTCGGCGTTCTTGACCTTGTTGCCTGCCGCGTCGAACTTCGGCGACCGCCACTCGATCACATACTGCTGCCACTGGCCGGGCTTTTTGGATGCGTTCACCGGAGGGGAGAATCCGCCGTAGATCGCGCCCATGTCGCCGCTGCCCATCGTGGTCTTGCCGTAGCTGTCCAGGACCTGGACCTCGTACTCGCCCATCACGTAGACGCCGGAGTTCGAGCCCTGCGGCACCATCACCTCAAGCTCGATCCGGCAATCCCCAAACTTGGCCTTGGAATAGAGGTCCTGGCTTTCGCCATGGGCCGGGGTGAGGTTGATCAGCTCGCCCATGCCCTCGACCTTTTCAAGCTGCTTCGGATCGCTCGACGAGACTTTCGCCTTGCCGACTGTCCACTTGTTGGCCTTGCCGGAGTCGCCCTTGGCCTGCCATTCGTCGAGATTCTGCCCATTGAAGGCCAGCGCCGCGTCGCCGTAGACAGGCGGGATCTTCCTGATCCGGATGTCTTTGAACTCGACCGCCATCGGCGGGCCCGCGTGGAGCTGCAGAGCCAACAGCCCCGTCCGCGAGGAACCCTTCTGATCCTTCGGATCGTCCGGGTTCACGACGCGGTCGTTGTCGATCAGCTCGATGGTCTGGTGGCCGTTGAGGTAGTGGGCGATGTGGTTGCCCTGGCAAACGACCAGGAACTCGTTCCAGCCTTTGGCTTTGTAGAAGCCGGCCTCGGCCAGTGCTTTCTTGTCGTTGACGTTGCCGGTGATTTTCTTCTGACCCGTGGCGTCGACGACCGTGAAATCGCCGAGGGTCGCCAAGAAGCCTCGGCCGCCTTCGTGATAGAGGAAGCCGACCAGATTCAGGTCATCGAGGATGTCCGCCTGATAGCCGGCGATCCGCCACTGGGCGAACTCCTTGCTGCGATACTGAACGCCGGAGTTGCCGCTATGGAGGCGGAACCTCAGGCTCAGCTCGAAGTCGTCGAACTGCCCGCCGCGATAGACCAGGAACGTATTGCCCTGCGTCGGGTTCTGGGGTGTGGTTTCGCCGCGGATGAGGCCGTCCTTGACGGACCAGAGTCGCGGGTCGCCGTCCCAGCCGGCGAGGTCCTTGCCGTTGAACAGCGAGGTCCAGCCGTCGGAGGCGTCGTTCGCAGAGGCGGGCGTGACACCGCACAGCAACACCGCCACGAGCAGGAGCCACCCCTGGCGTACAATCTGTCTTTCAATCTTCATCACAGTAGACCTTAGTCAAGGGATTTAATCTTGAGGTTCTTGAACCACACCGGATTGCCGTGGTACTGGAAGCCCAGGTGCCCTTCGCGAGGCATGTCCTTGTAGGCCGTCGAGAATTTGTTCTTCGTGCCCTGCGGGTTCTTGCCGGCCTCGGTCCACAGGTCGAGGTCCATGTCGATGATATCCTCGCCGTTGAGGTTCACGTAGATCTTGTTGTCGAGACACGTGATGATGTAGTGGTTCCATTCGCCGGGGGCCTTTTGCGCGGCCTTGCTGGGCGAGAGGCAATCGTAGATCGCGCCGCACTGGCCGTGCTTGGTGCCGTCGGTGGTCGCGTGAATCTGTACCTCGATCGCGGTGTTGATCCAATTGTCCAGGTTGCCCGTGCGGATGAAGACGCCGCTGTTGCCTTTGTCGGGGATCTTGTAATCCAGTTCGAGGATGAAATTGCCGTAGCGTTCCTTGGTCCAGATGTCGCCATGGCCGCTGTCGCCGGGGGCCAGGACGCCGTCGGCGCCGTAGGCCCAGCCCTTTGCCGGCATATTCGCATTGGACAGGTCCCGCTTGAAGACGTCCTTGTACGGCCTGTTGTCCAGCTCCGCTGCGGTCTTCTTGAACCACTCGACGCACTTGCGGATCTCCGGCACGCTATTGTCCCAGTTGTATTCATACTCGATGGAGAAGGTGCCTTCGAAACCCTGCCGCGACAGCTCGGCGAGCACCTCGCCGGCCTTGCTCACACCGGTGCCCCAGGGGACGTCGTGGGCCCCGTTGCCCCACTTGTTGAGGTCCTTGAAGTGCAGGCTGCGAATCCGGCCGACCTTGCCCAACTCCTTGATCGCCACAACCGGATCGATCTCCGAGCGGGTCCAGTGACCGGTGTCGGCGCAGGCGCCGATCCACGGGCTTCGCCCTTCGCAGACTCTCAGCACCGTCGCGTAATCCCAATAGTGCGAGGGCTTCGGGTGGTTGTGCAGCGCGACGCCGATCTTGTACTCCTGGCAGAGCCTGTCGATCAGGTCCATCGCATCCTCGGGCGGCTCGGACACGATCGTCTCGATGCCCATCTCCTTGGCGAAATCGAACACCTTGCGGCACTCGGCCTCGTTGTTCGGCAGGCCCACCACGCCGTAGTTGACCAGGGTGATCCCTGCGTCGGCGAGGATCTTCTTGGCCGCCTTCCTCTGCTCGGCGGTCATGTTGTGATCCATCCTGGCCTCGCCCGTCTCGGCGCTGAGCTTCTGTCCGGGGTAGGCCTCGATGTACTTGAGATTCAGCAGCTTGGCCTTGGCCACCGCCTCGGCAAACGTGAACCGGTTGAAGCTGTACGCCTGGGGTCCCAGCCGCCACTTGTCTTTGGCCTGGGCGCCGCTCACACAGGCCGCCGCAACCAGCAGAATCATACCCAACCTCATCTTGCTCATCGGCACTTCTCCACAAATCATCAATCAACCATCACAAATCATCATTCCTAAAGAGTCCATCCTTCGCGGTACGTGCGACGGAGGAACTTGTCGGCCGCGGTGGTGTTCGTCACCTTCATGCTCGCGCCGTCCCATTCGAGCTTCTGTCCCGCCATCGCCGCGACGTTGCCCAGCAGGATCGCCTCGGTCAATGGGCCGGCGTAGTCGAAGTTCGACAGGGGCTTGGGACCGCCCTTGCAGCCGCGAATCCAGTCCTGGTAGTGGTCCACCGAACGATCGAAGACCTCCGCAGGCCGTTTGAAGCCCTTCATCGCCGTCTCGGGGATCAGCCGGGGGACGCCGCAATGCGGATACACAATGGTGCCCTTGTCGCCATAGTAGACGCCGCCCTGATCGGGCAGATTGCGGGAAGCCTCCAACTCCGGCGGCCGCGGCGGCTGGTTGTCGCCGTCGTACCAGTTCACCGTCAAGGCCGGCCTGTCGCCCTTGGCCTTGAATTCCCACGTGATGATCGTCTTCTCGGGATAGGTTTCCTTGCCGAACGGACCGGGTTTGGCGGAGATGCTCGACGGATGGCCGAGATCGAGGGCCCACCAGGCGGGATCGATGATGTGGCAGCCCATGTCGCCCAGGGTGCCTGTGCCGAAATCCAGCCAGCGCCGCCAGTTGCCCGGCACGTAACACGGATGATAGGGTCGATACGGCGCAGGTCCGAGCCACAGGTCCCAATCCAATGTCTCAGGAACCGCAGGCGTGTCGGTCGGACGCACGCCGCCGCCCCAGTTCTTGCCGCTCCAGAGGTCCACCTTGTGGATCTTGCCGATCACGCCGGACTGAACGATTTCCACGAAGAACTTCATCTCCGCGGTGCCGTGGATCTGCGTGCCCATCTGCGTGACGACCTTGTGCTTGCGGGCCGCCTCGGTGAGCTGGCGGACCTCATAGACGTCGTGACACAGGGGCTTCTCGGTGTACACGTGCTTGCCCCGCTTGATGGCCGCCATCGAAGCGACTGCGTGAATATTGTCGGGCGTCGCGACGGTCACCGCGTCGATGTTCTTGTCTTCCTTGTCCAGCATGACGCGGAAGTCCTTGTACTTCCTGGCGTCGGGGAACCTCTTGAAAGTCCCGGCGGTGTGCCCGCCCCAATCGACGTCGCACAGCGCGACGATGTTCTCGCTGCTGACCGACTGGATGTCGCTGGCGCCCTGGCCGCCGATGCCGACGCAGGCGATATTGAGTTTCTCGCTGGGCGGAGTCGTCCCCGATCCGGCCAACACACGTCGCGGCACAATCGTGAACGCGGCCGCCACTGCGGCGCTGCCCAGGAATTGGCGTCTGTTCATTTGTCTATTTCTCACAGCAAAGCCCTCTCAATTATCAATCAACAATCATCCTTCATCCATCAAAGGACCCATCCGTCACGAAACGGCGGACGGATCAGCTTATCCGCTTCAGGCAGATTCGTCACCTTCAGATTCACCGGATCCCACTCCAGCGGCATGTCCTTGAACCGCATGGCCAGCACGCCCAGCAGAACCATCTCGGTCAGCGGCCCGCCGTATTCGAAGCTCGAACTGGCGGGCTTGCCGTCCTTGCAGGCGCGAATCCAGTCCTGCTCGTGTCCGCTCTGGCCGCCTTTGACTCGCGGGAGCGTCTTCTCGGGTCGTTTGTAGGCCCTCATCTTCGTCTCGGGAATGATCCGAAGACCGCCGGCGCCGTGCGAACCGTGCATGATCGTGCCTTTTTCGCCGATGAACAACGCGCCGCTGCCGTCCAGTCTGCGACCGGGCTCCAGGTCTCTGGGCCGAGGCGGCATCAGCCGGCCGTCCGTCCAGGTGAGCTTGACCGGCGGCATGTCGCCCCGCGAGGGGAATTCGTACCGGATGATCGATGCCCGAGGGAAAGTCTCGGAGGCCACGTCGGGTTGGTAATGCGTGGTCGTCGCTTCGACCCGAGTGGGCTGGCCGAGCTGGAGCACCCAGAACGCCGGATCGACGATATGGCAACCCATGTCGCCCAGAGCGCCGGTGCCGAAATCCCAGAAACCCCGCCATGACATGGGGTGATAGATCGGGTGATACGGCCGATACGGAGCCGGGCCCAGCCACAGATCCCAATCGAGTGTCTTGGGCGGGTCGGGGGTATCCTTCGGCCTTGCCATGATCGGGAAATCCGACCACGGATCGCCGCCGACCGGACGGTCGGTCCAGGCATAGACCTCGTGAACCGGGCCGATCGCGCCATCGGCGATCCACTCCCAGAGCATGCGGATCTCGTCGGAGGAGTGGCCCTGGTTGCCCATCTGCGTCTGGACCTTGGCCTCGCGCGCGGCTTCGGTGAGCTTTCGCACCTCCCAGATCGAGTGCGCCAACGGCTTCTGCATGTAAACGTGCTTGCCATGCTGGATGCAGGCCATGCCCACCACGCCGTGCGTGTGGTCGGGCGTCGCGACGACTACGCCGTCGATGTTCTTGTCCTCTTTGTCGAGCATGACGCGGAAGTCTTTGTACTTCCCGGCGTTGGGGAACCTGTTGAACACCTTGCCGGCGTGCCCATCGTCGACGTCGCACAGCGCGACGAAGTTCTCGCTGCTGCATGCGTTGATATTGGCAGAGCCCATGCCGCCGATGCCGATGGCAGCCAGATTGAGCTTGTCGCTGGGCCGCTGCCCCGCGGCGCCCGCCAGCACGTGGCTGGGCACGACTGTGAACGCCGCGACGGCGCCTGCAGCGCCGCCCAGGAACGCCCTTCTATCGATTGACTCGGTCATTGCCGATCCTTCCTTCATCAGATCGCCCAGCCTTGCCGGTACTCTTTGGTCAGGTACTGGTTGGCCTCGGGGATATTCGTGAACTTGAACTCCTTGGCGTCCCAGAAGAGCTTCGTGCCGAGCATCTTGTCCTTCAGGGCCGGACGCAACGCGATGTTGCCCATCAAGACCACCTGTGCCAGCAGACCCGCATGATCGGGGAAGTTCGAGCCGGCGGGCTTGCCGCCCTTGCAGGCGACTACCCACTCCATGTAGTGGCCGATCGAACGCTCCAGCTTCTGCGGAGGTTTGCCGTACTCCTTCTGCCGGGCTTCGGGGATCAGACGGCAGCCGAGCATCTTGCCCTTGTCGCCGACGTAGAGCTGGCCATTGGTGTCCCACTTGCGACCGTCCTCCAGTTCAGCGGGTCGAGGCGGTTTCATGCCGCCGTCGTACCAGTGCAGAGTCACCGGAGCCAGGTCCCCGCGGGCGGGGAATTGGTATGTGACGCGGGACGCCACCGGATAGGTCTCGTTGTTCACCAGCGTGCATGCGGCTTCCACGCTCGTCGGATATCCGAGCTTCAAGGCGCGGAACACCGGGTCCATGCTGTGGCAACCGATATCGCCCAGGGCGCCGGTGCCGTAATCCCACCAACCCCGCCAGACGAAGGGGTGATAGACCCGGTTCGCGTAGGGACGCATCGGCGCCGGTCCGAGCCAGAGATCCCAGTCGAGCGTCTCAGGGATCTGATCTTGTCCCGACGGCCGGTCCACGCCCTGCGGCCAGTACCATTTGTTGATTCCATTAAGCGGCCGGTCGGTCCAGACGTGCACCTCGCGGACCTGGCCGATCGCGCCGTCCCAGATCGTCTCGCACAGCAGGCGGGTCTCCTCGGAGGCCTGGCCCTGATTGCCCATCTGGGTCGCGACCTTCGCCTCGCGGGCGGCGTCGGCCAGCAGCCTGGCCTCGCGGACCGTGTGCGTCAGCGGTTTCTCACAGTATACGTGCTTGCCTCGCTTGATCGCGGCCATGGACACGATCGCGTGCGTATGATCGGGCGTTCCCACAACGACTCCGTCGATGTTCTTATCCTCCTTGTCGAGCATCTCGCGGAAGTCCTTATACCGCTTGGCGTTAGGATAGCGGTCGAATATCCCCCTGGCTTGCCGCCAGTCCACGTCGCACAGAGCCACAATGTTCTGGCTGGCGAGCTGGTCGATGTCGTGGCCGCCCTGGCCGCCGATGCCGACCCCGGCGATGTTGATCTTCTCGCTGGGGGCCGCATCGCCCGAACCGGCCACCACATGGCGGGGAACCACCGTAAAGGCCGCCACGCCGGCCGCCGCCGTACCCATGAACCCACGTCGTGTCATCTTCTGCTGTTTCACGGCACTACTCCTAATTCAATGATTGCGCCATGGACGCGTTCGTTACAATCGGTGCAGCCTCAGTGTCCAGTCAGGGGCGCCGACAGATAGTCGATAGTCAATCGTCGATGGTCGATCACTACAGGCTCCACCCTTCGCGATACTCGTCGCGGATGTACTTGTTGGCCTCGGGTAGATTGGTCACCTGCATGTTCGGGCCGTCGTAGCGTAGCTTGAGACCCTTTTCGTAGAGCTGTCGCTCCATCTTGAGGGCGACGTTGCCCAGCAAAACGACCTCCGTCAGAGGTCCGGCCCAGTCGAAGTTGGCCCTCGCGGGTTTGCCGCCCTTGCAGGCGTCGAGCCACTCCCTGTGATGCCCCGGCGAACGCTCGATCTTCTGGGGTGGCCTGCCATACTCCTTCATCCGAACCTCGGGGATCAAGCGATAGCCCAGCATCTTGCCCTTGTCGCCGATGAAGAGATTATCGTCGGCCTCGCCAAACTTGCGGCCTTCCTCCAACTCCGGCGGCCTTGCCGGCATCAAACCGCCGTCATACCAGGTCAGTTTCAGCGGAGGCATCCCCTCCCGCTCGGGGAATTCGAACCGAACGATCGAGGCCTTGGGAGCGGTCTGTTCCTTCACCGCGGCCGGTTCATCCATGTTGCTCGAGCAGGCCTCGACCGACAGAGGATAGCCCAACTTCAAAGCCCGGAAGACCGGGTCGAGCTGATGACAGCCGATGTCGCCGAGGACGCCGGTGCCGAAATCCCACCAACCCCGCCAACTGAACGGGGTATAAGCCGGATGGTAGGGGCGATGCTTCGCGGGTCCCAGCCACAAGTCCCAATTCAACGTCCTGGGCACTTCCGGCGTGTCCTGTGGCCGGCCGACGCCGCGGGGCGAAATGGGCCGGTTGCACCAGGCATGGACCTCGCGGACCGGACCGATCGCGTTGTCCCAGAGGATCTCCGAGACCAGCCGATTGCCCTCGGTGGCCTGGCCCTGGTTGCCGAGCTGCGTCGCCACCTTCGCCTCGCGAGCGGCCAGCGTCAGTTGGCGGGCTTCCCAGATGCAGTGCGTCAGCGGCTTCTCGCAGTAGACGTGCTTGCCGCGTTTGATCGCAGCCATCGCGATGACCGCATGCAGATGGTCCGGCGTGGCGATGATCACCGCGTCGATGTCCTTCTGCTTGTCGAGCATCTCGCGGAAGTCCGTCCACTTCTTGGCGTTCGGATACTTCGTGAAAACTCTTCCTGCATAGCCTTCATCGACATCGCACAGAGCGACGACGTTCTCGCTGCGACACTCGTCCAGGTCCCCCTCGCCGCGACCGCCTATGCCGATGCCTGCGATGTTGAGCTTGTCGCTGGGCGCGGTGTTGCCGGCTCCGCCCAAGACATGTCGAGGCACAACGGTGAACGCCGCAACCGCGGCCGCTGTCCCCACGAAATCCCGTCGTGACAACCGTCCTTCTCCTTGCGTGTTCTCAGCGCTCATCTCTATCCCCTTCATTCATCGCCATCGACAAGCTGCGCTTGTCGCTGCCACCCGGACTCGATGACAGACCCTCTGAAATCGTCAGTAGTCGATACTCGATAGTCAATTCCTACAGGCTCCACCCTTCCCGATACTGTCGATGGAGGAACTCGTTGGCCTCGGGCAGATTCGTGATCCGCATGTTGGGCCCGTCGTACGCGAGACGAAGCCCCTTCTCCTGCGTCTTCAAGCTCATCCGCACCGCGATATTGCCCAGCAGGATCATCTCGGTCAAGGGACCCGCGTAGTCGAAGTTCGAACCCGCGGACTTGCCGCCTTTGCAGGCCTCGATCCACTCTTTGTGATGGCCCACGGATCGCGGAATGCTCGGGGTCGGACGCCTGTAATCCTTCATCCGCGATTCGGGAATCAAACGCGGGCTGTTGCCGTAGCTGCCGCAGGTGAGCTTGCCCTTGTCGCCGACGAAGATCACACCGCCAAGCTTGTCGCCGAGCTGCCGACCCGGTTCGAGTTCAGGTGGTCTTCGCGGCATCAGGCCGCCGTCGTACCAGGTCAATTCGACCGGCGGCATGCCCTCCCGCTCGGGGAACTCGTACCGCACGATCGACGCCTGCGGATAGCTCTCATTGTTGAAGGGCTTGTCCCAGGTGATCGCGGGCACGAAGATCGAGCAGCTGGCCTCCACGCTCGTCGGGGCCCCGAGCTTCAGGGCCCAGACCACCGGGTCGAGGTTATGGCAGCCCATATCGCCCAAGCCACCGGTGCCGAAATCCCACCAGCCCCGCCAGAAGGCCGGTGCGTACGCCGGGTGGTAGGGTCGATGCGGGGCCGGACCGAGCCAGAGGTCCCAGTCGAGCGTCTCGGGCACGGCCGGCGTCTCCTTCGGACGCTCCATCCCCTGCGGCCACACCGCGTGCGTCGTCCAGGCGTGCACCTCGCGCACCGTCCCAATCGCGCCGTCCCAGATCCACTCGCAAATCAGGCGAATCCCCTCGCCGGAATGGCCCTGATTGCCCATCTGCGTCGCGACCTTGGCCTCGCGGGCCGCCTTCGTCAGTTCGCGAGCCTCGTGCATGGAATAGGTCAACGGCTTCTCGCAATAGACATGCTTGCCCATCTTGATCGCCATCATGGACGCCACGGCATGCGTATGGTCCGGCGTGGCCACCACGACGGCGTCGATGTTCTTCGCTTCCTTCTCAAGCATCACACGAAAGTCAGCGTATTGTCTGGCGTTCGGGTGCCGCTTGAAGGTCTCCGCGGCCTGTCTGCGATCGACGTCGCACAGAGCCACGATGTTCTCGCTTGCCACGTTGGCGATGTCCCCGGCCCCCTGCCCTCCCACGCCAATGCCGGCGATGTTCAACTTCTCGCTCGGCGGCGTCTGCCCGGATCCCGCGAGAACACGTCGCGACACAACCGTAAAGGCCGCTACGCCCGCTGCCCCGCCAAGGAATTCACGCCTGTCCATCAGTCTCCTTCCTGCCGAAGTCTATGGTACGGAACATGGGGTCAATTCAGCAATGCCTCACGACACGAGATTCCACCCGGCCCGGTAGAACTTCGTGACGTAGTTGTCCGCCTCGGGGCAGTTCGGCGAGCGCATCGCCTTGCTGTCCCACTCGACGCGCCGGCCCAGCCGGACGGCCAGGTTGCCGACGAGCAGCGACTCGGTGAACGGCCCCGAGTACCAGAACCCCGCCATCGCCATTTCCGGTTTTCCCGCCTTGCAGGCATCGATCCACTCTTTGTGGTGACCGGGCGAACGAGGCAGCGTCTTCTCGGGCTTCTTGTAGTCCTTCATTCTCGATTCCGGGATCAGTCTCGGCGGGCCGGACCAGCCGCCGCAGACCATCTTGCCCCTGTCGCCGACGAACAGGATGCCGTTGTCTTCAAGCTTGCGGCCCTCTTCGAGTTCCGGCGGACGAGGGGGCATCTTGGCGCCGTCGTACCAGACCATCTTGACGGCAGGCCGATTCCCCTTGGCCGGGAATTCGTAGGTGATGATGGACCACTTCGGCAGGGTTTCGTCGTTGGAGCCGCTGGTCTCGGCCTCGACCGCCGTGGGAGCGTCGAGATCGAGGCAGAAGAACGCGGGATCGGCGTTGTGCACCGCCATGTCGCCCATGGCCCCGCAGCCGAAATCCCACCAGCCGCGCCAGTTGAACGGGCAGTACGTAGCTTCGCCGCCCCGGCCGTTGGAGAACTTGGCATAAGGACGCCACCGGGCGGGACCGAGCCACAAATCCCAATCGAGCCCGTCAGGAACCGGGACGACCTCCGTGGGTCGCTCGATGCCCTGCGGCCACCATGGACGCTCCGGCGTGCCGGGACGGTCGCTCCAGACGTGAACCTCGCGGACCGGGCCGATCGCGCCGTCGTGGATGAACTCATAGGTCAGGCGAAGGCCCTCGCCGGCATGGCCGCCCTGGCCCATCTGCGTGACGACCTTCATCTCTTTGGCGACTTCCGTCATCCGGCGGGCTTCGTAGATCGTGTGGGCCATGGGCTTTTCGCAGTAGACGTGCTTGCCCATCTTCATGGCCATGAGCGCCGCCGGGGCATGGCAATGATCGGGAGTGGCGATCATCACCGCGTCAATGTTCTTGTGTTCCTTCTCGAGCATCTGGCGAAAGTCTTTGTACTTTCGGGCGTCCGGAAACTTGTTAAACGTCCCTGCCGCACGCTTGTCGTCCACATCGCACAGAGCGACGATGTTCTCGCTGCTCAAAGCGTTCATGTTGCCGCCGCCCTGGCCGCCGACGCCGATGCCGGCGATGTTGAGCTTGTTGTTGGCCGAATCCTGCCCGGTCCCGCCCAGAACGCGTTTGGGAACAAACGTGAAGGCCGCGGCGGCGGCCGCAACCCCCACCAACTCCCGGCGTGACAGACCTGAACTGCGTTCCACCTTCTCGCCTGATTTTCTCATGAGGCACACCTCACACTCATCCTTGTGAACAATGCAGTTCCCGGGCCGTCGTCGAGAACGGCCCGGGAACTGATCGAATACTCCGCGGGGCAAGGTCGGTTAGACCTTCATCTCCAGCGGACCCCAGCCTTCGCGCGGCTCGCGCCAGGCCAGCTCGTTGATCTTCGGATCGCTGGTGATCTCGCCGGCCTCGTTGAGTTCGAGCTTCTTGCCGGCGCGGGCACAGAGATTGCCCAGTTGGATATTGGCGGCCATCGGGCCGGAATACGCAAAGTTGGACTGACTGAACTCCCGCGGCTTCTCGCCCTTGCAGGCCATGAAGAATTCCTCGTGATGGCCGGGGGAACGTTCGAGCAGTTGCGGCGGACGGCCGAACTCCTTGCGTCGCGCTTCGGGGATAATCAGCGGGGTTTCCCAGTAGTCGCCGTTGACCAGCATCTTGCCCTTGCTGCCGATGATCAGGTTGCCGGTCCTCGGCAGTTGACGCCCATCGGCCTCGAGTTCCTCCGGCGTGTCCGGCATGAAGGGCCGGCCGTTTCCGTCCTTGCCCTCGTACCAGAAGGTCTTGAAGCCGGGTCGGCCGTCCTTGGCGCGGTAGGTGCTCTTGACCACCATGCCGGCGGGCCACTGATCCTTGACGGGACCGGTCATGATGAACGGCTCAGCCGTCGCGGCGTAGCCGGGATTCATGATCGAGTAAATGCCGTCGGTGGTGTGGCAGGCCATGTCGCCCAGCGCGCCGGAGCCGAAATCGACGATGCCGCGCCAGTTGAAGTCGTGGTAGGCCCTGTTGCCCTTGTACGGACGCATCGGGGCCGGTCCGATCCAGGCGTCCCAGTCCAGCGTATCGGGGACCGGGTCCGAGCCTTCCGGACGGTCGCCGCCCTGCGGCCAGATCGGGCGATTCGTCCAGGTGTGGAACTCCTTGATGTCGCCGACGGCGCCGGCCTTGATGTACTCGTAGGCGAGCCGCCAGCCGTTGCCGGCGTGGCCCTGGTTGCCCTGCTGCGTGACGACCTTGGGATTCTTGGCATAGGCGGCCGTCAGCAACTGCGCCTCGCGGACCGACCAGGTCAGCGGTTTCTCGGTGTAGCAATGGATGCCCATCGAAACAGCGGTCATCGACGGAGCGAAATGGCTGTGGTCCGGCGTGGATACGAAGACCACGTCGAGCTCCTTCGCATGGTTCTGGAACAGCTTCCGCCAGTCGGTGTAGCCTTTGGCCTGCTCCCAGCCCGCTTTGCCCAGAACGCCGTTCCAGCGGTTCTTGTCCACCTCAGCGAACGCGACGCACTGAAGGCCGGCCCTGTGCGAGGCTTCCGTATGAGAACCCGCGCGACCGCCGACCGCGACGAATCCGACCTGGAGCTTCTCGTTGAGGCCCTGGGCCCGGATGACGTTCGGGAACGCGACGCTCGCAGCCCCTGCCGCGGCGACGCCCCTGATGAATTGACGACGTGAGATGCTTTCCATGAGCTTGGCTCCTTTACTTCTTAACCGTGAAATTCTCTGATTACAGGGACCATCCATCGCGGAACTGCGGACGCACGAAGGCGTTCGCCTGTTCGTCGTTGGTGACCTTCATATTCTCGCCGTCCCAGAGCAACACGCGTTCCGGATGCAGCACGGCCAGATTGCCCATGACGACCGTCTCGGTGAAAGGACCCGAGTAGTCGAAATTCGAGCTGGCGGCCGGTCCGCCCTTGCAGGCGTTGATCCAGTCCTGCTCATGGCCGTCCACGCCGCCCTTGACGCGACGCAGCGTCTTGGCCGGTCGCTTGTAGGCCTTCATCTTGCTCTCGGGGAAAATGCGGGGATTCTCGCAGTAGGTATCGCAGATGAGCTTGCCCTTGTCGCCGACGAAGATCGTCCCGCTTTCCGGGATGCTCCGACCCGGCTCCAGGTCGTCCGGCCGCTCGGGCATGATGCCGCCGTCGTACCAGTGCAGCTTCACGGCAGGCATGTTCCCGCGGGCCGGGAATTTGTAGTGGACGATCTCGGCCGACGGGTATGTCTCTTTGTTGTCGAACCGCGTCCACATCTGCTTCACTTCCCAGGAGTGGCTGGCCTGCACGCTCTCCGGGTACTTGAGCTTCAGCGCCGAGAACGCAGCGTCCATGACGTGGCATCCCATGTCGCCCAGGGCGCCGGCGCCGAAGTCGATCCACGCCCGCCAGTTGAACGGCAGATAAATCGGGTTGTACGGACGCATCGGCGACGGACCGATCCACAGATCCCAGTCCAGACCATCCGGCACAGGCGGAGTGTCCTGAGGACGGTCGATCCCCTGCGGCCACACCGGCCGGTTCGTCCAGCAGTGCACTTCGGTCACGTTGCCGATCGCGCCGTCCTGAATCCACTCGGTGACCAGGCGGAGTTCCTCGCTGGAATGCCCCTGGTTGCCCATCTGGGTCTGCACCTTGTACTTGCGGGCGGCCTCGGTCAGCATGCGGGCCTCCCACACGGTACGCGTCAGCGGCTTCTGGACGTAGACGTGCTTGCCCCGCTGCATGGCGGCCATCGCGACGACCGCATGCGTATGGTCCGGCGTGGCGACGATCACCGCGTCGATGTCCTTCTGCTCGTCGAGCATCTTGCGATAATCCGTCCACTTCTTGGCATTCGGATATCGTTCGAACACGCCCGCCGCGTACTTGGCGTCCACGTCGCACAGAGCCACGATGTTCGCCCCTGCGTCGGCGCACTTGGCGACGTTGTTCTGACCCATCCCGCCGACGCCGACGCCGGCGATGTTGAGTCTCTCGCTCGGGGGCGCGTTGCCCGTGCCGCCCAAGACGTGCCGGGGCACGACGGTGAACGCCGCTGCGGCCGCTGCCGCGCCGACGAAATCCCGTCGCGACAGGGCTGAGTTGCCCGGCTTCTTTGCTGTCGTCATGATCTGTCTGCCTCTCTGCTGTGAATAGTCCTCTTGAACAAGGCCGGGCGTCATGTCCTTCCGCACACGGACATGACGCCTCGGCATCGAAATCATCTTCTACATGTCCAGCGACCAGCCGTCGCGATAGTGCATTTGCACGTACTCGTTGGCCTTCTCGTCGTTGGTGACGCGCATCTTCTCGCCGTCCCAAAGGAGCTTCTTGCCGACGTTCTCGGGCCGGATGGCGAGATTGCCCATCGTGACCATCTCGGTGAAGGGACCCGCGTAGTCGAAGTGCGACGTGGCCTGGCCGCCTGTCTGAATGGCCTCCAGCCAGTTGCCTTCGTGGCCGGTCCGGATTCGCTTGAGCGTCTGCGGAGGCTTGTTCTTGACGAACTCCCGATGTCGCTCGTAAGGCACGAGCTGAGGATTGTCGCCGTACTCGCCGCAGCGGAGGACGCCCTTGCTGCCGATGAACAGCACATTGCTCGAAGCCTGATCCAGCGGCCGGCCAACTTCCAGCGCCTCCGGACGCTGAGGCTTGAGGCCGCCGTCGTACCAGTGGACCTGCACGGCGGGCATGCCTTCGCGGGCGGGATACTCATAATGGACAATCGAACCCTGCGGGAACGTCTCGTTGTTGACCGGCGTGCAGCTCGCCTCGACGCTGACCGGGTACTTGAGCTTGAGCGCCCAGAACACCGGGTCCAATACGTGGCAGGCCATGTCGGCCAGCGCGCCGCCGCCGAAATCCCACCACCCGCGCCAATTGAACGGCAGATAGATCCTGTTGAACGGACGCTCGGGAGCAGGACCGAGCCACAGGTTCCAGTCGAGGGTGCCGGGGACCTCATGGACTTCGCTTGGCCGATTGATGCCCTGCGGCCAGACCGGGCGGTTCGTCCAGGCGTGGACCTCTTTGACCTCGCCGATCACGCCGGCCCAGATCCATTCGCAGATGTCGCGGACGCCGTCGCCCGAGTGGCCCTGGTTGCCCATCTGGGTGACGACCTTGAACTTGCGGGCGGCCTCGGTCATCGCGCGGGCCTCCGACACGAGGCGCGTCAGCGGCTTCTGGCAGTACACGTGCTTGCCCCGCCGCATCGCTGCGATCGAGGCGATCGCGTGCATGTGGTCGGGCGTCGCGACGATCACCGCGTCGATGTCCTTCTGTTCGTCGAGCATCTTGCGGAAATCTTTGTACTGCTTGGCGTTGGGGTACTTCTTGAACTGCCCGGCGGCCCTCTCGAAATCCACGTCGCACAGGGCGACGATGTTGGCGCCCGCGCCGGCGCAGGCGTCGGTATTGCCCGAACCCATGCCGCCGGCGCCGATGGCTGCGACGTTGACCTTCGCGCTGGGGGCCGTGTTGCCCTGGCCGCCCAGAACGTGCCGGGGCACGACCGTAAACGCGGCCACCGCCGCCGCGGCGCCCACAAAATCACGACGAGACAGCGCGCCGTCCCGTCCCTGCGCTTGGTTCTTCTTTTCCATGTCCTTGGGTCCTCAAAAAAGACTATGCCTATTGTCCGTTTTTCCGAACTCGAGATCTCACTGGGTCTCCACAAGCCAGATGTTGCGGAACCGCACGGGGTTGCCGTGGTCCTGCAGATAGATGCCGCCGGGCTCGGCGACGTTGCCGTCCATCGCACCACCGGTCGGGCCGGGGAGTTTGCGGCGGTCGTGAATCGTGACGCCGTTGTGGACGACCGTGACGACCGCGTCTTCGGTCTTGTTGCCGCTCGCGTCGAATCGGGGGGCCTGGAACGTGATGTCGTAAGTCTGCCACTGCAGGGGCGACAGACACATGTTCACCATCGGCGCCCCGACCTGGTAGATGCCGCCGCACTCGTTGTCCCGCCCTTCCAAGCCATAGCTGTCCAGCACCTGGATCTCGTAGCGGCCCTGAAGGTAGACGCCGCTGTTGCCGCGGCCCTGGCCTCGCGCCTCGGGCATGAAGGGCGTGCGGAATTCAATGTGCAGCTTGAAGTCTTTGAATTTGTCTTTCGTCACGAGGTTGCCGCGTCCGACCTCCATCGCGCCGTCTACGATGGGCCACTTGACCTTGTCGCCGTCGGGATCATGAACACTGATCCATTTCCACTTCACATCGGAATCGGAGGCCTTCTCGGGGGCAAACGCCACGTCGAAAAGCGCGTCCGGTCCCTTGCCAGCTTCCTGGTACGGCCCGGCCACCTGCCACTGGGTGAGGAAGCCGTTGTTCTGCCGCAAGTACTCGTTGGAGCCCTGGTCGGAAGCGAACTTCGGCGAGACTTCGTTGAGGTTCCGCAGCGGCCCGCCCTCGCCCGCGAACCGGGCGATCGCGCCCCAGTCGCCGCCGCCGTTGGTGACCTTCAGCAGCAACTCGTTGACGCCCTGCTGAAGCGAGACCGGGACCTTGTCCTGATCCACCGCGACGCCGCGTGCGGCGTTGTTCGCGTGAACCTGCTTGCCGTTGAGCCAGACCTTGACCCCGTCGTCGGTGCCGAGCAGCAGCGTGGCCTTCTGCGTCTGGGGAGACCAGATCTTCGCCCGCAGATACGCGACCGCATCCTGCTTGTTGCCGACCGCTTCGATCAGATTGACCGCGCCTTTGACCGCGCCGAAGCTGATCCACTTGTCGAAGTTCGTGCCGTCGAACAGGACGATCGCGCCGGCTGGCGGCTTGGCCCCCAGCGTGGGCGATCGTCGGAAGACACGGCGCATCTCGAAACGCCCGTCCACATCCCCTTTGTACCAACCCTTGCAGACTTCACCATCGAGAGTACATTCGCCCCGATACTGCCCACCGTCGGCCGTGTAGGTGTACTTGTTCCCCTGCAACGAACCCTCCATGACGTGCATGGGTCGCGCTCGCACATCGAAAGCCGTCAAGATGTTGACTTGATACTGACTGTTTCCCTGGGCGATCACCTGCGCGACAAACTCGAAAGCCGTTCCATCGCCGGCCGTACCGTTTCCCTGCCAATCCCCCATGAACGGATCGACCTCAGCCGCCCGAACTGCCGTCGGCAAGCACGCCGCGACAAACAAGACAACCGCCGCCAGATTCCGCGTACAACCTCCTGCCAGGAGACTGCTTCTCATGACCATCTCTCCGATTCTCTTTCGATCAGGGTTCGACCTTAAGGCCTTCGATCTTGCCGCCGTCGGGGGTGCGAAGACGCAGGGCCATGGCCCACTGGCCGCCTTCCTGCGTCAATTTCACGAGCAACGCGTTGACGCCTTCTTTGAGCGTCACGTCGACCTTGTCTTCGCCCAGCGTAACGGGTCGGCCCGCGTTGTTGGCATGAACGAGCTGGCCGTTGATCCAGACCTTGACTCCGTCGTCGCTGCCGAGTTCGAGCCGGGCCTTCTGCTCCTTGGGCGACACGATCTTCGTTCGCAAGTACGCAACGCGGTTGTCGCCTTTGAATTCCTCAATCTTCTCCGGTTCGATCAGCCAGGGCTGGTCGGGAGTCGTTCCCACCGGCATCGGACGCCACTGGACCTCCTGCCCTTGCTGCTCCGGCGCGAACGCCGTGTCGAACAGCTCGGCAGCCGTCACGTCCTTCGTGTAGGGACCGCTGATCTGCCAGACGACGATATAGTCGTCGAACCGTTCGAGCATCCCGATCAGGTTCTGCGCCTGCTGGCGGACAGCGTCCTGCTTGGTGACCTGAATCACCTTGGCGAGCACGTCCTTCGTGCGCTGCGGGTCGGCGCCGTAGGTCCCCTGGGCGATCTGCACCGCGGCCGACTCAGCCTCCTGGTGCAGCGCCAGGTCGTCGAGGTAGGCGGCAGCCATGTTCAGCGCCGCCACCGACCGGGCCGAGGCCAGGCCGGAGAGCACTCGCTTTTTCTCCTGCGCGTCGGTAGCCAGATCCATCGCCTTCTTGTACAGATCGATCGTCTCCTCTGCGGAACGGCTGCTTTCCAGGCCCAGCAGCCTGACGAATCCGCGAAGCGCGAGGACCTTGTATCTCGCGTTCTCCGCGGTCTGGGCCACCTTGAGCAGATCGGGCACCGGCTCGGAGGTCGGCCAATCGGACAAAGCGCGAATCGCGGCGTCCTGGATCTCCGGCTCGCGATTGCCCAGCGCGGTCCGCAAAGTCGGCAGCGCGCTGCTGTCGCCGATGCGACCCAGCACGCGGAGCAACGACGCGCGATTGGGCGTATCCTTCACGTTCGGCAGCGCCGCCAGCGCCGCAGCGGCCTGACGGGTCTTGTCCTCGATCTTGTGCGCCACGACCGCGATCGTCTTCTCCGCTTCGGTGCGATCGGCTTCGCCCTTGGTCTCCAGCAGCAGGTTCACCATGGCAGGCAAATCCTCGGGCTTGCCCACAATCTTGAGGACCTTGAGGGACTCCACGCGGACCTTGCGGTCTTCGTCGCGGGCGGTCTTGAGCAGCGTCTCGACGGAGTTGCCGATGTTGCGTTCGCCGATCGCGGTGACCAGTTCGGCCTTCACTTCCGCCTTGGCCGAGGGCAGGCTCTGGAGGATCGCGGCGTCGACTTCCGCACTGCGAAGCCGATACAGGCTCTCTCTCGCGGCCTTCTGCTCGGCGCCTTTGCTCGTGGCCGCACGATCGGCCAGCACCGCGACGCTCGACGCGTTGCCCAGTTGCCCGATCGCCTTGAGCGACGCGATGCGAACGGATTCGTCCTGCGACTTGCCCGCCTCGATCACAGCGGGAAGGGCCAGCGCGTCGCCGCGGTCGGCCAGGGCCGAGATCAACTGCACCTGCGCGATCGCTCCCAGGTTCGGCAATTCCTGCGCCAGAGCCTTGGTCACCTCCGGCCCAGGGATCTCCCGCACGATGGCGATGGCTCCGGTCTGCATCTCGGCATCGGGACTCTTGAGGGCGTCGATCACCATCTTGATGATCTCCTGATCCGCCTCGTCGGCCGAGACTGCCGAAACAAATCCGCCCAACAAAGCAAGAGCAAACGTCAAAATCAGCAACTCACGGAATCGTTTTGACTGCCGCATCATTTCCGTCATCCTATTTAACACACAGACTCCTACACGCAGTCGCACATCCGGCGGCGCCTAACCTCACGACATCCGTGCGGACGACGGGCCATTCCCGCCTCAGCGAGAATGGCCCGCGCCGCCGGTCGCATCTACGAATAACTACCTGTTGCCGCCGCGGCTGCCGGCGATGCCCTTGAGGGCCGCCGTGCGGACCAGGGAAGGCACGCCTTCTTTGTTCAGGCTGATGTAGATCTTGTTGGCGCCGAGCTTGTCGCCTTCGGCGGCCATCTTGTCCGCGATCTTCAGATACGCGTCGTAGACCAGCATCTTCTGACCATCCGGCACGCTCTTCATCGCCGCATCCAGGGCCGTGACGGCATCGGGGCCGCCGATCTTGCCCAGGGCGCTGATCGCGGCGCCAGCCAACTGCTGGTCCGAACCGGCCGCAGACTTGGCAACCTCGGCCACCGCCGCACGGCAGGCTCGCTCGCCCAGGCTGTTGATGATGCCGATCTTGACCTTGCCCTGAGTCTTGGACAGGGCTTCGAGCAGAGCCTTGCTCGCGGCCTCGCCCGGGATGCGTTCCAGTGCGTAACGGGCCATGTCCGAGTACTCTTCATTGGGCAGCATGCTCGCCAGCACGGGCACCGACTGATCGGTCCCGATGATGCTCAGCTCGCGGCAGGCCCACTGCTTGCCGGCAAACTTGGCATCCGATTTGAGGACGTCGCTCAGCGAGGCCTCGAACTTCTTCAATTCTGCGGGCTTGCCGTAGGCTTTGCGGATGTCGTCGCTGATCGCGGTCAGCGCCTCGCGGCTCTGGCCGAAATCGTAGGCCTTGACCTTCTCGACGATGGGATCGCCGGCCGGGGCCTGCGCCTGACCCGCGCCCAGGGGTTTGGTCGGGACCGGGAAATCGCCCGCCGCGAATTGAATGCCGCGGAGGTAGTGCTCGAGAATCACAGGGTTCATGAAGATCGCATCGTTGTGTCCGAACGAGCAGTAGAACAGCCGGCCTTTGCCCACCTCTTTGACCCAGGTGATGCCGGTGTCGGCGTCGGTCGGCTTCCACTCGCGGACGTTGCGGGTCGTCGGGTCGCTGGTGTCCAGACTCATCAGGACCAACATCTTGTCACGCGAGTACAGAGGGGGCTCGGTCCGGTAGATCTCATCGCTGAGCTTGAAACCCTGACCCTTGAACGGGACCATCAGAGGATGGTCGGGGACATCGATCTTGTAGGCCCAGGTGCCGCCGGCGCCCCAGGGGTGCCCGGTGAACTTGTTGCCCATCATCTCCATGCCTTCCGGCCACTGGTAAAAGTTGTCGGCGGCGGCGTGGATGCCGACCAGGCCCTTGCCGCTCTTGACGAAGTCCATCAGGGCGTTGCACCGGTCCGGCGTGGTCTTGGGGTCGAACTTCAGGCTCGTCGTATTGTTCAGGCAGATCACGTCGAACTGCTTGAGCGTCTCGGCGTTGAACACCGCGTAGTCGTCGGTCACCACCGTCACCTGGAACGCCCCGGTCTTTTCGCCCATGATCTTGAGGGCTTCGTTCGCCACCGGGATCACCGTGTGGAAGAAGGTTTCGCATCGCCAGAAGACCAGCATCTTGCGAGGCTGCTTGGGCTCGGCGACCGCCTTGGCGGGCATGGCCTCCTTGATCTTGGCGATTTCCTCGTCCTTCAACTGACGCAGTTCCTTCGGCGACTCGGCCCACGACACGGCAGACAGGCAGAACCCGGCAAGCAGCATCGCAGCGACAACTCTCGATCTAGTCATGTTCGGTCCTTTCTCCTCATGAAGACAAGCGAAAGTGCGGAGTTTCAAGTTTGAAGTCGGAACGACCGAGTCCTTGCACAACTCACTTCAAACTTCACACTTCAGACTTCAGACTACTTCTACAAATGCCACGGGGCCCGCATCGGCCGGGACAGCAGCCGATTGGCCTCCGGATCGTTCACAAACTCTTCTTTCTGCGGGTCCCACTGGAGCTTGCGTTCCAGCAGCATCGCGATTTCGCCCAGCAGGCCCACGGTAATCGAGCGGCAGGCTGTCTCGATGGGCGTGATCGTCTTCTTGCGGGACTTCACGCAATCGAGGAAATTCTGATGGTGGTCCCTGCTCTCGTACAGGCGGTTTTCGTTGGGACCGATCACCTCGTTCCACAGATTCGCCGGCTCGGTCGCCTGTCGGCCGCGGTCCACGTGGACCCAGCCCTTCTCGCCGTACCAGACGGTCCCCATGCCCTTGGGCACCTGCTTGTCGTTGGCGACGACCATTTCAACGCCATTGGCGTACTTGCAGGTGAATTTGTACTCCGTCGGGACGTTGAAGATCCCGTCCTTCGGATAGACGCCTCGGCCCTCGATCTCAACCGGACCGGTCTCATCGAATCCCAGGCCCCAGTGGGCGATGTCGATGTGGTGCCCCGCCCAGTCGGTCAGTTGGCCGCCGGAATAGTCCATGATCCAGCGCCAATCCCAGTGGGACACGCCGCGGTATGGCGTCCAAGGGGCCGGTCCCAGCCAGAAGTCCCAGTCCAATTGCTCCGGCACCGGCTGCACCTCCCGGTTGCCCACTGGATTGCCGGTCGGCAGACCCACCTCCACGCGGGTGACCTTACCGATCCGACCGTTGCGGACCAGCTCGGCGCCGCGGTGGAAGTTCGCCACCGACCGCTGCCAGCTCCCGGTCTGCCAGATCCGGCCAAAGCGGTTCACCGTGTCCCGCATCACCTTGGCCTCGTGGATCGTGCGGGCCAGGGGTTTCTCGCCGTACATGTCCTTGCCGGCCCGCGCGGCCATCACGACCGGGATCGAATGCCAGTGGTCGGGCAAGGCCAGCGACAGCGCGTCGATATCGGTCCGCGCGATCACCTCGCGGAAATCGTGATACGTCGCACAATCCGAGTTCGCGTACTTCTTGTTCACGGTCTCTTTGGCCCGGTTCATGTTGTTCTTGTCCACGTCGCAGACCGCCACAACCTGGGCCAGCTTCTTGTCGAGGAATGAGTTCATGTTCCCCGAACCCATGCCGCCGACGCCGATGCAGCCGATGGTGATCCGCTCGCTCGGTGAGGCAGCCCCGAACACCGTCGAAGGGACGATGTGCGGCAAGCCCACGACGCCGGCGGAGACCCCTGCGACGCTTCGCAGAAACCGACGACGGGACTGAATAACTTCGTTCATTTGCCTTCCTCCAGATTCAAGGTAGAGAAGCCACAGAGGACACAGAGATCACAGAGAAAAAGGCGAGAGAGTCGGCGGCTTCCACCGCTTCCGTTTCTCTCCTTCCTGCCTTCTTGAGTTTCCACCTTCATTCTTCTCTGTACCTTCTGTGCCCTCTGTGGCAAGAAACCTCTTCGATTTCACAAAACCCACGGACTTCGATACGGCCGGGACAGGAGACGGTTGGCTTCGTCGTCGCCCAGGAAGACCTCACGCTGCGGGTCCCACTTGAGCGGTCTTTGCAGCTTGTACGCGATGTTGCCCAGGTGGCACACGATCACCGAGCTGGCGCCGATCTCAATGTCGCAAATCGGCTTGGACCGCTTGCGGATCGCGTCGAGCCAGTCGCTGAAGTGGTTCCTGCTCTCGTACAAACGGATCTGATCGGTCCCGATCGTCTGATCTTTGAGATTGTCCGGCCAAGTCTTCAGGTAGCCGCGATTGACCTCGACCTTGCCTGTCGTGCCTTCGAAGAGCACGCCGTTGGCGTTGTCCCGCGTCATGGGGATACCGTTGGCGTACTTGTAGGTCAGGACCTTGGTGTCCTTGCCGTCGGGCGGGATGATCTCGACCGGTCCGGTGCCGTCCATGCCGAGGCCCCACTGGGCGATGTCGAAATGGTGCGCGCCCCAGTCGGTCATGCCGCCGCCGCCGTAATAGCTGTGATAACGCCAGTGCGGGAAACCGTCGAAGCTGATGTGCGGGGCCAATTCATTGTTGTACGGCCGCCACATGGCGGGTCCGACCCACATATCCCAGTCGAGATACTCCGGCACGGGTTCCGGCGGAAGGGGTTTGTCTTCCGGCGGGCCGCCCACGCCGACGGTGACAAGCTGGACGTCGCCGATATAGCCGTTGCGGACCAGTTCACAGGCGAAACGGAACTCGCGGCTGGACCGCTGCATACTGCCCGTCTGGAAAACGCGGTTGTACTTGCGGACCGCGTTGACCATCGCGCGGGCCTCCGCGATCGTCTGCGTCAGGGGCTTCTCGCAATAGATGTCTTTGCCCGCTTTGCAGCACTCGATCGAGGTCACCGCGTGCCAGTGGTCCGGCGTCGAGATCACGACCGCGTCAATATCCGGCCTGGCCACCAGATCGCGGAAATCGTGGTAGGCTGCACAACCTTTATAGGACCCATCGTTCCTGTCGGCGTAGTGCTTGTCGACGATGCCCTTGCTGCTGCGCTCGAGCTTGAGCTGGTCCACATCGCAGGCAGCCACTACGTGCGTGCCCGACGCGCCGAGCAGCGACCGCATCAGATGCTGGCTCTGCTTTCCGCAACCGATGAATCCCAGGGTGATCCGCTCGCTGGGCGCCGCGGCGCCGAAGACCGAGGACGGCACGATACTCGGCAGGCCCGCGACTGCTGCGACCGTCCCCGCAGCCGCCTTCAGAAAGCCTCGCCGATCGATGCTTCTAAATGCCATTTGTGCCCATTCCTGCTGAACAAACCAGCGAGGCCTGGACGCTTCTGCAACGTCCAGGCCTCACTGTGATTCTTGTCATTTCTTCTCGAACGCCGAGTCGAAGGCGATTTGAGAAGGCTTGAAGTCGGCCTTCTTGATCGCCTGGACGGCCTCGGCCGCCCCGTGCTCGCGATCCATTCGGCCGTCCTCCCACTCGATCGAGAGCGGGCCCTGATAGCCGATGTCGTTGAGGGCCACGATGATCTCTTCGAAGTTGATGTCGCCATGGCCGATGGAGCGGAAGTCCCAGTACCGGCGGGGATCCGTGAAGTCGGTATGGCCGCCGAAGACGCCGACGGTGCCGTCCCCATGGCCCCACCACACGTCCTTCATGTGGCAGTGGAAGATCCGCTTGGGGAACGTGCGAATGAACTTGACATAGTCCACGTGCTGATAGCCGAAGTGGCTCGGATCGTAGTTGAAGCCGAAACACTCATGGCCCTTGACGGCGTCGACCGCCCGCTGAGCGGAGGCGATGTCGAATGCGATTTCGGTCGGGTGGACTTCCAGGCCGAACTTGACCCCTTCCTTCTTGAAGGCGTCGAGAATGGGCGTGAAACGCTTGGCGAAATCAGCGAACCCTGCGTCAATCATTTCCTTGGAGGCCGGAGGGAACGAGTACAACATGTGCCAGATCGAGCTGCCGGTGAAGCCATTGACGACGCCGACGCCCAGTTTCTTGGCTGCTTTGGCGGCGTCGATCATGTTCTGGGCCGCGCGTTGGCGGACGCCCTCGGGCTTGCCGTCGCCCCAGATCTCCGGGGGAATGATGGCCTTGTGCCGGCCGTCGATGTTGTCGCAGATGCACTGGCCGACCAGGTGGTTGGAGATGGCGAACACCTGCAGGCCGTACTTCTTGAGCAGGTCTCTCTTGGCCTTGCAGTAGTTGTCGTCCTTGAGGGCCTTGTCGATCTCGAAGTGGTCGCCCCAGCAGGCGAGTTCCAGGCCGTCGTATCCCCAGCTCTTGGCTTTCTGGGCCAGCGTCTCCAACGGCAGGTCCGCCCATTGACCGGTGAAAAGCGTAACAGGTCGTGCCATCTCGTAACCTCCTTATCCTAAAGACTGTAGGGTGCGCGTCGCACACCATTCCGCCAAAGCGTTTCTTCACTGGAAGAACGCTTACAATCCCCTGTTTATTGCGGGTCGAGCCTTTCCGGCCGGCCCGCTCAGGCGCACGTGACCTTCTCCGCACGCGTCGTGCCCGGACGACCATCCGCCCATCCTCCGGGACATGGCCCAACTCCCCAACCCAAAGACACGAGGCGTCGGACCCCTCGAAGGTGTTCAATTATACCGGTCGGGGGTACGCAGGCAATCCAATTTACCGCCATTTTGCCACCGCCCCCGGTGGTCGGCAAGAACGCCAGGTGTCACACGCGCAACAGCAGTTGACGCTCTCCGACTTCACACTTCAAACTTCACACTTCAAACTTCACACTTCAAACATACCCAAAGTCTCAGCCATGGCTCTCGAAGATCGCCCGAGACAGGATACTCACTTAACTCCCGTAATCCTAAAGACATACGCATACTGGCACGGCGCCTCGTCCACCGACAGGGCCGGGACCCGGATCGTGAGGTCAGACCCCGACCGGTCCCAGCGGATAGGTTGCGCGAGGCCCAGCATCGTTACAGCAGTGTTGGGCGAGATCTCGATATCCTTCACGACCAGCTTCTCGCCGGGCCATCGGGGCGTGATGACGTACAGGTTGCCATCCTTTGTTGTGAAGAACGCTTCGATAACGGCCTTGTCCCCCATGGGTTTGCCCGTCAACTCCGCGATGTCGTACTTGGTCATGTACTCTTTGCCGTAATCGACGCCGGGCTGTTTACCCTCGGTCCACTGGATCGCCCTCCTCCAATTGCGAGTGCCGTAGATGGCCTCGCCGTTGACCTTGAGCCAGTCGCCGATCTGGGTCAGCCGCTCCTCCATGATGACAGGAATCGTGCCGTCGGCGGCCGGACCGATGTCCAACAGCAGATTGCCGCCGCGACTGACGATGTCGATCAGCATCAGGACCATCTCCCGCCCAGATCTGTAATCCGAGAGCGGCTCGGTCCGGCTGTACCCATACGAGTGCCCCATGCCGCGGCTCTCTTCCCAGGGATGCGCCCCGCTGGCGAGACCGGCTGTGTACTCGGTGGTGTAATAGCCGCCGTGCTTGTGCCGCGAGTCCTTGCCCCAGCGGTCGTTGATGACCACGCTGTCCTTGACAGGCGACTCGTTGACCAGCCAGGCCAGAAGCTCCTCGCTGCGCCAATCCTTGCTGGGCATATCCCACTCGCCGTCGGAGAAGATCACCTCGGGCTTGTAGCGCGTCACCACGTCCTTGAACTGCGGGAACATGTGCTTCTCGACGTACAGCGGCCGGTCCGTCACCCACAGCGGGTTGTACCACTCGTAGAGGGAGTAATAGATGCCCATGTGAATGCCCTTGGCCCGGACGGCGGTCGTCAGGTCGCCCAAGAGGTCTCGACCGGGCCCGATGTCCACCGAGTTCCAGGGTCGGCCCCAGCTTCGGTTGGCCTCCTGGCTGGGCCAAAGGCAGTAACCGTCGTGGTGCTTGGAGGTCAGGACGATGTACTTGGCCCCGGACCGCTGGAAGATGTCCGCCCACTGGTTGGGGTCGTAGAGCTCAGCCTTGAACTTCGGGGCGAACTCGGCATAGGGAAACTTCTCGCCGTAGGTCTTGGCATGGTACTGCCACCAGGGTCCGTTCTTGGCCTTGTCGCCCGTGATGCGGTTCCAGTACCACTCGGAATACTGCCCCCGCACGGACCAGGCCGGCACCGAATACACTCCCCAATGAAGGAAAATACCGAACTTCGCATCGACCCACCATTGCGGCGTGGGTCGTTTGTCGATCGAAGCCCAGTTGGCTTCATATCGCGTCTGTGCTGCCCCCTGCGTCTTTGCCTGCACAGAAAGCACCGCCAGACAAGCCACACCCGCCAGACCGATCCACCTGTTCATCGGAGCATTCCTTTCCAGCCATGTCCCAGAATCGCAGGCCGCAACACAACCGCCATCGCCCTGCAGTCGAGATCATAAACGCAAAAGGGAATGCAATCCACCAAATGTAGGAGACATGCCCAGAGAATCAGCCCTTCTTCTAGGGCTGATAGAGACTGGCCCTCTTAATCCCCCTATCAAGCCCCACACACAATTGGAATGGTGTCGGAACAATGGGTCCGGATCGAGGGATGGTCGGTGAAGAGAAGTTTTTCGCTTTTTTGGATTCTTCTTTTGCATGGATTCGCGGGGAGGGGGTATAATAAGGGGTGCTGGGACTCAAACAGCTTTGATGATGCCTCCTACGATGCAGTCTTGAATCAGCGGCGGGTTGGCGTTGGGAACCCGTGCAACAGGAGCGGTCTTTGGGAGAAAGAGGCGAAAAGCGATGCGCCGTCGAGGGAGATCAGGCAGCGGAAGAGAGGTGAGAGCGATGGAGTGTGCGGATACGAAACACACGATGAGATCTCACGATCCGGTCAGGCGAAGCACAATCATCCATCATCCACCATCGATCATCAATCGCAGGGCTTTCACGCTGATCGAGCTGCTGGTCGTAATCTCCGTGATCGTCCTGCTAATGGCGATTCTGCTTCCGGCCCTTGGCCGGGCCCGCAATCAGGCCAGGGCCGTGATCTGCCAGGCCAACCTCAAACAATGGGGCGTGGCGTTGAATCTGTACGCACAGAGCAATGACGGGCATCTCCCGAAGTATCCCCTGTTCCTGATCCGCGGAGCGGCGATGACCGGAACGGAGGAGGACATATCGGGCAAAGGGGGCACCTATTTGGGATTCCATACCCAGGGGATGGCGCTGTGCCCCTCGGCCACAAGACCTGTGGTGCCGGATCCATGCGAACCTGTGCCGAGCTTCTCCGTCGCCATTTCGGCCAGTGGCACTTCTGTCGTGAATTACCTTGGCATTCGAGGGGCCACCTTCAACGCCTGGAGGGTCACGATCCCGGAGCCCACCTTTCGAGCCAGCTACGGATACAACGAGTGGGTGTTCCGCAATCTCTCCGGCGACCTGAAGTCGTTGCAGAGTGCTTTAGCACAGATGCGACTTCCTTCGGTGGATGTTCTGGCGGTCAAGAACAGGGCGAACATCCCGGTATTGCTCGACGCGAAGATGCCCTCGGACAGCCCCAGAGACGACTCGGGCGCTCCGCCGGGAAGTGCCTTCTGCATCGATCGACACTTGGCCTGTGTCAACGGCGTGTTTCTCGACGGGGCCGCGAGGAAAGTGGGGCTCAAGGAGTTGTGGACCTTGAAATGGCACCAGAAGTTCAACACGGCCAACAAGTGGACCAAAGCCGGCGGGGTGCAGCCGGAGGATTGGCCGGAGTGGATGAGGAGTTTCAAGGATTATTGAAAAGGCAGGAGACGGAGCCGCATAGAACAGCGTAGTTCCCGAGTGGTTTCTCAGGCTCAACTGCCGCAGTGTTGGAGGTGTACACGATGGTACGGTTTGAAAAACGATCCCTGGTTGCTTTGCTTGGCGTGTTCCTGGGGATGCTAGGCCTGTGTGCGACGGCGCGGGGCGTCGAGTTCGCCGGGGGGACCGGCGAGCCGAACGACCCCTATCAGATCGCCACGCCCGAGCAGTTGTTGTCGGCCGGCAGCTATAAGGAGCTCTATCATCATAAGCACTATATCCTGGTGAACACGATCGACCTAGCCGACACGCGGGTGTATATAACCGTGTTCCGGAACTTCTTCGCCGGCTCCTTCGACGGCAATGGCTACACGATTCGGAATTTCGGCACTGAGGAGATCCCGGTCGGGGGAGGTTTGTTCAGGCACATTTGGAGTGGAGCGGAGGTCAGGAATCTGGGGATCGTGAACGCCTATGTGCAAAGTTCGGGCGTTCTGGCCAGCACAAATAAAGGTATCGTGCAAGACTGCTATTGCACAGGGGCTGTGGTGAGCGATTCAAAAGGCGGTCTGATCGCAATCAATGAGGGAGTGGTGACGGACTGCTACAGCGAGGCGGAAGTCTCCGGGCCCAACAACGTGGGCGGGCTGATGGGCGCCAACTCGGGTACTGTGTCCCGTTGTCATTCCAGCGGGAAGGTAACCGGGCTGCGCAATGTCGGCGGGCTGATCGGAGTTTGCGGCGGCGAAGAGGGCCAAGTCTCTTTCTGCTATTCGACCTCCGAGGTGACCGGCATCAATTATGTGGGTGGTCTCATCGGGTATTCAAGTGTTGCCGTCTCCGATTGCCACTCCAGCGGTTCCGTGACGGGCACCGGCGGCGACACCGGCGGGCTGATCGGGTTCAATCGCGGCTGGATCGCCTCGTGCTATTCCACTTCGTCGGTCACGGGCACCCAATACGTGGGAGGTCTGGTGGGCACCAATGCCGGTTACGACTCGTACCTCATTCCGAGAGGGCAGATCTCTTCCTGCTACGCCGACGCGAATGTCGTGAGCGAGGACCCGTATGCCGGCGGGCTGGTGGGATACAACTGGACCGCCTCGGTCGAATCGTGCTATTCCACCGGCGTCGTGACGGCGCCGGACTATGCCGGCGGCCTGGTCGGCTACAGCGACGGTGAATCCAGCATTTCGACGAGCTACAGCGTCGCGCGTCTTACGATCCCCGATGACGCTGTGTACATTGGCGGTCTGCTAGGCGACGGGACTGCCGACAATTGCTATTTCCTCGCCCCGCCTGACGGCGGCGGCCTGGACAATGGCATCGGCGTCCCGCTGACGGACGACGAAATGAGGCAGCACGCCAGCTTCGTCGGCTGGGATTTCTGTGAGCCAGGCGAGGACGCCACGGCCGACCTGTGGTTCATGCCGCAGGACGCCTATCCGATCCTGATCTGGCAGGCGAAGATGACAGACCCCAATGATGAGGCGGCTATGCCCGATGGACAAAATCCTACTTTTCCTTAGAGTTTTATCTTGTAGAATCGTGGTGAGGGCGTAAGATAAGCAATAGCTGAGAAGGGGACACCCTTGAGAATAACACCTGAGGCGAAAAAGCGTTGGCTTTGCGGCAGGTTGCGCGTTGGGAGCCCGTTGCCGGGAGGCCTTCGGGAGAAAGAGGCCAGAAGCGATGTGGTGTCGAGCGGGACATTCCGGCAGCGGCAAGTCACGAAGAGCCGCCGGAGCGGCGGGATGTCGCAGCAGGAGGTGAGACGGCAGAGTCCCGAAAAGCGAATCCGAATCATCCGTCATCCATCATCCGTAATTGATGCGAAGGCTTTCACGCTGATCGAATTGTTGGTGGTGATCTCGATCATCGCGCTGCTCCTGGCGGTCCTGCTGCCGGTTGCGTCGCGAGTCCGTGGGCAGGCCAAGGCAGCAGGTTGTCAGGCTAATCTTCGCCAGTGGGGTCTGTACTATGCGATGTATACAGCGGACAGTGAGGGCAAGTTACCGCAGCCATACGATGGATTCGGATGGTACGCGTATACACCAGCCGTATTGCCCAGGCAGTCTCCCGGGGGCCCTCCCAATTATAAGGATGACTTGGGCAGAGAGCGCTTCGCTTATTACTGCACGTCGCGTGAGGGGCGGAAGTTGTTACTGTGCCCGGCAACCAGATTCCAGCCGCTCCAGTCTGAACCTTGTGTCAGGCCTTGCCAGAATGGGACCACTCGCCTGGCCTGGAGTTATCCAGTGGGTTGGACGCCTCCTGGTGGAGGTTGTCCCGTTCTCAGTTGGAGGTGCGGTGGCCACTCCATGATGAATCCTACGCACCCTTGACCTTCTTGGCAACACCCTGTTGTTCGTCTTGATCCTGTAATTTCGCCTCCAGGATCCACAG